>Ga0099822_1009436_pt1 | contig 12293 bp, 4 predicted proteins | sample CowpeawhiteBW_FD_76839 | JGI IMG/M metagenome (GOLD analysis project Ga0099822, IMG submission 76839) | Root nodule microbial communities of legume samples collected from California USA - Cow pea white BW | ecosystem: Host-associated > Plants > Roots > Nodule | place: USA: California | collected... | reverse complement strand
ATATATATATATATATATATATATATATATATATATATATATATATATATTAATAGTAATATATAATAAAATGCTTATAAAGTAATACATTATTTATTGATTTATGGATGTTACACCAGGTGTGTCCCTGGATTACAAAAACATTCGTATGTTATTTTGGGCTTCCAAACCATAACTAATATAATTAAAACGTGATCACCAAAACTAACTTAAATGAAATCCTTCATCTAGTGAGGTTTCTTATGCTCTCTTATGGGCCTTGTAGTGGTATTGGGTTGTGTTGTATCATAGACTAACTCCAAAATTTATTGAAAGTTAAGAAAAAAAAATACATATTTAATCTAAAATTAACTCTCACATCTTATTGTAATCGGTGTAAAATAATTTTAATAGATGACGAAAACATATGTATTATTTTATCTATTTCCTTTTCTTTTGTCAACTTATATCAATCAAAATTTTGTTGTAATTCTTATTTTATAATAACAAGTAACAAATTTTGTGATTTGTCATTCATAAAAAAAACTAAGTTTCAAGTAATCTGATTTTTCTTTTTTTTTTAAATGTGTATTTTAAAGTATACAATTTAACTTACTTTGTTCTTCATTCTTTCTTTATTTGTTATTTGCTATTAGTAATATCATTTCTTCCTTTATTTTTCCTTAAAACTTTTTAAATTTTTTATCCACATCTTTTGTTAATTTCTGTAAGTTTTTTTCGGTGGAAGAATACTGCAAACTTCTAACTTCGATAAAAATTTAATCTGCATGTGTATATCACTTTTCTTTTTCTTTTTTTTTTTCTCATAAATTTCTTTAAATGAATGTTTTGTTCTCCTTCACTCTCATGCATTTTACAACAACAAAAACTAAAAATAAAAATAATGTGATTTGTCACGTCAACAAAATATAAATTTATAGTGAAGTGACTTTTTCTCATTCTCACGTGTTTTGTTTATATATATATATACATATATATATATATATACATATATATATATATATATATATATAATATAAATATAAATAAATAATAAATATGTATGACTTTGTATTTTATCTGCATCTTCTATTTGTGATTTTTTTTTTCCATAATATAGTTTATTTCTTCATTTATCTTAAAATCTGATTTTATTTTTGATGTACTTTTTCCATTTTGTACATTTTTTTAATTGGAAAGGACCAAAAAAAACTCTTGCTATATAGAGAAATTCACATGTAATTATTCTAATTAATTCATTACTAAATTAAATTAATTAATAACTAGTTCTCTTCGAATTTTATTGAGACAATAAAGGTATACACATTCCATGGTTTTAATAATGCAAAAAATGTATGTAAATTCCCTATTGAATTTGTACTTTTATTCTACTTTGTATCGATTGTTTTTTTTTTTAAGTTTGGTGTAATCTAATTTTTCTTATTTTTACATATAAAAAATTATATCACCTCTGACCCAAAATTTTAAAAATAATGAATTTATGGATCTTCATTTTTATATGGTGGTCAACTTTTCCACTCTTACTTAATGTGAAATTTAGATTTACACTTGAATCTTCCAATATATATATATATATATCACAATCTATTTTATGCCCAATAATTTTATGAACCTCTCTCATGTGAGTCAAGTGAAGGACAACCGTGACTATGATATCTTAAAGGGTTAATTATGTTTTTTGGTCCATCATTACAAGAAAATCTCCATTAACAATCAATTTTAGTAACAAAAAATTGTTATTCCCGTTGTGCATAAACTATAACAAGATTTTGATTTTCATCTTTATATCAACTAACAAGTAGTTTCAATTTGGTTCCGGTTTTTAAAAATCAATGCAATTTGATCGTTTTTATTAAATTTATAGGAATAGATCAAGGATTTTCATCAAAATTGAGACTAGGATGATGTTAATTACACCAACAAAACAAATCATCTTTATTCACAACTTCAATTTTGATAAAAAAAAAATCTTGATCTGTTTCAAGAAATTTATCGAAAATGACCAAATTACATCAAATTTTTAAAAATTAGAACCAAATTGAGATTAAGAAAACTAAAGGATAAACTTGATATTGTTGAACTAAAATAGAACCAATAGAGTAATTAAACCCAAAATTTTTATATAAACTAGGAAATACAACGTAATTACTTTTTTTATGGTAATTAAAAATAATAAAATTATTATTATTGTTATTATTATAATTATAATTATAAAATTAAATATATATAATTTATATAAGTTACTATAAATAATTTTTATTTATTATGATTAAGTTTAAAAAAACAATCAAATAAAAAAAGACATTTTTCTACTATTTTTTTAAGAGTCTTAATTGACAAATAATTCCTTCGTGGGTATTTGTTATGTATTTCCTACAAAATTTGTTATGAAAAGTGTTTTATAAAAAATATTTTGCAAACGAAATTGACAGCAATTTCTTATAAATTTTTTTCATAACAAAATTTATAAGTATTTCCTACGAAAATATTTCAAAACAAAATTGACAGGAAATACAAATTTTTTTAGTAGTGACTTAAAAAATAATTATTTTAATTTTAAAAAAAATATTTAAAAGGTAAATTTGGAAAATAAATATAGACACACACAAAAATTCCTTTATATATAAATATAGATGTATACAAACTTGTGAGAATATAAAAAAATATAAAATATATTAAAAACATTTTAAATTTTATATTAGATGACATAAATATAAAAAAATTGGGTGATCATAACCCCTCCCATCTCTCGTCGTTATAAAGATCCGTCTTTATGTCAAACTTTAATTCTAATAGATCCTCAAACTTAAAAATCACATTATACTTCACCTACCAACAAATCACATTATAATTTAGGACCTAAAACATAATTCATTTATCTTAAATTACAACTTTTTGGATTTAGTTCTAACGAGTTCCTATTTTTATAGAATATGATGTATGTACTCCTAATTTGTTGATTCATGTAACACGTGTCTATATTATTATTAGTTTTATCCCATATGCTTAAATGTTTATAACATGATTGACATATATTTCTCACTCGAGTACTATATTGCTCGACTGTGTTTTTATTAGGGCTAAACATTTTTATATGTGAATATAATTTTGATAAATTTAGAAAGATTATAAAGAACAAAAGTTTTCTTTTCTTTTAAACAATTGTTTTAAACTTTTATTGCGATATGTACTATTAACAATTTGTAAAAGTAATTTCAGTATTTAAATTATTTTATTTCAGAATTTTAAATTTTTATTTTTATGAGCCCTTTGTAGAAATAATATATATGCATTCTTTCACTCTTAATTTTTCATATTTTAACATTTAAAAAAGAAATATTTCCCACAAGATATCAAAATAGTCACATTAAATTTTTAAATAGAAAGATAAATAAAGTACACACAATTAAACTAAACTCTAATACTTTTCTATGTTGGAGGGGCTAATAATTTTTTTGTTCATTTAATAGTTTTTATTATTCATGTTAATTGAAAAATAGTAAATATAGAATAATAAACCATACATATATCTTAAAATCTTCACCTGTTTATAATCCCTAGGTTGCATACCTAAGTCACCACCATACTATACTTAATTACATAGGAACCATATACTATGACATATCATGTCAAACTCTGACAAATATATAATATATAAACCATAAAAAATACAAATTAAAATTATGTAATTTTTTAAAACCGTACAAGATCTAAATGAAACAAAAGAAAGCTTTAGCTTATAATAAAAAATTAATAAATGGTTATTTGAGGATGAAGCAAAAAATGGTTTGAAAAGTAGAGAAAATGTAGTAACCTAAAATATAGGGAGTATGGTTCCTTGTGTTTTGGAAAGTAGGACCCAAAATGTGAGTAAGGAATATGATATTATCATTCTCATTCATCATCCAGCTAACACCATGCTGGATATTTTTCTCAACTCATCCCAACCTAACAATACTGCTTTTTTTTTTTTTCACTGCCCTACCCAATTCAAATTAATTAATTAATTAATAAGACAAAAAAATCCATATAAAGCTTTTACTATAATAAAACATCACCATGAAATATTTTAAAATGCATAGCCTTTTAATATGCACCTTAATAGTGAAGCAACTGGGGGCATGACATGATATTGTGCTTATCTTAGCCAAATTTCTCACTCAAATAATCCAAATAATATATTATATTAGATGTTTACATAGATAGTGTGATTTTTCTTTAGGTTAGAATTCAGTTTTTAGGAAATTGCATTTTGAATATTATTGTATTCTAAAATTAGTTTTTTTTTTTATAAAAATATTTTCTTCTTTTATTTTTAAATGAAAAAGGAAAACGTTTAAAAATATTAGTTCAGAATTCAATTTTCAAAAAATCTAATTTTGACTTGTTTTTCACCATTTTTCTTTTAATTTCAATATCAAATTTTTAGTTTTTCAAAAATCGAACTCTAATATTCTAATCTGAGAAAAGAAAAAGATATGTTTTTTATATAAATATTTGATTCAATATGTTATCCAAATAATTTTTGGATTCATATATACTATACATACTATTTGTATGAGAAAATCTATCTTATCCAAGAATGGATTGAAAGTATACAACCTACTCCTAGAAGAAAGGGGTTTGAAAATTGGATTTTATATTTGAAAATAATGCATTTTGGACAAAATTGTTACTCGAAAAATAGATGAGAGATTATATATGATATTTCAAACGTAGAACACCTCAAATCAATGAAAAATTCATTTGTCTGAAAGTGTGTGTGAGACGATAATGTAATCTTTATGGTAAGTTATATTATAAAACATATCTCACAACAATTTTTTTTTTTATGTCATGTATTCAAACTAACTAATGAAGTATCAATTTTATAATTCTCACCGGTAGAGATAAAGAACCTCTTAACATGTTACTGAATATTCAAATTTATCATATATCATTCATTGAACAATTCAACCATAAATCCATCAGAGACTATTCATCAAAAACCTAATATGTATTATTCATAAATTAGTAACAATTATGCAATATAATTTAAAAATTAATGTTAAGTCCATAATAATAACAAACATAAGGTAATAATTTTATATAATAAAATTATATAAATACAACAAAAATCTTGTAAAAACTTGATGTAAAAACTTGAGAAACGGAGATGAGGGTTTCTTATTTATTGAAACACTTTGTAAGAGAAAATGTAATGGAATTTTTTAACTCTAAAATTTGAGTAACTGGTATTTTGAATATGATAATTCTAACAATATAAATTAATTTAAGATTATAGAACATTAATATCAAAAAGAAGAATCCAGGCCACTCTAACTCTCATTTATATATCTAAACATTCCATGCACCTTTTCAACTAAAACTCAGATGAACATTAAAATAGACGATACTTTGAATGTGAAACCTTTAATTCAACAGATTTGAAGTTATGACAAAGTATTTTTAAAGAGTTTTTACTTGTATTCTTTTAAAAAAGATACGTTCCTTATATTTAAAAACACAGTTTAAAAATGATAATGATTACATAATATCTTTCAATAAATTAAAACCACAGAATAATTTTTAAACTTTAAAAAAAAAACTTCTGAATTTGTGTGTTATCTAATTTTGGACAACAATGTGAAGTTATAAAAGGGATGATGAATTTATGAGTTATAATAAAAACAGAAAAAGTAGTATCTGAAACTGTTGTAAGAAATGGAAATAACTGATACACAATGAATTGTGAAGGCAAATTTAGGTCCCCAAAACCCTATTCAGAAAACAAGTTGGTCTGAAAAGTGAAGGTAACACATGATTTTCCCCAAAAAATTGGTTAGGCTGGTGGATATGATAGGACAAAGACATTGTGAGAGTAGCAAGAAAGAGACAAATTCCAAGTGTCATCAATGCACTGGAAATAACACCTTTCATTTTTTCACTTTCCTCAGATTTTTCTTTCCATAACCAAATGGTCAACACCCCACAAATCTAATTTTCTCAATTAACTTATAAAGCACAAAAATTTGTGTCAAGTTTAAATTTTTATATGCAAATAAAAAGTTAAAATTTATGGAAAATTATGAATGAGAAAATGACTTTTGCTCTTTCTCCTTGTCTGTTGACTTCATAAGAAAAAAAAAATAATGCTAGAATCACTCTGTTTATTACAAGTTCAAATTTATTAGTTCTCACTTTTCACTTAGTTATTCTATCTTGAATTAAAGGAGGGATTCATCACAATTTGTAATTTTTAGTAAATGTAATAAAAAATAAGATTTTTATTATGATTATACCAACATGTGTCTAATTGGTTGATGTTGTAAAACAATTTTAGCATCATACTCATATTAAATTTGTGACATTTAACTTTTGAGTTAATAAACATTACTCTAATTTTTATTAAAAATTTTAATGAATGAAAATAATTTTAGAAGAGATCATAGAGATAAATAAATTTACAGAAAGTGATGGGAAATTATGAATAGATAAATAGATAAATAAATTTACAAATGGCAACAATGTTGAAGATGTGAAGACCCTACAAGTCAGCTACAATGCTTTTAATGCTTTTTTTATAATCTTGTGGAGGGAGAGAAGATGAACCCACAACACTGAAAGTAACGTTAGAAACGAGAAGGTTTGCATAATTTACAGTTCTGAAAACTCACTCACACGACACTGTAAGGAATCCTTGTAAATCCAACCAATACCACAAAAATCAACACTTTGGGATTTTCTTTTTGCTTCCAACTTTTGGTCTCTCTGCAAAATCTCATTCCAATTGGCGTTCATCCTCTAAAGTGAGACCCTTTGGGCTGTTTTACTCGAATTTCGCTTTAAGTTTTGTTTTTGGCTTGACTTGGGTTTTGTTTTGCGGGTTCGAGGGTTGAGTTTGTGTCTTTTTCTCATGTGGGTGTCTCTGCTTTGACTTTTGGGTTTGTGTTTTTTGTGTTGGAAGGGGAAAGGTGGTGCTTGGCATCTGGGAAAATGGGTTTGTTTTCTGGGATTTTCATGGGGTTGGTGTTCGGCATCGCATTGATGGCTGGATGGGCACGCATGATGAAGTACCGAAGCGCTAAAAGAATTGCAAAGGTATGGGTTTTCGTTTTCAGTTCAATCATGCTTTGACTTTTGCTTTGTTGATTCATGTTTGAGAGATGGTGATGATTTTATAAACTAGGCTGTGTTGGGAAAAAATGTTGATCAATAGAGAACATCACGGTGGGGGAATCTTTCAGTTTTGTAATCAATAGGGAAACATGTTGGTGAATAGAGAATAAGAATTGGGTGAAGATTGGGTTCAGGGGGTTTCAATAATCTACTTGTGGGTTATAATAGAGGTTATCATATTGGTGTGGTGCAAGTAATCAATGTGAAACTGGATCACAGGGAAATGATACCTAGTTTGATTCATGAATACTAAAAGTTAGAGAATGAAACATCATGTCTCAAAAGTAGATGCTTCAACAATTTGCAGAATTTTCTGTTCAGTAAAATGCAGAAGCAAAACCTTATGAGTAGTAGTGCTGGTTAGATTTTCTTTTGGCTAGTAAAATACAATCTTCCACTGACTTCCACAACTGATGTGGAAATCAAGACGTCAAAATGATAACCTTTGTTACACTATTATGTTTATAACCGTAAGACCCTAATTAAGGTTTTACACTATAATTAACTTTGAGTCATGATTAAAACACTCAAATACCCCTTTATATGAAAATGTCAGCAATTAAACTCTATTACAACATTAAAGCAGACAAACGATATTTGTGGATCTTTAAACTTGTGAATTCAATTTATTTTTTTCTACCTCTTTCATGAAGCAGAGTTTTGTTTTTTCATGCGGACTTGAGAAGTGAACAAGTCATAACGATGTTGCACTTACCGAATAGACCTTACATTAGTTAGTGCCTCCCTTAGCTACTGTCTCACCTTTATAATAGAGAAGTTAGTGAAGTACAACCTCTTATTATCTTTTGCTTATTCATAAGATAAGACAATTTGGACTTTGTATTGTTCTGGCAGATTTTCTTCTAGACCCTACTTTCAATTTCTAAACTTCATGTCTAGGAATCTAAGTTCCCAATATTGGCAAGTCCATTTTGAAGTCCAAATATCCCTCAAAAGGTTATGTCTAATGGTACTTAACAAGACTAATACTAACAACATGTTGCATTGCATATTCAGAGGCCTCATGTGGCCCTTTCTCCTGATATTTGTACTTGTGCAGAATCAGTTTAGAAACAGTTTCCATCTTTCCATGAATTGTAAATTAGCCACTTTCCATTGAAACAATCTTTAAGTATTCCTAGATAAGCATTATGTGAATGTGTTTCACAACTTTGGTTTGGAGCCCTTTTCGGTGGTTTAGAACAAAGGTTATGGTAAAAATGAAGGAAGCTAAAAACTATAATGCTGTTTATACAACGTACAGTGTGTGCTGTTTATTTGTAGCCACTTTCCCTTGAAACAATCTTTATGGGTTTTGCAGCCATGTGCTGTTTATACAAAACATGCTTACACTTTAAGAGTGTTTCTTTGCCCTTGAACTTGTTATGGGATAGGACTATGTCTGTGGCCTCTTTTTGGTGTTTCTCATGGTTGTTTCCAGTGGTAGCTTGCATTGACTTACATGAACTGCAGCTTTGCTGCATTCTTGAATCTTCAGATGTGTTGTTTTCTGCAGTATATCTCTCTCCCTAGTTGTATTCTTCTGTGCTCTCTAATAAAGTTTTTTTTTTCTATTAAAAAATTTAATTTGTGGAAATTTAAACACGATGGTGAGATCTCTAGAATGTGATTGCTTGATATTTCAGGATGATTGCTTGAATATTCTGTCATTTTAGGTTGATTAAAAATCACATGAAATTTCATGATAAAAATGGCAAATGATGTAGTAGGGAAGGGAGACAGATTTCAATGTGTGTTAGTATTTTTGTGAGTAAATGGAATGAAATAGTGGAAAGAAATGAGATATGTGGAAATAATGTTCCCTTTTTCGATATTTATAAAGGAGTTGATGTAGAATGCATGAAAAGTGTAAGTCATCTGATTACAAATTTCCATATGTGTGGTTCTGATTCTAAACCCCAGCCTTAATTTTTTTCTTTTAACTAAATCTCTAAAGAAAATTTATCAATCAATAATTTAAATCAAATGACCAAAAATTAGTTGAAATGTTGCGGTCTGAACAGAGCACATCAGTTTTGAAATGTATGTAGGAAAGAGAAGTAAAGAGAAAGGAGAAAGTTGTAATTGTGTTCTAAGCTGTTCATATGTTCTGTTTAAACAAATATCTTGTTTAAACATTTCTTTTCTAGTCTTACTTTACATTTGGATAGGAAATTTCATAGTTTCTAAGATATTCAAATACATTAAATTTGAATTTTTCTCATTTCAAATTGTATCAGATTTCATATTTCAAATATTTTGCTTCTTATATAAGGCAATTCAAATTTGTTGAAATTTTTCTCATTTGGATAAAGTATTTCATTTACCACCAAACGCAAAAAAAATATAAAAAGAAAAATCAAATAATTGTTAATAATTCAAAAAATATCAACATTGATGATATTTTTTAGTTGATATCGGTTGATGTTATTTTTAGTATTTCAATCACCACCAAATGCAAAAAACTGAATAAATATCAAACAATTGTTAATAATTCAAAAAAATATCAATATTGATGATATGTTTTAGTAGATATTGGTTGATGTTATTTTTTGGTCATAGTTTGTCAAGATTGTTTAAACTAATATTGATGAAGCTGTTTCTTGATTGACATCTTGTTGAGTTTTCGATCAATATCGCTGAAAAATTTCTCCGAGTGACATTAGCAAAAAATTCCCAGTTAATGTTGACCAGAAGTTTTCCTAGTAAGCATTAGAAAAGAAATCCTGACATACTATCAACAAAGAATAACGTTGTTGTCAATGATAAAAAAGTAATTATTGCAAACATCAATAAAAAAAATAACCAAGACAAATGTCATATGCTAGAAAATAGCCTCCTTGACATTGGCTGATAAAACCATAGCTGATAGCGAGCGAGAAATAACCATGGTCTACAACAACAACAATAATCCTAACAATTTAAATAAAAAAAAAAACTCCTATCACCATCAATAGAAACACTTTAGTTGACGTCAATAAAATAAAGTCATCCCAATAATGTCTTGGTCTTAGTCAAGTTGACGATGTTCTAACCAAGAGTAGGGTAGAGAAGACACATGAATTTGAAAATATGAAGAATTTCAAATTTTTACTTTCTAGGTTGAATTTGAAATTCTTTAATTTTAAGTAATCTATTTACTCATAATTTTTAAACTTCAGTTTGTTTTAAAATTTCTTACCCAAACAATATGTAAAACCTTTTAAATTCTCTATAAAATTGATTTACCCTCTTAAAATTCCTTATCTAAATTCACCATTGGTGTTCATTATTTATTTCCTCTGCAGGCAGCTGACATTAAACTCCTTGCATCCCTTAACAGAGAAGATTTAAAGAAAATTTGTGGTGAAAATTTGCCCGAGTGGATATCATTTCCTGTATATGAACAGGTGGATTTGAAACAACTTTAGTTTACCTATTATTCTAATATGATTGTGTAGTGTGCTTGACTTTTCCTTTCATGGGCTATTACAGGTGAAATGGCTAAACAAGAAACTGACCAAACTTTGGCCATTTGTAGCAGAAGTGAGTATGCTTGCACACTATAATATATTTGTATAATGATTTACAACAATTTGGGAAGTTTACAAGATTTGCTTTATATGTTTGAACTTAAAATCTATGAAAATTTTTAGTTGGGATTGTTATTTTATAAAACATACTTTATTTATACTTTGTTTGTAGTCAAAATTAGATTGTTTATTGTTCGAGAAATCATTTTAATCGCGGTTACTCTCGTCCACCTTAGTATTAGTCTCTAGTACTGTTTTATTTGCAGTCTCTAGGGTGATGTTTAGTCTCACATTTAAAGCTTATAAAGTCTTGGCGGTCCTTACATTATAAGGGTTGAGTCAGATATTAAATCTAAATTCTGTAATGTTATTGGAGTTTATCCTAGATCTATTGTTGAACCACTCACATTACTATATACTGCAAGCCAGTGAAGTGATTTTGGAAAATTTCTGTAATTAACATGCCTTAGTTGGGACCACTTTGGGACTGCCTTAATTATAGGCTCAAGAGTGGTGTTTAATTTCATGATACTAGAGTTATGGTTTAAATAGAGCTTATAAAGCTTGGTCAAATCCTTACCTTACAAATTGACTTTGTGGGGTTAAGCTTCAATAATTTCTGAATTCTGGTATTGGACTATATTGTTTTTAATACTCCAGTTTGAAAGAAATTTTTCCTCAAGTATTAGTTATCGCGTGTTCATGACTCTTGTTTTAGCAATAGCAATGCAAGAAAAGTTGTGTTCCAACATATCATCTTTCTAATTATTTATACTGTATTATTATTCACATAAATTGAACAGTTGTTAATTTGTTATTTGGTAATAACCTTTATTTATTAGTGTGATGAAGTAGTAGTCATGTTTAACTACTTTGTTAGAACTTTGAACTTAGTGGTTGGATTGGTTTATTTCATATTTTATCTGAAGTTATTAAGTGGTATAAATACACAGGTTTGAAATCTAGTGTTTGTTATATTTTGTTTTTAGTAAATATTATTTTATTAAACATATTGTTTAATGAATTTTTAAGGTTTAATGTTATATATTGCTTTACTCTCTCTCTCTCTCTCTCTCTCTCTCTCTCTATATATATATATATATATATATATATTTATATAACTCATAACGATTGACAATTTACTAGGTTAATATTTTGTGACTTTAGCATTATATGTTTTATTTATTTTATTATTTGGTATGCCAACTTATGAATCATTCTTTTTATAACTTTTTTTAGTTTCAAATTTTGTTTGGTTAATCCTATCCAATCTACAACCCACTAGATAGGGTGAAATTTTCATCCAATCTTAAAATTATCCAACCTAACCCACTTTTTATGACGAGCTAAGAGTTGGTTGGGTTGACCTATTTCACATCTTTATATGAGTGATCAAGATTAAAAGCTCTTTAAATTAGTCTTGTCCATTTTCTTTTAACTTTTACCTTCCAAATAATATCCAATGTCCCATATTTATAGTTCTAATTTCTTATTGGAGATACGGTATCAATTAGAGATACGATCGTGATATATATATATATATATATATATATATATATATATATATGTATATATATATATATATATATATATATATATATATATATATATATATATATATAT
>Ga0099822_1009430_pt1 | contig 12300 bp, 8 predicted proteins | sample CowpeawhiteBW_FD_76839 | JGI IMG/M metagenome (GOLD analysis project Ga0099822, IMG submission 76839) | Root nodule microbial communities of legume samples collected from California USA - Cow pea white BW | ecosystem: Host-associated > Plants > Roots > Nodule | place: USA: California | collected... | reverse complement strand
GTCTTAGGCTTTTATTTATATATATATATATATATATATATATATATATATATATATTTTAATTTTGGTTAGGTTTGTTCAATTTGATATTTTTTTTTACTATTCTATTAGGTCTTAATTTTTTTTTTTCAAATCTTGTCATTTTTTTCCTTTTTGCTGACAGCGTTGACATAGTTAACAATGTACATGTCACGTGTCAATTTGTAATATTTTTTATGTTTTAAAATATTTTTTTAACTTTTTTAATTCAAAAAATTTGTTCACATGTAAAGTCAGTATTGTGTTTTACGTGTTAGTATCAATGTCACATGTTTAGTCTTAATTTTTTTTAAATATAAAAAATTTTGATCATTCCGAAAGCAAATTTATTTTTTATATAAATGTTATACTAATAATTTGTTTTAAATTTACATTTTTATTAATTATTTATTAAATTAAATTATAAATTCTATATAATTCTTATATTCGATTATTAAATAAAATTTTATTATTAGTAAAACATAAATTTAATATTTATAAAAAATTATAATATTTCTAACATTTTTTAAATGTCAAGTAAAACATAAATTTAGTTTTCTAATATTTTTAAATATCTAGTAAAACTTAAATTTAATATTTCTAAAATATTACTAATATTTTTAATATTTTTAAATGTCAAATTTAAAAATATTAATATATTTAGAATATAATTTTTAGTAGAAAACATTTAATAATTATATTATATTAATATTATAATAATTTTATTCTATTTAATAATTGAATCTAAGTATTATATTAAATTTATAATTAAATACAATAATTTATAATTGAATTTTAAATATAATTTAAAAAAATTTCAAATTTAATAAAAATATTAGTATAATATTTATATACAAATGAAATTTAGTTTCAATTTGAAAGGGGAAAAATTGTTTTATTTTAACAAAAATTGATACTGAATTGAACAAAAATAATGAATCTAAGGGTTGAATTGAACAAAAGATAATGACACAACTATGAACTAACATATGACACTGACATTGACATGCGACACAATGTTGACTTGACACGTGAACAATTTTTAAAAAGAAATTAAAAAAATAAAATTTGGAAAATAATAAAAAAATTAAAAAAATCACAAATTAACACATGACATACACAATTCATAGACGTTAACTATTTAAATGTTAGCAAAAGTGACCAAATTGAAAAAAAAAATGACAAAAAATAAAACTTAATTGAACATTAAAACAAAATAAGAACAAAATTGAACAAACTCGACAAAAATAGGGAGCAAAAAGTATTTAAGTTAATGTATTACTTGTGTTTATTATTTGGATGCAGTAGAAAACAACCACTTAAACAAATTAAGTTGCGAACTAGGCGAAAAATTTTGTAAGGTAATGATTTTTGAATCATTCCAAAAATAGGGTAAATTTTATTTGTTTTCGAGAAAATTAAGGATCTTAACATCTTATGATGAAATGAATTGTAGGATAAAGATTTCACTCACATATGGATGAAACCAATCAAAATATAATTTTGTGTGATGGGAATTGCACATGTAATTGAGAGAATTATACAATTGGGAAGTCATTTGGCTGAGAAAGTAGTTGAAATTGCATTTGTTATGAGTTGTTCAATGATGAGGATTTTGGTTGATGTCATTAATGGATGTTGGTTCCATAACATGTTCATTAGGAATAACGTGTTTAAAAGGATGAGTGCAACTTTGATTGGCACCTGTGCACAACCACAAAACGGTTCAATCCATCTGTCTAAACACAATTATTATTTGGACTCAAAAGTGTGTTCTAGCTTATCATTGATATAGATACTGTCATTGTCTTGTGCCGAATTTTCACTATTGAGTTCAACTTATTTGTTGTGTTTTCTTGGAGTTTAAAGGCTTCAAGATAATTCCCAAATTCTGAATACCATGCAATCAGAATCTAGGAAGGTTGCTTCAAGAACTAGACCTACTACCTCAAACCCAAAAGGAAAAAACAATGGTTTAATATATGGTTTTGCTTCCTGATTTGGCTTGGATTGCGGGAAACTTATTTGCGGATTGACTCAAAGGTTTGGAAGACCCAAAACAAACTTAAGATGAGGTTTTTTATTTAAAATTTATTTTTTTAACTTTTTTTTTATATAATTTATTGTTTAAATTATCAAATTAATTTCATTTAATATTTCTTTTCAATACATGATAAGACTAATTCGTTCAATATTTTTATATATTTTTAATTGTTATCATAAGTTTGAGACTTAAACTTATCATTATCACTAACTACTTCTCTTTTTCTATTGTTGCTTTCACGTATATTTATATTTTTATTATCTTGTTCATTCATAGAATAAAACATCCACTTGTTTTTCTAATTCATTCTTCATGTCTATTTTTATAAATTTATTTTTGTGATGCAACTAAAGCTTCAAATTTTCTCTTCTTAAATTTTGAATTGCCTGATTCAAATTTTTTAGTTGACATATATATATATATATATATATATATATATATATATATATATAAAATAAAAATTTGTAATACATAAAACACTACTAAAAGTAAGTATATAAAAAAGAGAGTTAAAACAATAAATCTGGTTCTGGTTGTCAAGAAAGTAAACTCGATCTTAGACATGTAGTATCTTGAAGTCTCAAGCCTCTTTCTATTTCTCATGTCTAAACTTTTTCATAAACTGCAAATTTATTTTGAGATTAATCATTAATAAAAATAAATAAAAAAATTATTGTTTCTCAACTAGAACCTTAAACCATAAACTCTAAACAAAACCATACAAAAGAAATGCATTTCTAATCCTAATACAAATTCAATAAATTGAATACAAACAACATAAACACAAATAGAAAGAAAAATATACTTACAAAAAGTGAGAATAAAAATATTGTTACACATAGACAATATGAGATTCAAAGAATGAAATTTGTTAAAATGTTTGAAAAAAAACTTATAGAGTAGAAAAAAGTAAGGCCATGTAAGGAGTGAAACTAAAAGATAAGCGGTCACAAAGAAATAAAACAAGAAAATAAAATCAAAATTGAAGTCATATATAAAAGAAGAAAATATAATCAAAGTTGCAGTCACATATAGATAAAAGAAAAGAATAAAATCAAAACTAAAGTCACATTAAGATAAAGAAGAAAATATAATCAAAATTAAAGTCACACAATAGAGATAAAAAAAGAACATAGAATCAAAATTGAAGTCACATATAGATAACAAAAGAAAATAGAATCAAAATTGATTATAAAAGAATAAAGATAACTAATCATTCTTTTTTTCTCGAACAAATTTATAATTTATTCAAATAAAATTAACTCATTAAATATCATTTTTAATACTAGTGAAAATTAGCATACACTAATAATAATTTAATTAGATTTTATTCTCAAACATAAATATATAATTAATTTAATAGAAGTATATTAGTACTATTTATTTAGGCCTCTCTTTATCTTAGACATAATTTTATAATTAATTTAGCAGAGTTATATTAGTGCTATATTAATACTAAAAAAAATTTTGAGGCTTTCTTTTTTCGAACGCCTAAAGCGAATATTTTACGTGTTTTACCCTTGAGACAACCCACTTCTTGGTTAAATATGGGAAGATTTCCTGGATGGATTTTGATTGAGGTTTGATGAATGTTTTAAGTTAGAAAACGTTGTTTTATGCTCTTAAGTTGAATGTTGATGGTTGAAGATGGTCTAGTTAAAGTCAGCCTATTGAAAGTTAAACATAATTATAACTTAAGAAAGTGCTAAGGATTAGAAAGAATCTTGCACCACTCAAACTCATTGAAATAAACATGTATAACAATTTATCACTTGAGACTTAACTCACAAGAATCATAAAGAGAGGAGTTTTCCTTCTCATAAACACTTCAGACTTTTGCACATAAATGAATTTTCTTCGAAAGTAAGAGTGTCTACATTGTCAACGGTTGGGTAAGGTATGAGTAGTAGTTTCCACATACCTTATCCGCTGGATAAATATTTGTCTTGTACCCGTCCTCATATCCATGCGGGTATCTGTTAGGTACCCACATATTATTTTAATATCTGTGGATATCTTTAGGTACCCATAGGTATTTAAAAAAAATAAAAAAGTATTTAATAACATATTTTAACCATAAATTCAAATAAAATACAATACATCCTTATCATAAATTGCAAACAAAGTCTAAATAAACTCAAATTCATACTAGTCAAAACAAAATTATACAAAAGTAGATATCAAATGATGTTAAACACAGTAGAAGTTTTTTAATTTGTGCTTGGATTAACAAACCCACTTTAGAATTTAGCGGATACGGGTATCCACAGGTGCGAATACTATGATACTCATAATCACCCTGTTAACATGTGGATATATAAAATACTCATATCCATTACTCGCTGGTATCCATTTATAATATTCATTTTCTATCTGCGATTCTATCCGTGGATATCCATGAATTTTATCCCTATCAACGATATTGATAAATTTTATCTTATTTTTATATTTAATATTATTATACTTGAAAAAAATAGTTTATTAAACAAAAACCATTATTTATTTTCCTTAAAAAAATTGTAACTTTATAGAGCTATTTTTTTTCTCTTTATCTTCGTCCATACTTAAAGTAATTCTTTTTCTTACATCATCTTCTTCTTCTTGAGGAGAATTCATCCATGAATAAGAAAAACATGATTAGTAACAAATGACAATGGAGAATCTAATGCCAAATAATATAATTATATTCGTTAGGTCGAACGTTTGTTACTAGGAAAAAAGCCATAGTTAATATTTAAAATACAATTCTTACTATTTAAGAGAATAACACCTCAAGTTTTATCATTTAATTGTGACTTGATCTATCTACCATCTACCACATGACAATCCCCAATTTTCAACGATTTTGTTACCTTAACAACTTTGATATAAATTTTTAGATTGAACGTTTAAAAGTTATAATTGTAATTCTAATACAATTTTTCACATTTAAAAGTGTAGTCACGGTTTGAGTGTGACTTGGTCTATACAACTTCCATTATAGTTGCGCCCATCGAAGTTAGAAAAATGTGAATTTAAACTTTGTCGAAACCTATCCCAATGTCATATCCTCTACACCGTCCAAACATACAAATAACAACTACTGTACAATTTTTTTTTTCATAAGAAGACTACAACTTTGGCAAATTGTAAAAATATCATTAGGAGAAAGAAAAATCGAATTTGAAGTCTTCGCTGAAACTAAGATGTTAAATACATGGAGCACACATACTAATTCTTCTAAGTTGAATCTCCTTATCCGAAGAAATTTTACTATTTCAAAGAATAAAAATAATGAAATCCTCCCAAATCATCAAACATCTTCAGTTATAGGAATTTTTAGAAGAATGAAAGAAATTCCTAATCACTTTCTAAGTAAGGATACAAAAATCATTTAAGGTCTAATTAGGAACATCATATATGAGAAATAAATTTTATAGTGTTTTAGAAGAAGAATTTCTCGCAAAACATTATAAACACGAATGAGAGATATCAAGCTTTAGCATTCTAAGTATGAACAACTTTAGAAGAAAGATCTTTTCATTATCAGGAATCCAAACTATCTTGAAAATACAAATTTTAAAATACTAATTGTCATTCTAAAAGTGAATCTGCTCACAATTACCATCAATCTAACAATTTTTTTTCAAGATTAGGATCATACAATTCAGTAGCACCAAGCCAACAAAAAAAAATATAAATAACAAGCTTATCATATTTGGTTGCTATAAAATTAATTCTAATTTAATAAATTATGGGTTAAATATGTTTTTTATTCCTCGAGTTTCAGTTAAATTTGAAATTATTCTTTCTTCAAAATTTTTAACCAATTTAGTTCTTCATCTCTATAAATACGTGAATTTAGTTTTTTTAACCAAATTTTATTAAATTTATCTGACTTTAAAAAAATGATAGTATTTGAATTGTTTACACTATTTGACACATTTTCGCTTTAATGTTAATTCAAATATTATCATAAAACGCATTTGAAACGTCAAATAAACTTTAAAAAAAAATGGTTAAAAAGACTAAATCTGTATATTTATAAAGTTTGAGGACTAAATTAGGTCAAAGTTTTGAAGATAGAGTAATTTCAATTTTCAATGAAAATTAAATGACCAAAAACATATTTAACCCATAAATTATTAAACAAAAAGTTGATATATTTTAATTCAAACTTATCTTCAATTTAAGTTTAAATTAATAATTTATATCATAATATGACAATTTCCAAATATATATTTAGTTATTATACAATTTCTTAAAATGTAATGATTTATCAAACTAATATACGCTAAATGTTAAGCTAGACGATTATTTTTTAAATGTGGCGTTTCCATTTTTGTGTTCTTAATCATTTATTTAATTTAATGTATATTTACAAAAGTAGCATAATTTTGGAAGGAAATTTTTAACCAAAACTTTCTTCTTCTTCTTTTCTTTCTTTTATACATAAAAGACACTCTAAAAACATATAATTTTTTTAAAAACAAATTTCTATTATTTAATCATTAAATAGAAATGAGTATATTGAATGTTTTAAAAAGAAAAATATGAGTTGATTCAGAGTCAGAGGTGATAGAGAAGGATCAATCCTGTGAAATAAGTTTCAGGTGGTTTGTGTTTCCCCTTTGTTTCCAAGGTTTGTGCTGAGAAACCTCAACATCTTTTGAGTGCATTATTTCAATTCCATTTTGATGTCATCTTAGTTGGCCAGAGAAGGGACTCCACAATCTACCCCATTTATTCTGCTTATACTTTTATCATAATCTGACACCTCTCTCACCAAATCCTCAATCCAACTTCCCATTTCAAACACCAGATTGGGACCCTTCATTTTTCCACTTTCTAAACATTTCACATCAATCCACCCTCACCCAATTTTGCATAAACACCAAAATTTCCCTTCTCTCATCTTTTCTCTTTTGCTATTTCACTCCTCTCAAATTTATTAAACATAGATCCCCACAACCCACTCAGATTTAACAAGATCCTCCCCAATTAATTCCAACACCTAGTTTCAGATACCTCATAACATTCAAATTCATTTTTTCAGATTTGCTTCGTTGCTTTTTGGCTTCATTCTGGGGAGGCAGTAAAAACCATGCACCATCATGTAATCATCGCCTTCGCTTTTGACAACTATACACACATTGCACACGTGGCGACACGCTTTTATTTCGAATCCATGCCACCAACCATTTCATAGTACACACAAAAATATAAATACAACCAAAATTATCCCCATCCACACGCAGATATGGAACATGATCCAGGGAGGAGAGAGGAAAATACAAAAATTCATCATCTTGCAGTTCCACCAAAACCGCAGCAAAAATGTCCTCGCTGCAATTCCACCAACACCAAGTTCTGCTACTTCAACAACTACAGTCTCTCACAGCCTCGTCACTTCTGCAAAACATGTAAACGCTACTGGACGCAGGGTGGAACCTTCAGAAACATACCCGTTGGTGGTGCTTCCCGTAAGGCCAAACGTGGAAAAACAGATTCTTCTTCACTCTCCAATTCACTCACATTACCACACTCAAATTTCATGAACCCTTCTGCATCACTCACCATGGCTCACTCAACTAGCCCCTACTATCAACTTGCAGCCGCCGCCGCCGCCTCCGCCGGTGGTGGGTATTTGCCATCTATGGCAACGCTTCATTCTCTGACCACATCACAGCCTTTCAACCAGTACCTGAATGTTGCCGGTTCTTCTTCTTCTTCTTCTATTTTGCCTCTTCTGTCTGGCTTCAACGCTGCTGCTTCTTTTTCTCCTCGGTTCCATCACGTGGGAATCAGAGAGAGGGTGGAATCTCTCTATCCTGCACCACAACGTTTGCTTCCATCAAACATGTCTGGTGGCAGTGCTGCAGCAGCACAAAGCTTGATTAATGATGTTTCGAGTTCAAACCTGGCTGGTTCTGATGTCTCTTTGTGGAGTGCTACTATCAACGCCACTTCCATCACTGGAAACTCTGATCGCAACAATGTCAAAGGTGGTTCTTCCTCTTTGATCCCAAACCACTGGCTTCATCCTCCGGGGTATCGTCCTCCTCAATAATCCCATGGGAACTTGCTACAAGTGCAGACATGGAGAATAACTACATTGTCCTGTCACCAACTTCATGTGTTTGATTTTTGGTTTTTCCTTCTAGTGTCTTAATAAGGTTGCCGGATGTGTATTTATATTATTTAATTAAATTATGTTTTTGAGTGATCAACGCAAGAGGATTTTATTATGTCATAATATATAGCAACCATAGCCGTTTTGTTTCTTTGGTTACGAGATTAAACATGATGGTACAAGGTAGAACTAGTTTTTTTTTTTTATGATCCTCTGTTTTGTTAAAAGCAAACTAGTTTTGAAGGGAAGTGTGATGAGGACGAGGAAAGTAGATTGGTAATTAACGAGGATTATGGCTACTTATGAGGTGAAGCCATGCATGAAAAAGGTTAATTCTTGGTTTGAAAAGTTGATGGAAAAGGTTGTTCCCCATTGATTGTGCAAGTGGGGGTGACTAAATCACTTCACCTTTATATGTAGGTCGAGAATCTAAAATGCTTAACTTTAGTTCCGTTTTTTACGCAACATAATTGTGTTTTTTTTTTCTTTACTGAAGGTTAAAAATTTGTTAATTTAATTATAAGAAACTTGTTAATATTACATAGATTTAAGATTCAAAGCTCATGCAAAAATTTATTATAATATTAAGATTATTAAAAGGGTGATAAACTTAATTTAAGAATCTTACAGTCCACTTCCTACTAGTTAAAACATTATTTCTATTGTTTTTTTTTATTAAATCCATTATTTGTTTTTATTATTATACAATAATTTAACATTTTGAGTATTTTACATGTCTATTCTCTCCATCATAAATGTATCTGTAGTATACTGTACTATTTACTTTTTTTTTTAAATAAACAAATATTTATTTGATCTTTATTTTTTATTTCTAGTTTTATTTATCTTCACTACATAGTAACGTATCAATAATACTCATATAATTGTCAATAATAATATAGTTATAAAATCAACCTTTTCTTTAATTTTTGTTAACAAATAATAATTTTTATTTTAAAATTAACATATTGAATAAAAGGTTTGAATTTGACAAAACTGACGGATTTAAATAAGCTTGTATTAAATGCTTATAAGAAAATAAAAAACTAAAAACCAATTAAAAATGCATAAGACAAAAACAACACTCATAAGAATAATAAACAAAAATGGTATTGTCGCTGTCAAAATTTTAGAATGATTTGATCGATTTACTGATTACCTTATATGGTACAGAAAAAGATTTATAAGGATTTGGTTTATTAAATTATAGCATATTAATTATATTTTTGGGAATAATTTAAGTTTTAATCAAATTGAAAACTACAAAAATAAAAATAACTTCTATGTTCCTACAAAAAGAATAACTTTTATTCTATGCATCCTCCTGAAATGGAAAAAATTATGTGTTCTGTTCTGTGATTTGTGAAAACTTCAAATTAAAATATATAATATAACTCTTTGTTATTAAAAACTGGAGCATGCCTTCATGCATAAGATTTTAAAATGTATAAAAACACAATCTAATTCGTTTTTGTGTTTTTCTTCTTACAAAAGATTTTAAAATGTTTGAAAACACAATTTAATTCATTGTTGTGTTTTTCCATTTTATATAGTTTATTAAATGTCAATTTTTGATAGAAGTATAAATTTTGTTATCAGAATATGTAAAATAACAAATATGTTCATATTTTATACTGTATCTTTTTAAAATAAATTCCTTTTTTATTTTATTATTAAAGGTGTTTATAGTTTTTGTTTGTTAACTCTTGAATTTTTTGTCCGTAGATAAATTCTTTTAGTTATAAAAAGATTATAGTCAGTTATTATATTTTCCATATTATATATTTTAAGATTAATCTAATATTATATCTTAATTATTTTAACGTTTAAAATTTTAAAATTTTATACTTTATTTATACCATTATATAAAAGATTCTCTTTTTTATGTCCATATTTTGTTTCTTATTATACCCTAAAGTAACATTTTTTTAAAATTAGTTTTACTGATTTTACTCTTTAGGTAGTTTTTTTTTAATTTAACCGCTTTTATGTTTGACCATTTTTTTTTAATTTAACTATTTTTTAAATTAAATTTATGTTTAAATATCTTTTTGGTCCTCATTTTCGTAGTGTTTGTTACGGATGATTCTCATTTTGACATAATGTTTAAAATGGTTCTCATTTGTTACCGAATGTTTAAAATGATCCTCATCTTCGCAATTCATGTTTTATTTGATCCTTTCTTGTAACGCCGTTTAAATCATTAACGGAGCACACAGTTTGTTTTAAGGTGTGTTACGTGTACTGTACATATGACTAATTAACATTAATTTCTCAATTTAGGAGAAATTTTGCAATTAGGGCCATTTTTTCATCTTCGTCTTTCTTAAGCTCGAATTTGTAGAGGAAGCAACTAATACTTACAATTTCATCATTGGATTGCAGAGGTATACAATAAGGTATATGTAAGCATCACATCACTCTTTCCCCCAAACTACTGGGTGTGTGCTACTAGCAGCTTTCCACATGAGTATCTTTAATTTTTTGCCAGAGAATCTTTTTCTAAAACTTGCATAGAGATGCCTCATGCAAAATATTAGCTGCAACTGCAATCTAATAATGAAATGACAAGTATTAGCTGCTTCCTCGAGCTCAAAAAAGACGAAGATGAAGAAATTTTCCTAATTGCAAAATTTCTCCTAAATTGAAAAATTAACGTTAATTAGTCATATGTACAGTACATGTAACACAACCTAATACAAACCGTGTCAGCTGTACAATGCTCTGTTAATCATTTAAACGGCGTTACAGAAAAGGACCAAATAAAACATGAATTGCGAAAATGAGGACCATTTTAAACATTCGGTAAAAATGAGGACCATTTAAATATTCGATCAAAATGAGGATCATCCGCAACAAACACTACGAAAATGAGGACCAAAAAGGTATTTAAGCCTTAAATTTATCTCTGGAATAAATAAATGATTTATATTAAAATTATAAAATTTAATTATCTTTTATTTTTTTAATGTAAAAAGTAACAAACATTAGATATTATTATTTTTATGTTAATTAGTGTTTGATTAAAATAAATAGTTAAAGTAATATTTGTCTGCCTAATCGCGTGAAATCTGACCCAAAACTTGAGTCCGGTCCAGAAGATAAATAAAATGCCGTAGGTCAAGTCAGATCCAAACATTTGGAGCCGATCTAAGAATTTGAAGATAATATTTAAGTTCATGAACCAGTTCCAAACCTTTATAAGATATTTTTGATTTGTTTAATAGTTCCATGTAATCTAGAAGATATTTTAGCAAAATATAAAAAAGTATTATATCTTCAATCATTTTTAGAATGCTAGAGATATATATGATTTGAAATCCTTGAGATTATAAATAAAAGCCTTAATTATCATTTTGATTCCTAATTTGTTGGATTGGTTTATTTTAGTCCCCTTATTATTTCTTAGTTTAATTTGATATTATAATTCTTTAAAAGGTTCAATTTGGTCTCTGCCATTAAGTCAATATTAACACCGTCTCCGTACATGTCACGTGTCATTTTGTGAAAATTTCCATTTTTTTATTTTTTTTAAAAAAATTTAATTATTTTTTTAAAAATATTAAACTGCCATGTGTCACTTTATGGTTGTGACACGTGTCAATTTGAGATTCGTTTATTTTTTAAAAAAAATATATTGTCACGTGGCAGGTCACGATTGTGCCATGTGTCAAGCTAACATTCGTTGTTTTCAATTTAGTTCCTCTATTGAAATTTTGATTCAATTTAGTCCCCCAATTTTTTAAAATGATTCAAATTTGTCATCTCCAATTTGAGACCAAATTAATAATGAAGCTTAATTACAATTTATATATTCATATTAAAATAATTTTTTACCCTTTATACATCAAATCACTCCCTAAATACTCATGTTATTTCATTTCTTACATTTTTCACTTGTAATTTTTTACACTTGAAATTTTCTATACATGTACAAAAAAATAATAATTTGAATAGTTAGATGAAGTAATTTAATCTATAAATATAATAAAAATTATTTTAATATATATATATATATATATAAGTTATAATTAAGCTTAATTACTAATTTGGTATCAAATTAGAGAGGGCAAAATTGAATCATTATAAAAAAGGTTAAAATACTCCCTTCGTCCATGTTTTTGTT
>Ga0099822_1009426_pt1 | contig 12305 bp, 4 predicted proteins | sample CowpeawhiteBW_FD_76839 | JGI IMG/M metagenome (GOLD analysis project Ga0099822, IMG submission 76839) | Root nodule microbial communities of legume samples collected from California USA - Cow pea white BW | ecosystem: Host-associated > Plants > Roots > Nodule | place: USA: California | collected... | reverse complement strand
GGTTGTATACTTGGAAAAAATTAAATGAGTTTTTTTTTTTTTTGTAAATTTTAAAATTAAATTATAAACAATTTTTAATTTTAAAACAATTAAAAATTTTTTTATTATATTATAAATTAAATAATTTTTATTTTTTAAAAAAAAATTTTTTAATTTATAAACCAAAAAAAAAATCTCTCATTGTTTTCATATTTTAAGTTTTGTATAATTTAATTTTATAATTTAAAAAAAAAAAAAAAACTCATTTAATTTTTTCCAAGTATACAACCGATCTACACCCGAAATCATGGAATGCGAAAAGGTAAGAGCTTTGAGGTAATTAATTAAGAAAGTTGGCATTAATGCAATGATGTAAGAAAGTATGCATACCTGTTTCCAAGAATGGAGTGCAAGTGAATGATGAGTTCTTCCTCTTGGGGTGAGAATGCACCACGTTTGAGATCAGGTCTGAGGTAGTTGATCCAACGAAGACGACAACTTTTGCCGCACCTTTGAAGCCCAGCATTTCTCGCAATGTCACTCCAACATCCTTGTCCCTTAGTGATCATGTACCTTATCAGTTTCTCATCTTCCTCAGGCGACCACAACCCTTTTCTTAGCTTGCTCTTATTAATGTTGTTGTTGTTGTTGGTGGTGGTGTTGGTGGTGGTGTTAATGGTGGTGGTGTTGAGTTTAATGTCTTTTCCCATGATGTCAGGTTTCCTCATTTGGCAGAAAGGGTTGTGAGGGATCGATGTGTGAAAGGGTTGAGGTGAGGCCCTTATGAAGTGGGTTGTGATGGAGATCTATGAGAAAGCTATATAGGTGAATGATGGTTGTGAGGGACAGAGAGAAGGCTTCATGGGGTGGGAATGGTGAATAATGATGATGATGATGATGATGATGGTTTTTGTGGGGTTTGCTTAAAATATGAATATCAGAAATGAGATTGTGTTTGTTTGTTGGTTGATAGGTAGAGTGGAAAACGGATTGGAGGGGGACCTCCTTAACCAAGAGAGTGTGATCAACAGAAAATTAAGATTGTTGGTCTTCTTGTCTTTGACTCAATTCTTGTCTTTTTTCATTTTACTTCACTCACAAGGTAATCATACTCTTTTATGCTATGGAACACAAACTATTTTGCTTCCACTTCACATAATATACTCTCTTTCTCTTTCATCACTAAAGCTTTTAAACTTCAAATTCACGTGTGTTGATATATATACCAGTGAGAGAGAAGAGAGTTTTTAATATAATGGGAAAAGTGTGGCATGCTTGAGAAAAGTGTTTGATAATTTTTTGAAATTGTTTTGTAGTTGTGTGTAACTTACATTCTTTGCATGAGTTTCATTAGGGGGGCTAACCACTCATTGGCATACTTCTGAAGCAAACAATGTACACCTCCGTTCAAAGCAATGCCCTTTTCATACCATAAATTTATCATTTTCCTTACCACCAATTATCTTCCTACAACTACAAACTAACCTCAATTAAGCAAAGGAATAATATATTACTTTATTTTATTTTACACAAATTAGTGGTTCACAATCATCAAATTTTAAATTTATAAAGATGTGATAATTAATAAAAACAACACTTATAGATATGGTTTTATGACTTTGAGCTGTTAAGTACAAAAGCTTTTATTACCTTCTAATCTTCTTTAGTGTTGTTAACTTTTAACCTGCAGAAGTTACTGCTCAATGATGATGGTTGCAATGAATTTGCAGTACTTTGAAGACTGTTATTAATGAGTGCTATTTGTTAAAAGTTGGTTGCTTCTTTAAAGATAGTGAAGATTAATAACCGATGAAATTTGAAGAACACTTGTGGATAAATTTAGGTTGTTTTATTTCATCTTGTTAAGATTACTTAACTGTATGGATAAATTTAGGTTGTTTTACATCATGTTGCTCCATCTTTGACAAGGACTTCTACTTGCCCTTCAAGAACTCTATACGTGTATTTCTTATCCATAGTAACTACCTCACTTCATCTTTTGTTGAATTTTTTTTACCAAATCTTATGAAGCAAGCTCGTTTAATTCAACTTTCAAAACTGGTTTATAAGTTTAAATTAGACTTCCAAATTCACTTTTTAAGATGATATCAGATTATCTGAAACCTATTATAACGAGGTTTATTAATTGTTAAACCTATTATATCATCCGTTATTAGATTGTTATGGACTATTCATTAATATTTAGTCTCATGTTCAATGTATGCATGTCTCGATACGAGGAAGTGTGTTGGAGATCACACATAAACTATAGATAAAATTAATTTATATTATTAAGTGGATGCAAATTTTACTTTACAAGTTAGTTTTATGAAGTTGAGTTAGACTTTAAATCTACTTATTAAAAATAAAATAACGTTAATAGTCTAAAAATCTTTATAGTAATCTAACCATTATATACACAATAGAAGAGTACAAAACTTGAAGCCGTTGTGCATGTACAACATGGTAGAACCTCTCTTCTAAGAAAGTAAATCTGGTACAGGTTTCATAAAAATGACACTGTTTTTGGCAAATGGAAATTCAAACCTAAAGCTTAAGCTAAAAACCATAATAATTAGGAAGATCCATGTGACAAGATTTTTTTTGAACTATGTGGATAAAATATGGTTACATTCCATGATCCATCCTTTTCTCCCTGGCTTTCAAAGTACATTTCCCCTACACAGATTCCCTTTCCATTACCTAATTACCTTTGAGACAAGCCAATTAGTTTGCAGAAAATATTTCATGAAAACCTAAAATATTATATCTGTCATGGGGGAGTCTTTATCAATTCCTGCATATTGCAGGGGCAATATGGTTAATATTATTTATGTCTTCTCATTGAACTTCCACAATCTTCTGAGGAAAAAGTGTAGCTGAAACCTCTCCTCATGTATACTCAAATGTTTCAAAATCATCATATCTATCTACAGCTGTGTAGGGAATAAGAGGGAGAAAAAAACAATGATCCAAAATCATCTTATAATGCTTCTTTTATGAGGGTGTCCCAAGCAACATTCTACTTTGTTATCAAGACAAGAAAATACAACTCATATATATGTGATTTTGCATTACACTTTGTACTACATAATAAGAATGTGTTACTAGAATGTTGAGGCCAAAAAGTAGTTCAACTTTAAAACAAAAAATCATGACCTGAAAAGTGAGAACACTTGGAAAGAAATATTATATGGAAGTGTACAAGGTTGAGGGGTCACCATAAAAAAAGGGCTAAGATACAAATTCAAAATCAAGTTTTTGTGAAATTTTTAGGGACAAAAAATATATTTTATTTATTTATTATTTTTATATGATTTAGGTTTCTATTTAGGGTTAAATAATAATCAGATGGGGGATATAAAACAGATTCTTCTGCGAACAAAGTGATCCATGCTGAAATTAATCCGTGCTTAAGGTCTTCAAATTTCGGATTTTGTGAAATTAATTAAATTGGTTAAAATGAATTTAAAACTTACAAAATTTTGTAAGTTAATCTCATTTTTATTCTATATTTTTTAAAAGATTAATTTTTTCTCTCCAAACTATTATATAAAAATGTGTTTTGTTTTTAAATTAAGTTATAAATTATTCCATCTCTCAACTCTATGAAAATTATGTAAAATCCATTTGCAACAAACGATGTGATGTATTTTTCATATAATAAATAGAGTTCTACAATGAATTATAATATAATCTTTATATGCTAGAGAAAAATGCTTTATATGACTTTCAAAATTTAAAAACAAAAATAATTTACAATTTTATTTAGAAATAAATATATCAAAACGTTTTATAATTGTGTGAGAAAAAAAAAAGAACATATTTAACTATTTTTTAAATATCAATCAAACAGAAAAGGTATATTAAAGAAGTGAACTAATATATAATAACACTCCTAAAATGTCTCCAAAACCTTAAATTCATAGTCTCTAGGTTCAATCATCCCTGGCTTACTTTTGGCTTTATTTTCTTTTCTTATAAACACAAGTTCAGGTTGGCTTTAGTGTACTTTTTTGTTGAAACGTAACGCTATAAGCTAAAAATTATTTTTCCTTTGACCCCTTTTTTTGTTCTTGTTCAGCTATGCTTTATTGAAATCGAAGCACTTAACAGAGCGAAATTTACGTTCTAGGTATTCAAATGTTATGGAGTTTAATTTTCATGCATTGTAATCTAAATATTTTTGTACCGACTAGAAATTATTCATCTTGATTTTACTTTCCCTTCAATTTATAATTTAACCCAAGAGTTACTAAAAACACATAAACCTAGTCATTGTCAGGCTGACATGGATGAAGTCACTATTGGACGTTTTTTATGTGTGTGTGATAGTGTATAACATTTAGTTGTTATAAAATCAGAAAAACTGCACAGGTTGTAAAATTAAAGAAGGGTTTTTTCTTTTGATGATACACTATGGATTAACAAAGACAAAGAGTTTACATCAATATTTTGGATGTAGTATAGCTTATATATTAAAAAAGGTTTTTCTCAAATTAATAAAAAAGATGCAAATCTACATAAAATTAAATGTTACCACTTATCACCTAATCGCTAATGATACAACTAACTTTTCCCCAAATTAATGTCAACAAACAAACGAGAAAAAATTAAGATCTTAGAGTATCCAGAAAAGTCTCATTTTCTAACATTACTCGAGGTTTTCTTTGGGTACTCCAAGCTTTGATCACAACAATTCAAACTTGATATTGAAGAGTGCTTTGGTCATAATGTCTCCAATCTGATTTTTTAAATTACAATGCTATAAACAAATTTATTTTGATTTATCTATTTCTGTAATTACAAGATACTTGACCTTGATGTGCTTTGTTCTACCATATTGGACAAGATTCTTTACAATTACAACGACTGACTTATTATCATCCCATATGACAGTAGGTTTTTCTATTTGTTGCCCCACATCATACAAAATCTCTCAACCAAATGGATTTATTTATAGATGTTGTAGCTGATATATACTAAGCTTCAATTTTGGATTGAGCCATTGTATCTTGTTTCTTTGTATTCCAAGAAAAAAACACCACTACCGAATGAGAAAACATAACTTGAGATACTATTAACATTATTTAAACTTCTTGCCCAATCGCTATTTGCATATCCTTGAAGATCTTCACTTTCATCCTTTAAAAACATAGATCATAGTCAATTGTGCTTATGTATATTAAAACTCATTTTTCTGCATAATAATGAGCTTGACTAGGTGATAGAAGTGTGGGAAACACAACATTCATCACTAGGACAATGCATAAATATGGACAACAAACTTGCAACAAATATTATATTTGGTCTAATGATAGTATACAACAAACTTCCAATTAAGCTTCTATAAGCATAAGCTTATACTTTGCCAGTAGCATCATTAAGTGAACACTTCTCATTTACCACAAGAGGTGTGTTCACTAGTTTACAGTTTCATGATTTACGTGAACACTTTTTTTGTGTAATGAAGATTGCATCACATTGGTGTATATCTATTCCAAGAAAATAATTCATTTCTCCCAAATCAGTCGTTTCAAGCTGAGTTTCCATGTCATGCTTAAATTTTCTCAAGGAATTTGAATTATTGCCAATGACCAACAAATCATGAAAATACAAGAATACAATGAGTTGCACTCCATTTCTTAATATTTTTACATACAAAGTAGCTTCACTTTCACTTTGTTGAAACCCTTTATGTAGTAGATAATTGTGAATTCTACTATATCAAGCCCTTAGACCCTGATTTAATCTATAAAGAGATTTTGAAGTTTGCAGAGTTTGTTTTCACTGTCTGGAATAACAAAGCCTTTAGGTTGTTCAACATAGATGTCTTCTTCGAACAAAGCATTTAAAGAAGCTAATTTCACATTAAAATGATAAATTTTTCAACCCTTTTTTGTTGCCAATGCAACTGGCAACCTGATTGTATCATGTCTTGCCACAAGAAAAAAAGTATCTGGAAAAATCAATTCCATGTTGTTGATGATAGCTTTAACAACCAATCTACCTTTAGTTTGTTTACAAAACCATCAAGACTAAATTTGGTTCTATAAACCTGCTTAAGACCGATAACCTTTTGATTAGTTGGCTTGTCTACAAGTTGCCATGTTCTATTTTTCTCAATCATATTCATCTCTCCTACATAGCACATCTCCAATCATTTATTTAAGCAACTTCATCACATTGTTTAGGTTCAACTACAACAATGTAGCACCTTTTAAAAATTTCAGCAAGATTTTTAGTACCTCTAACAGGAAAATCATCACCATTATCTAAATCTTCTTGAATTTTAAAATATTATTCTTGGAGATTTTCTACTCTAAATTGATTTTTTCTTGAGGCTTCTACTTTGCAACTTTCTAAATTCCATCTAGAAAACTCATCAAACTTCTTATTTCTACTAATTAGAATCTTATTAGTGAAAGGATTGTATGTCCTATAACATTTGGAGTTATTATAATATCCAAAAGAAAAATGTCAATGTCAGACTTGTGGTCCAGCTTGTCAAGTTTTAGATCTGGAACAAGAGTATAACACACAACCAAATATTTTTAGATGCTCTACCGAAGGCTTCCTTCCATGTCATGCTTCAAAAGGTGTTTTTCTTTCAAGACTTTAGTGGGCAACATATTCATTAAGTATGCATAGGTATTAACAACTTTTACTCAAAAGGATTTTAGAAGATATTTTTCAAAAGAGCAAATACTTTGCAATCTCCATAATTGTCATGTTTTTCCTTTCATTCACCCTATTTTGTTGAAGAGTGTAAGGAATAATTAATTAAGAATGAATTCCAACCTATTCACAAAATTTTATGTCTACGCATTTCTATTATCAAATTTGAGCTCTTTAATTTTGCATTCAGCTTCATTTTCAACCACAAGCTTGAACTTTTGGAAAACATCAAACACCTATAACTTTTGTTGGAGGAAAAACACCAAACTCATATATGTAAAATCATCTACAAACAATAAAAAGTATCTAATGTAATATAAGGATGTTGTGTTCATTGGGCCAGATAAACCCGTGTGTATAAGTTGTAATTTTTCAGTAGCTCCTCAACTTGCTTCAACAAAAAATGAAAATTTTCTTTTCTTTCCATATTGACATACATCACATACATTGTCATGTTTTATACATTGTCATGTTTCTTAATAGAAGACATATTTTGCACCAAATTATTAAACTTCATTTGCCTTAAAGTTGAGAAACTAAAATGTCGAAGCCTTTTATGTCGCAAGAAAGAATCATCTACTTTGTTTGGAAAAGCTTGCAGAACAATTTTCTCTATCATTTTAATAGACAATATCCCACATCAATAGGGATCAAATATGGTACATCTCATGTTTTCAAAATGTAAACCATAATTTTTTTCAATCATTTGCCACACACTAAAAAACTTTTACTTAAATCAAGCATAAATAAAACATTTGAAATATATTTAGTACCTAAAGAAGTTTCAACAACAACCGCTCCCTTTCCTTTAACATAAACATTTTCTTTATTGCTAATAGTGACTTGGAGAAGTAAGACTGATCAATTTCCTTGAAAAAATTGCATCATGAGTCAAATGATTGGTACACTCGTTTTTTGTGACCTAAGCTTCTCTAGTGCTACTTGTAGAGTGATATGAAGTACCATATAGTTGTTCCTCAATCTGCTTTTGGTGCTTAATAACATGAACTTGTTATCTTTGTTGTTTTGCCTTGTTTTTGCACACTATTGAAGTTTTATAATCATCTCCCCCTTGTTTGAGAAGCACCTTATCATTAAGGTGAAATTAGGACCGTAGTTGAGACCATCAAGAAAAGTTACTACGAGGATGAGAAAAGTGTCCTTTGATGTTAAGCGAGACAAGACATTTTTACATTATTGGGCTTCCTAAGCTTATACTATATTTCAAAATAAAAACTCAAGAGCTTGGATAAATGGATTTGTTAATCTAGTGTTAGAATAGTTTGAGTCATCAACTATCAGATTGATCTACTCCCATGCTAGCATTGGATATATCATAGTTTGGATCATAAAAACATGGTCAAATTAAGGAATTGCTAAGACGGATACATTTATAAGAGTACTTTTCAATGCTTGAAGGGATATGGAGGCTTCCTCTTACCATAAGAAGTTATCTTTTTTAAGAGATTTGTGATAGAGGAAGGAATAAATGCATATGGATAACCTAGTTAATCCTAGAAATCCAAACCGGAAGCAATGTGTCCAATAATACTAATCAATCTCTATTTTACAAAGTATTTATAACCCAAAATTACCAATTCTCACCCAAAATTAAGTTTACCAATTCTCACCCAAATAAACTATTAATTATTTGGTAGGGTAAGAAGATAAGTACTTGTTTTTTTTTTTTTTTAAATATAGTATAACAATATTTTCTTTAATGTGTTCGTTTTGGTACCCTCTCTACTATTAACTGAAATTATAGGAAGTTATAACTTTGGTAGGTGTCACTTTTAAATCAGGAGAGAATCTAGTTAGATAATAAGTGAAACCATAACAAAATTACGATTTTAACAAATTTTGGTCAAAAAAGGGGATAAATCCTCTCATATGAAAAAAGAAGAATATATTATGAATTTAATGAAGTTCCAACTAATACAGCAAATCAAGTAGCTTAACTGAAGAAAACAGAATAAGCATCAAATTTGAAGACCCCCCTCAATCCCTCCACACATCAGTCTAAGAAATTCCTATAAAATGAACTATCCAATCTCTGTAAAGATATCCACAGATGAGTTATTTCACAAATAAAGTACTTAGCAGAAAAATATGCCTAAAAAACTAAAAAATTCTGTAAAATTTAAGCATCGCTGGTTCAAAATGCACTAAGTGAACCAAATTCTTGAAAAATCTATTTACCACATGGCTTTTGCCTATAATATATATAAATATTGAACATACAAGGAGGCATGTCACGAAACCTACAAAAAATAACATGTAGCAGGTATGTTTAAAGATGAAAAGTAGTGACCTCTCGTTAATTTGAATTATGACACTACCATCATCAGCAATACATGATAAATATGCTCCAGAATACAGAAGAAGAAAAAGCAAAAACTACTTCGTGTAAATTTCCAAATACAGTCTATCAAAATTATTGCCTAGCATATTTTACTTGGTGACAACACAGAACTTCTCTGACAGGCTACATTTAACATGGACTTAGATTCTAAAGAATATGGTAAAACAACATTTGACATGTTATCTCAAACTTTAATCATGATCACAGTTGTGAGTTGATCTCAACTATAGGCCAAAATTGCACATCTGCACAAACTCCATATCATTGTCCACGTATTTGGTCCACAGATTTTTGTATTGATTCAATGCAATATCAAGCCAGGGTTTCATGTTTCCATTGTAATGAATGACTGCAGCTTTGTTGATCTCATCCATGCTAATGCTGGGATTGTAACCCAGGCCAAGCACGTGCCAGGATTTGTCCAATGATTTGGTTGAGGAGTAGAAGGTGATCAAACCTGGTGGCAAAGTCCCTGCTTTCCACAATGTTTGATCTTCATTCTGATAACAGAAAAACGCATTCAGCAACAGTACAGAATAATAGATTCAGCATTATTCAAGAAACTTTTTTCTGGCAAAATTAGAGTTGCATAGATCCTATTTGGATAAGATTCACATTAAATACTTAATGAGAAGAAATTAAGAAGACAAAATGAACAAAGTTTCTCCTAAAGTTAAGGTAAATTATGTATAAGTTAAATAAGCTTTAGGAGAAGTTAAATAAGAATCTGTACACATGATCACAGTAAATCAGAACCTAATCATTAGCACAGAAAAGGTAACTATAAGAAGAAATTTACCAAGTTCTGCCAATACTGGTAAGTGTCTGTACACTTTTCCCGCCTCCAAGCATCAAGGTTGAATATATTCATGCCATAGGCCCAAGCACAAGCTTTTGGATTGAATTTCTCCTTGATCAAAGGATGAGAGAAATTCATGTAATGGGCATATCGATGGAAAGAACCAAAACAGATCTCAACAGCACCGTTCACCTTTCCCTCCATATCAATTTTCCACAAACTTGTCAAGTCTTTCTGAACTACAACATCTTCATCCAAAAGCAAGATCTTATACAATTTAGGGTACATTTCTGGCAAGTAAAATCGAAGGTGATCCATCATGGACAGGGACTTGGCATTTTTCATGTTTGAATCATTTGTGCCATTTTCAGGCTGATTCATTTTCGCCGACTCAAGTTGCCTCAAGATAGGGACATATGATGAATTTAAGAATGTAAATTCTTCAACTGCTTTCACCTCCAAAAACGCACCCCCTTCTATAGGCCTCATCTTAAACCAAACCTTCATTGCCCCCACATTCATCCTGTTTGCAACAACATGAAAAACATGCTTCCATGGTTCCACTGCATTCTTCACAACAGATCTCACCACCACAGACACAGCTATTACATTGTCCGAGAATATCACATAATGATACAGAGTGGGATCTTCAAACTCTGGCCTCGGCCCTTCATCTCTATATTTCTCAGGATTTGAAATCTTCTCACCCATTAGTCTCATCGCCAAACAGTGTAAGCTCTTGGGAATCGATCTGGCTGAAATCAAGCTCGCCATTGCACCATTCTTCTTCGCCTTCGCAAGTGACTCATGAACAGCAAATATTGTATCCTTCAACTTCTGGATCTTCAACTGGTTATCATAATTCTCTTTCGCCTCAACAATGATCATACGTGCAATCTTCACTCTCTCCTTAACCTCCTTCTCAAACTGCTTCAGCACGTCCTCATCAATCGGACCATCTGTCTCAAACAATGACTTTTGGTAAACCGGCTTCATTGCAATATCCGAAAAATTGCGCGCCAACTCATCAAAAGTCTTCAATTGCTTAGAAATGTCAAGCTTGAGCTTCCTTGCATAAGCACCATAAGCATTCACTAGAGCTATGTGATCTTTAGCTTGCTGATGTATCAAATCCACTCGGGTCCTAAGAGGGTCAGATTTCAATGCCAAAAAAGTTCGATGCACGTATGCATTACCAGTGGTGGGAAGATCCTGTGACCAAAAAAAACACCTAAACCATTACATGGGGCCGTTCAATTTTTTCAAATCATCATGTGGCAAGGTTTTAAAAAACGGTCCATGACCATGATTTTGGCCAGAACACCAAGCTTTCCAGTCTCATTACAATTTCCCTAATTATCAAAGATCAATCACAATCTCGACTGTAACAACAATTTAAAACCTTTTCATGTGGGTTAAGCTTTAAATTGAATCTACTACAATGGGTCGTCTCCAATTTCGCAAATTAAACACGGGTTTCAATAAAAATCGAAAATTTGCACGAAAACACTAAAGGGCAAGGAAAAGTACTGAAAGAAAAAAGGAGCAACTTACAGATACATCGTGGGATGTGGAGGGGTTGTTGGTGAATAAGACCGAAAGGGTGGCGATGAAGAGAAGAGAGAACATGGCAGAGATGAAGATCCGGAAGGAGAAGAGACCACGAAAAGTAGATCCACCCCTGGTTCCTCTGGTAGCAACCGCCATTGGATCTTGAACCGAGGAAGTCAGATCCAAGAATAGGAAGAATCCGTGAGTGAAAAGTCGATTATGTGTGTGCTTTGATTGTTGTTAATTTTGAATTTAAGGGTGGAAATTGGAAAATGGAATTGGCATGGTTGTTTTGGGCACAAAATTAATAGGAGGATGAAGGAATGGGACAAGAAGGTTGTGTTGTTGTGATGATGTTAAAGTGAGAGATAGAGATAATGCAATGAATGCAGAGAGTGTGTAGTTGTGAGATTGTGTGTGAATGAGTAAAGGTGAGTTAGTAATGGTTCTCAGCCTGAAATCTGGGCTCCATCTCTCAGTTTTTCCTTTTTCCTCTCTTCATTTTCATGGAAAATTTTCCTCTTTTTTTTGACCTTCTTTTCTCTTCCTGTGCAAATCATGGATTGTTTTCAACTGTTATAATCTTATGTTTACTACCTTCATTTCAATCATTATACAATGTTTTAGAATTTAATGGCCCATTAAGTAATTTTCATATGATTTTTAATGTAGATTTAAAAAAGTCAAATTTATTATATAGTTTTTTATTACATGAAATTATTGATATGTATAATTGTTCCCTCAAAGTTTTATATGATGAATCAATAAAAATGTATTTTAATATGAGAATTGATTATATTTATCCAATTTATTATATATAACAATTAATGATTAAATAAAAATACAAAAAATTATATGCACATCATATATATATATATATATATATGTATATATATATATATATATATATATATATATATATATATATATATATAT
>Ga0099822_1009421_pt1 | contig 12311 bp, 6 predicted proteins | sample CowpeawhiteBW_FD_76839 | JGI IMG/M metagenome (GOLD analysis project Ga0099822, IMG submission 76839) | Root nodule microbial communities of legume samples collected from California USA - Cow pea white BW | ecosystem: Host-associated > Plants > Roots > Nodule | place: USA: California | collected... | reverse complement strand
TTAATTATCACACGCTTTTCATGAGCCCAAATGTTTTGTACATATTTTCACCCCCATTGTTTGCTATTTACACTCTTCACATGACATGTCAGAAAAGGACGTTTCATAATTTCTGTTTTTAGATAAGGGTATAATATTAGGAGCAATTTTTTTATAATAATTTGAATAAATATCTTGCATTTACACTTATGTTATGTGTCTCTTTGCGTTGTTAGTCTGGGAAGGTATTATTTTAATTAGAAGCAAATATTCCCGATAATAATGCTTTTAGAGAATGATACGATTTTAATAGTTAGAAGAAAATATTCCTGGTAATAATTAGAACCAAATATATGAATAATATGTTATGATTTTGATCACGATCTTTATGTGATGGAAAATATGATTCTAGTAATTACAGGCAATATTTCGTTAATAATTACAATCAATATCGTGGATATTATGCAACAATTTAATTGCTATAATATGTTTCATCAGGACCAATTCCTTCCTCGTATATTTTATTATAATTAAAGACTAGGTTTTCAGTGCTACCCCAAGGTGCCTATATAAGCACAAGAACTTCTCCAATGCAAGACAGAAAAAAAAACTCAAAAAATCCCTCTCTTTTTTTATTACCAGAGCACACACGCAAAAGGGGTAACCTTAAGGTAAATTCTCTTTGCTCCCTAATATGTTATTCATGATTCTCTTATAATATCAAATGTATGATCGATTGACCTGTTGTATGATTAAATGTGTTTGGGGTTTGCACGTTAGATAATTTTGGGTTTGTCATTGATATGCTCAACCTTTCTCTTTCCTTCTATTTGGAATGTCATTACCTTGGTTGCGACAAGTAGCCATAAAATTGGGCCAATTGTTTAAGCCTTGCTTTCATAAATAGTAGGCTAAATAAACTTGTTCATTGGATTTTAATTGGGCTAATCGAAGCCCAATAGGGAGCCTTGGCCGAGACACGCCACTTACCACATGGAAGATGTAGCTTCTTGCTTGTAAAGGAGTGCCACGCCACTTGTCGAACATCCATGCTGTCATGAGCATCCAAGGGCTGAGAGAGAGAGACTTCTTCTCTAAGCTTACATTTCATTTCAAGCAAAGTTTCATGTACATGTGCATTAGAGACCTTCCCTTCTATAAAAGAGAGTCCTATGACACTTTGTGGAGTTTACTTTTGAAATTTCTAATAGAATGATTGTCTTAAGATCACTCTACTCTTATATTATTTTCAGAGCATTTAAGTTAGAGGTTTATAACATTTCCTCTAGCCACCTTCCACTAGCCTAGCTTCTAGTCTAGTCTTCTTCTTTTACCACTCCAACTTCCATTGCTACAAGAGCCTTAAACACTTGTTTCCATTCTATTTCTGCTGCCTATGGAGTTTCTACCTTCCACCACATGTTGGAGCTCCATCACAAGGTAGATGTTTGGAACATTCTCTCCCTTGAATTTTGGGATTTTGATGGGAGGTGGTTGTTTCCTTGGCATGGAATTATGCCTTCTTTCTCTATCAAAATGACCTTGACATTGGCGCCATAAACTCTCGCTAGGTGCACCTGTCTTTTTAGCAAACATTATTTCTTCACTTTTCAAGCAATATTTTCTCCTTTCACGCAATGTTTGGTTTGGCTTCTTGTGGCTTTTATTGTTTGCCTTTTTGGGCTTAATCTTGAAGCTATTGTGAAGCTTTAATCAATTTATTTCCTCACTTTTCATAAGCTTATCTTAATTTCAACTACACTAACAAATAACATTTATGCAACTAAAATGTTATTTTTAGCATGTTTTTATATCATAAGCTTAATAAGACTAATTATAACAAATCCTAAATAAAGTAATCTTTTAAGCACAAAAAACAATTAAGAAAACAAACTTAAAGGTTAAATGAAGGCATACATTTGTACTCATCAATATTATTCGTGTTGCATGGTAAACTCAATTACTAGTGACGTAGTTCTTATATTTTTAAGTCAATTTTGCTAGGATTTTGTGGCTTTTCAAAAGAGTTCAAATTTAATTCTCAACTAACTATCATCCACAAATGAATGGACATCAAGAAGTGATGAATAGGTGTGTAAAAACCTATCTCAGATGTATGTGTGCAAATACAACACAAAACTGGTCTAAATGGTTACCTATGGTTGAATGGTGTTAACACTACTACCACAAGACAACTAAAATTACTCATATCCATCTTCTTCACCTTTAAGGAGATTCCAAGGAAAAATTAGTTGACATGAGTTTGAGAAAGGGAAAAGAAATGTTAAAGTTAATCAAGTTTCATTTAAGGAGAAAAGAAAGAATAAAACAATTAGTAGACAACTAAAGAACAAACTAGAAATATTAGATTAGAGATCTAGTATATGTTAAATCGTAGCTTTATAGGCAAATTTCAGTGACTTACAGAAGTAATGTGAAGTTAAGTCCCTACAAAATAAAAAATTGCATTGAAGTTTGACTTATAAGTTGGATCTTCATGTTTGATCTAATGTTTACAGTATCTTTCACATTTCACAACTTAAAAAATTTGTTTGACATGTTTTACTAAAAGATGATATTTGTAAGTAATTTTACAATAAATTATTATGCGTATATATAATATTATTGATGGAATAAATTAGTAAAATAAAAATTGCTTACATTAAATGCGGCGAACTTGATCTGGTAGATTAGTTTACACGGATTTAGGTTACTAGGAATATGTTAGTTAGTGTTACCTAATTAATTACTAATGGAATTTTATGTGTGTGTTGTATTTTATATTTCCTCCTAATGGAAAATATTAAATAATGTCAAAACAAATTTGCGGAGTAAACATTACATAGCGTCCTTCTGATCTGGAGTCAAACGCGCCACCATTGCGCCACAGATCCAACTTACATAGCGTATGGTCTTTTAAAGATATTTAAACAATTTCATTTTTCTTTTTATTGAAAGGAATTCCAATTTTTTTTTTAATTTTTTTCTGTATATGACGCATTTCTGTCCCTTAACCCTAAGATAAGGATAATAAGTCTTTTTCTTTTTTCTTTTCCTTTCAAGCTTTTATTGAGATTCATCTAATATGTTCATTATAGATTAGGTGAATATTAATATTGAGGAGTCTTTTTCCTTTTGTCCTTTCAAGCTTTTATTGAAATTGAGCGAATAATATTTTCATCGAAGATCAGGTGAATATTAATATTGATCGTCATGCTTATGTTGTAGATGAGAAATTTTAATAAAATAAGCAATATTTATGTATCTTGATACCTATTATGGAGGTTTGTAGAATAATGTGTAATTCTACCCATTAGGGATGACAATGGTGTGGTACTAGTATCAGTTTAGATATTACATTTCTATTTTTGGTGTAAAAATTTATTCTCATTTTACTTTTATGCTTGGTCGTTATAAAATTTTTATTTTATTTTTATTCTTATTGAGAAATGGGTATAAACCTACATTGGTACTTGCTTTTTATTATTTTAAATATTAATTAAATAATTATTTTATCAAAAAATAAAAAGTTATAACAGAAAATTTGATGTTATTAATACTCAATATCAAAAGAATACACACTTTTTCAATATTAAGAAAGAAATTATAATAATATAAATATAAAAAAATAAAAATATAAAATAAAAATTCGATAAAAAGTAAAATAATTATAAAAAATAAAAAATAGTCAAATTTATGGTTTATAAATAAGTTACAAAGGACAAAATAAAATTTAATATAAGTCTCTTAAATTAATTAATAAATTAAAGATCTTTTAGTAATTTAAAATAAGAACGTGTATAAAGGAGATGACTACCGGGAGTGATATGGAGATGGAGAGTGTCAACACCCAATTTCATCTGAGTGAATAAATTTATTTTCAAAAGAAATAAAAAAAATGTTAAACAAAATTTTCTTCAAAGATTTTTCAAACTTTAATTTTAGAAAAAAGAAATGAGAAATGAAAAAAAAAAATAAAGAAGGAGAAACCCAATTTGTTATTAATTATCACACTCCTTTTCATGAGCCCAAAAACTCAGATATTTTATACCCTTTATTCCTGATAGAGAAATTAGTGATATGATTCTAATCATTAGAAGCAATATCTCTTCAAATGATAAAAATCAATATTACGAATTGGGATTGATTTTGTGCTCTGATTTGTTAATGATTAAAATCAATATTATCGATCTTGATTGATTTTGTGCTCTGATTTGCTACGATTTCATCCCCATAATGTGTTGTTATCATGACCAATTCTTTCCTTATATTTTGTTCATTACAATTAAGACTGAGATTGCACGGTGTGAGTATAAATACACACTCTGTCATATGAAAATGGACCAAAAAAAAGAGATTCTCTACACTTTTCTAATTCTTTCCCATCACCATTCCCACATACACAACCCCTTTTCTATTTCTCTTTCAAAAAAAAACATAAAAGAACATATTGAAGGAGGTAGAAAAAAAAAACATTCTCTACACTCTCTCTTTCTCTCTCATTACCACCCCACACAGACCCATCTCATTTTTATCTCTCTTGAAAAAAAAAACAAAAATATTAGAAAATGAGGCAAAGAATAAAAAAAGAGAAAATGTGAGGAGATATTGAACATTTTTGAAGGTACGTCACTACCAATTGCTTTTTTTTTTCTTTTAATTTAGTTTTATCAATTATTTTTTTAAATCATTAAAAAATATTTTTTCCCATTTCTTTGGTGTTTGTTCGACCGCTCGCGTCGCATGACACCCATTTTAGACTTCCGTTCCTTTTTTTTTCTAAAAAGTATATATCAATCTAAGAATAAAAAATAATTTTCTTTGTTTACTCTTTATATGTATATAGTTGCTCACGTCGCAATGACATTCAACTTCACTTTTAAATAACTTTAAAGAAATATGAAAAATTATAAAAGATAAAAAAAATCAAAGATTAAAAAAACAAATTTATTTTTAGTGTCTATCCGGCTGCTTGTGTTGCGTGACATCAATATTAAAATAATACTAAAAATTTAAATAAAAAAGTTTTCAAAATTATTAAAAAAATTAAATCATTTTTCAAATATTTTTCCAAATAGTTTTTCATAAAGAACCAGGTAACCCTGATTCTCCATTCACATGGTGATACATAGGTGCGAAGATTAATCCTCGTCGGCCCAAAAAACCAAAAAAATATTTTTGTTTCTTTTGTACATCCTTTTATTGTTACTTTTGGGGAAAATTAAATATTTTGAAAACCACATCTTTTTGCATATTTAATTAAATAGTTTCCCCACGCGTAACCGACTTCCGGACCCAAAATCTGGTTTTTTTGTAGACCTTGTTTTAATTTTTTGGTTTTTTCGTAGTTTTCCAGAATAACTATGGTGGCGACTCCAAAACATTTTTTTTTTCAAATTTAATTTTTGGTTCGTCGTCTCCTCACGATTTCGATTGCGACAGATGGCAACTCCACTGGGGACCCTAGAGAGTCAGACCATTTATTTAGATGTGCAAAATTGATGTGGTTTTTCTTCATATTTTTTTCTTTCTCATTTTTTTTTTCTTTTTGGGTATGTTTTTCTTATCTCTTTTTATATTTAGAATAATTGTATGTGTATATTCTTCTTTATTTTGGTATTTGGAATAATTTTTAGGTGTGGGTTTGGGTATACATTGTATTCTCCCTTCACACACACATTTTGTTCATTACATGAGTGGGACCCTATATAGGGGTCTGAGTTGCTTAGAATTAGAGGGGATTGTGTAGCGGTGCCACAATAGATGTACTTCCCAAGTGGGAATTGTGAGAACCCCAACTAGAGTTTGTTTGCTTCATTGGTACTTTCACTTTTTGTTGTTTACCAACTGTCGTGGGAAATGCCATGAAGTGGGCCATAACTCTAGTGACCTTGATATTTAGATATTAAGGAACTATCCTTGTGAGCACATATACTTTCCCTTAGAACTTTAAGCGACAAACCTATGTGAAATTAAACCACTAAAGGGTGATTGTTTGCATCCTTTACCTTCACCTTTCCTTGTATATAATAATAAATTCATCACAATCACGCCATTATTAGCCATAAACATACATTTCATTAGCATATCATGTGAATAAGTGCTCTACAAGGCACAAACATGCATTGCATTCCATTTTGTGGTCATTCATGATACCTTATCAAAAGATTTAAATACATAGCATGCATCGGCATAAATCTTGTAAAATAAACAAAAAAAAAATTGCACTAAAATAAATTTAATTTGTTTCCCATTTTCTTATCTCTAAATTCTTATTCTTAGAGTCTTTCTAATGAAAAATGAGAAAATAATAAAACATTCTTTGGTCAAATCAGTGGATTGAATAAAGAAATAAAATTTTGTTTGTTATCATTTATTTTGAAGCATCCATCTAGTCTTGCATACATGAAATTACTCAAATCCATCCGTCTTTCCATCTCTCTTCCACTATAAACCTTGTTTTCACTTTTCATGAAGGATTATCACAAAAAGAGGTATTGCCTTAGGATGTTTACAAGAAACTCTCTGAACACAAAAAATGAAGAATAATCAGCTAGGCTGAAAACTTTGATTGATAGTCTAGGCAAAAATAAGACAAAAAAAGTGAAAAAAAAGAACAAAACAAAGGGCATCCTGTCACATGAACTAAATTCTTTTCCTCTGAATTAAAGTTTTTGTTGTGAAAAACAACCATGATTTGAAATGATGTGTGGCCATGTTTCTTTATCCAAAAAAAAAAAACAAAAGTAATTATCCTTTGCTACCCAATTTGAGTCTTCCAAAAAATTCTTTCAAATTACTCTAAACAAGGGTCATCCTCACACTAAGGGTTGAGATAATGTTTGTATTTGTTTCATCCGAATGGTGGTTCACAAATACAAAAATATCAATAAAAAGAAAAGAAAAAGAAAGAAATGGTTATATCAAGAAAAAAAAAGAAAAAGAGAAGAAAAAGTTGAACAAGAAGAAGTCAAACAAATTCTGAATGAAACATTATTCAAAAATCCTTGTTGAAACAACCCTCACATAACTTGTTTGGGCCTTTACTATCATTTACTTCCATACCCCTAGCCTTGGCCACGATACAAGCCTAATACAGTCCACACAAATCAAAGATTTGGTTGTTATCTTTCAAAGGTTTTAATTAACAGGTTTGTTCTAAAAAAAGAGATAAAAAAAAGATTAAAAAAGTGTGTTCAGAGATTTGCTTTTAAACACTAGGGTAGTTTATTTTTGGAGGACATATTTCCAAAGGTTCAAAATTAGCATAGGCAATCAAACAATTAAGTTAAATTTGAAGGAGGTGGAAAAAAAAAGAGAAGAAAACATTCTCTACACTCTCTCTTTCTCTCTCATTACCACCCAAACAGACCCATCTCATTTTTATCTCTCTTGAAAAAAAAACACAAAAATATTAGAAAAGGAGGCAAAGAATAAAAAAAGAGAAAAGGTGAAGAGATATTGAACATTTTTTAAGGCACGCCACTACCAGTTGCTTTTTTTTTCTTTTAATTTATTTTTATCAATTATGTTTTTTTTAAATCATTAAAAAATAATTTTTCCAATTTCTTTGGTGTTTGTTCGACCGCTCGCGTCGCATGACACCCATTTTAGACTTTCGTTCCTTTTGTTTTCTAAAAAATATATATCAATCTAAGAATAAAAAATAGTTTTCTTTGTTTACTCTTTAATATCTATCTGGTTGCTCACGTCGTAGTGACATTCACATCCACTTTTAAATAACTTTAAAAAAAATATGAAAAATTATAAAAGATTAAAAAGATTAAAAAAATCAAAGATTAAAAAAAAGAATTTATTTTCAGTGTCTGTCCGGCCACTTGTGTCGCGTGACATCAATATTAAAATAATACTAAAAATTTAAATAAAAAGGTTTTCAAAATTATTAAAAAAATTAAATCATTTTTCAAATATTTTTCCAAATAGTTTCCCCATGCGCAACCGACTCCTAGACCTAAAATCTGGTTTTTTGTAGACCTTGTCTTATTTTTTTTTTTGTTTTTCCGTAGTGTTCCAGAATAAACTATGGTGGCGACTCCAAACTCTTTTTGGTTCGTCATCCCGTCGCGGTTTCGGTTGCGACAGAGATAAAGGTGGTATATATGTATATACTCATCTGTTGTCATAAATTTAAAAAATTAAGTATTACCCACATCATATCTAATTAATATGGAAATTTTCCATCAAAATTAAGACCAATTTAGGCAATATTTGTGACGATAAATTCATTTGTCACCATTTTGCCTAAAATAATTTGGTTCATTACTCTCACTATTACTGGTTGGATATCTGAAAAAAATATCCATATAATGGTTTTTATACCTTATGGACAGTAGCAGATCTTGACCAATAATTTTGGGGGAGCTTGTAACGTCCCATTTAAATATTAACCTTAATTAAATGCAACATCAAACAAAAATATTAAGAGCAAAGTCATGGAGTATATTGTCACTCCTTACAATCATCTAGAAGAAACTAGAAAAGAGACCAAGGCACACCGCGATGCAAAAGACAAAACGAGACAGGAGTTTAACAATATTCAAACTAAATGATCCAGGAGCAAGAAAATATATGGGCTACAACCCTAAACAAAACTCTAAAAAGGCGGGATCTGACCCAAGACGAAATATGTAGTAGAACTTCCATCACCCTGATGACCACGAGGATTTCTCGCATCTGCTCCCATTAATAAATTGATGATCATCGCAAAAAGAGAGAACTAGACACATAACATACAAACAAGCAGAAAGAGTAAGCTAGAGTGGAAAAATGATTTATCATGCAATTACATACAATTTTAAAGCCAGAGATACATACATCAACCAAGCATGTGATGACTTGCAAACAAGACACTAAGACTCAAGACGCGACTTATCCGGATACATATAATTAGTCGGATTCACCGGATGCTTGCACTTGTGGTGGCCTCTACTTCTCTGCAGAGCCAATTGCCAATGGGTTTCACCCTACCACTGACAAGGTTAGCCTTCAAACGTCTAAGGCCATTATCCTGCCAAAGACTAGGGCCTCCTACTACTCTCACCACTTGATTCAGTACGCTCTACGTGATACTAACTGACTCTTTAGAGTGTTAGGATGTAGTCCTTACTTGAATCCTTACTAAATTATATAATGAGGCACCACCACGAAACTCGTGGAATTATGTCCTAAGCATGAGGCACCACCATGAAATCTCACTAATAGGGTCATGGAATTACGTCTTGACCAATGAGGCACCACCATGCAACCATCGTGGAATTACGTCCTGACTAATGAGGCACCACCATGAGATCTCACCTAGAGATTCATGGAATTACATCCTGACCAAATAAGGCACCACCATGAAACCTTCGTGAAATTATGTCCTGACCATACCAATATCATGTTTCTCCAACCAACATAAAGTCATTATTCATACTGATTCCATGTCAACATTTAAAATCAACCATCCCATTCATGTTACATGCCAAGATCGTGATAAACTCATCAATTACAACCCCTAAACCATTTTACTCATGCATATTCACCTGAATCATGCTTTAACAGAGTAATCAAATCATATCAATGTTCATCAACCTAAAACAGGGAGAAGAACAGTCATAGTGCAAATCCATGTACCAGTCTCGCTCAAGCCATGGACCCTAACTTAGGCGAAAGAGGTCTTTCGCTCAAGCTGCAGGTCCTCGCTTAGGTGAGACTGCCAACAGAGAGCATTGTAGTGTTCGCAAGTTCTTGCTTGGATGAGACCTCCTCGCCTAAGCGAGACTACTCCCCGCTCAAGGGAAGGCCTCTCGCCTGAGCCACAACCAAGTGAAACACAAATAGGCTCTCACACGTTCTCGCTTAGGCGAGCCCCTCTCGCCTGAGCGAGATAACACCTCGCTCAAAACGAGAGTTCTACACCTGAGCAAGAGCTCGAGTAGGAACTTGGGCCAACTCCTGCTATTTTCGCCTAGGTGAGACAAGCTTGCTTGAGCAAAAATAACATATCTCACCACTTTTACAGCACGCATCAACAAACCACTCATATCAAATAGCACTTTCCAAGCATTTCATACAACCAACCCAACATACAAATCATATAGACACGAAAATAGAGCCAAAATAGGAAGGACATAGCAAAACATATAAACCCTAGCTTCCCTTACCTGGAAGGAGCTAGCCAAATGACTCATATACCCAAACCCAAACAGTGGGCGCCATAGCTCTAGGATAGCTTAATGAGCTGGAAACCATAGCGGAACAGTAACGAGGTCATTAAGATGAGCCTAAGAGGAAACACGAAAATAGGATTAGAGGAGAACTAGTATCAGCTAAGAAGCAACTTACATGGAGCGGAAAAAGCTTGAGCTTGCTTGACCAAGAGTTGGGACCAAACCCTAACAGAGCACGACTATAGTTTCTAAGAGAGGGAAGGCTATTTTTTCTGAAAGTGAAGTGAATAAGGGTGTTAGGGCAGTTTAGGGTCTTTGGCTCCCTATGGACCAACCCTAGGCCCAACTGATTTAAGATTTAAGACAAGCCCTTAAATATTGGGACAAAAATATAAGTGGTTTTGCCTGAAATAATTCGGTTCATTACTCTCACTATTACTGGTTGGATATCTGAAAAAAAAAATCCATATAATGGTTTTTATACCCTATGGACAATAGCAGATCTTGACAAATAATTTTGGGGGAGCCAAATTAATATACTAAAAATTTATAAAATTATTTTTGATATGAACACCATTTTAAATACACTCTCCTAATTTCATCTTTCTTACTTATTGGATATTCTCATATTTGAGGATATTCTCATATTTGAATACGTTCTCCTGTATAATTTTCCAAAAAATTAATATCAAAATTATCCATCGCCTGTAATTTTTTGAACCTTAAGGAAATGCTTCCTGTAATTGGACAATTGGACTATTAGTATGATGTTTTAATTTATGTACAAACTTTGAATTTGCTTTTATTTTCACCTTTCTAGGTAGTTGTCCTTTTATTACTTTTAAAAATTAAATATATATTCTTTTATTCTTCCTCAATCAACCGACCTATTCTTTTTTTAAGTTTGAAATTCAAAAATAGTTTATCATAATTTAATGGAAAATTCAAAGATATACCTAATAAAAGAAAACTATACTAATCAAGTCACAATTGAAAACTTGTTATGAAAAAACACATAGTACATTATTTTTTCTTCTATATTAATAAAAAATGAATATACAAAGGCTCGTGATATAAAAATAATAATGTTAACTATTTTTATACCCTATACCTCTACCATGTGGCAGACCCTCATTTAACATGTGGCAATTTAAAAAAAATAAAAAACAAAAAACCCACGAGTTGACATGTGATACATCACTTCACGTCGTTAATAATGTACTAACAGAAATGACCAAATTGCAACACATTTTAAAAAGAAAGATCAAATTAAGACTAATAAAAAATTGAGGACTTAATTGAGATTTTCGAACAATATAAAGACAAACCGACAATTTGAACATAATACCAAATTTTATCAAACACCAAACTTTAAACCGAATAATAATTTAGATGAATTGTATTTATTCTAATGATGTTATTTCAACAAACTTAAGGTTGAAATTTTGACACAGTTTATGAAGACAAAAACAAGATTTCAAGTGCAATTATTAAAGTATATCCCAAAAATACCAAATATAATAATTATTCTACCATATTACTTAATTATTAATCATATCTTAATTATTCTATTTGTATAATTTTAGGGTATTGTTAGCGATGTAGATTAAATATATCAATATATTAAAATAAAAACAATTTAGTTCACTACAAAAAAAAATTAATTTTAACAAGGGTTTATTAGTGGAGGTTATAATAACCTCCGATAATGAATGCGATGGTAGAGGTTTTTCAAACTCCTGGTAAGTTATGGAGGTTTTATAAGAACCTGTTGACAAAGATTGATTAAAAATTTTTGATGATGATAAAGATGCCGAAGAAAACACTTGAAGATATTGAAGATAATATAGTTTATGTTTAAATATTCTTATTGTAATAGACTTAAACTTTTTCTAGTTAAGTGCTTTTTCTAGTTAAGTGCAAAGTTGTTAGAACAACAACCAACTCGCAACTCCTCTGAGAGAAACTCATTTTTCGCAAAAATCAGTATGGTAATCGATTACCAACTTATAATAATCGATTACCAACTCAAAAAAATCTATTTTTCAAAACCTACTTAAGATAATCGATTACCACGAATGGTAATCGATTATCACTAGCAGTTATAACTTGGCTCTTGAAAAACGACTTGAAATAATCGATTACCATTTCTGGTAATCG
>Ga0099822_1009418_pt1 | contig 12312 bp, 8 predicted proteins | sample CowpeawhiteBW_FD_76839 | JGI IMG/M metagenome (GOLD analysis project Ga0099822, IMG submission 76839) | Root nodule microbial communities of legume samples collected from California USA - Cow pea white BW | ecosystem: Host-associated > Plants > Roots > Nodule | place: USA: California | collected... | reverse complement strand
TTTTTTATAAAAAATATTTAATTGATATATGGAACAATAAAAAAATGGGTATGGGTATGGGTATAAGAAAATACCCGTTACCCGGTGGGAATGGGGATGGGTCAAAAGTTGTATACCCGTTGGGTTTGGGGATGGGGATGGGGATGAATTTTTATTATGGGAATGGGGATGGGATCATGATACCCGTACCCGCCCCGCCCCGTTGCCATCCCTAACTGCCACCGTTAAAACTTCATCAGAGATCATCACGAGCTCTTGTCGTTGAGAATCAAAAGACCTCTGTCGTCTCTTATACGTTCCAACTCCACCGTAGATGCTTTTCGTGGAGTACTTTATCATCGTGATTTTTTTACATTATTGTGGTTGGGACCTCGTTTTACCGGGCCCCACGGTGGGCGCCAATGTTCCGGTCTAGGAATGATGGCCAAACCAGAACAATAATTCTCTCTCTCTCACTCCTGAGTTCACCCCCCTTTTCCTTAATCCCTTATGTATATATAGAGTCCTTCAGTCTTTAAACTGCTATTTTAATGCCAGATCTTTAGCTAACAAACCTACCCACTTCTCCACTATTCTCTCCTGAAATCTCGCTTGTGGGTGGTTATTCCTAAAATCCAGTGATATTTGATCGTCACCTCGGCCACCTCGGTCCAAGTGCTCGTTACCTCAGCCACCTCGGCCCAAGTGCTCGTTACCTCGGCCACTTCGGCCCAAATGCTCGTCACCTCGGTCCAAATGCTTGTCACCTCGGCCTATAACTAAAACTCGTTGTTTTATGAAAAATATTTATCAAGTCGGAATCCTGATGAACACGTTAAGGTCGGCCATTCCCTGGACGGTACACCTTTGTTACCTTTTTATATTTTAGTTTTTGCATAAGCAATATATGAGTTATTTTTATATATATTTATTTATATATATATATATATATATATATATATAAAGAATATTCATGATTTTTTTTTCAATTTAAACTAAATTATTTAAAAATAATTCTTCAAAACATAAATTCAAATAAAAAAATAGTTTAAATATAAGTTAACTATATTTGATAAAATATCATTACAGATAATTTTTTTTAAAGAAATTGATATAGTGTAAGTTTTTTTCTATAAAAAGTAATTTCTATTTATTTTAATAAGTTTAAATAAAAACAAGTCTCTGCAATGGGATTCTAAGCAATTTTTTCTTTTATCACTTGACGTTAAAATAACTATATATATGAAGAAAAAAACAAAAACATCAACGATTATGGGATACATGTTAATTGAATATTATGATATCAATAATCATCTTAACAAGTGCACAACTAAAATCAAGATACTCATTCAATATTTTTTTTTTTCGCCATCCGTAACTAATAATCAAATATGAAAGAAGAAAATATCCTTTATAGGTTAAGTAAGATTAAGAAAGAACGAATACAGGAAGCAAAGTAAGAACAACTTCTAAAATTAATTTAAAATGCATCTCAAATATTAATTCTATTAAAAGCTAAACTTAGTTTAAACAAATTATTTTTTTTCTAGTATTACTCAAATATAAATCATAGTACTTACTAACTTAAAAAGAATAATAAAGTGGAGTTAGTGAATTAAACAGCAATGTAAGTTCTAAAACGAGAAAATTAGATTAGCCAGAGCCAGCGAAGCATTTGCATAGGAAAATGGTAAGAGTGAGAAAGGAAGGTTCCAAGCCTCAAATCACAGATTTCATCTCCTTCTGCTTCCTCTCTTACTCTCATCACATCACTCCAATCTAACCGCACCATTCTTCAGACTGATACATTCATAGATCAAAATCAAAGGTAACAAAACTTCGCAGCAGGGTTGAATCCAATAGTGATGATGACGGGGAAGCAACAATCGTGGTTCTTCTCTCTGCGAGGTTCGCTCCTGTTCCTCGCAATCCTCACCCTTCTCTCCATCACCTACCTCGCTCTCAGATACTCCACCCCGCCACCCGAGGTACCCGTTTCTCCTGTTTCTTCCACCCCATTTCCCAATTTATCATTTTTCACCGCTTTCTCCGTTACCCTTTTGCTCTAGGTTTCCAAGTTCTCCGTCACCAAGCTCAACGACGCGCCGGGAACCGGGAAATATGAGGAGTGTGGAGGAGGAGGAGGAGAAGAAGGAGAAGAAGAACTGTATTCGGACACGTTTCACTCTCCGCGTGTGTTCAAGCTGAACTACGAGGAGATGGAGAAAAAGTTCAAGGTGTACATATACCCTGATGGGGATCCCAACACGTTCTACCAGACGCCGAGGAAGCTCACTGGGAAGTACGCCAGTGAGGGCTATTTCTTCCAGAACATCAGAGAGAGTCATTTCCGCACCGAAAACCCCGACGAGGCGCACCTCTTCTTCATCCCCATCTCGTGTCACAAGATGCGCGGCAAGGTATTTTCTTTCTCTTTCGGCATTCTCTTTTGTTGAGATCTGGGGAGAATGGTAGGAGAATGTTAGATGCTTCCATGCATTGCCGGTGTGTAATAACTGTGGATTTGATAGTTAAGGGGAAATTGTTGGAGATCTTGTATTGATTAGTGATATGACCAAAATGGTGAATATAAGTGGGGGAACGTCTCACTTCATGAGCTAGCTAACTTTTGGGGTTAAGTCCAAACTCAAAATTCGAAGATGGTATCTAACCTATCCTATGGTTGTTTGTTTGGCCACTTGTTATTAAAGTCTATCCAATGGTTATTTTTTGACCTCTCTAGTCACTTGTTTTTAGACCATCTATAGATGTCTGTTTTACAAACTTTAGACTCGAGATATCTTGTCATTGGGGAGATGTGATAAAGATTCGGCATTGTAGGTTCAAACTCAAAATTATAAAGAAAGTTATGAATGCAGAGGAAAGATTTTCAAAATTATAGATATCATCCCATATTGGATGGTTAAGTGACTGCTTCTAGGGGGAATTTGATCTCATGTTTGTGTTATGCAGGGCACGTCTTATGAGAACATGACGATCATAGTACAAAATTATGTGGAGGGCTTGATATCCAAATATCCTTATTGGAACAGAACCTTGGGTGCTGATCACTTCTTTGTCACTTGTCATGATGTTGGTGTGAGGGCAACGGAAGGTCTTGAGTTTCTTGTGAAAAATTCCATTCGAGCAGTATGTTCCCCCAGCTATGATGTTGGATTTATTCCGCACAAAGATGTTGCTCTGCCTCAAGTGCTACAGCCTTTTGCTCTTCCTGCTGGGGGGAATGATGTAGAAAACAGGTGAAGTTTTTCAAGTTCTGTGTAGCTCCACTTTAGTTTCGTTGCTTGCCGAAGTTGGGGAAGATTAGGTTTTGGGGATTGAATTTTCTGTTTGAATGACTTGTCGTCCTGCTTTTGAAGGGTTTGTTAATCTTTTATGGTCAGAGGGATGGAAGTTACCTGATATTTCTCAGAATGTTCAAAGACCTTTATCAGACACTGGCTCATGACCCTCAAGTCTTTAGTTATAACATGCTGCAATTTCTCTTTAGTTTCTGGTATCCTGGGTAAACACTATCTATGGTGTGGATCTTAAAAGCCTTCCATGCAGTACACACACTCCTTGGCAAGAGCTTAAGACAAGAAAAATGCCAGTGACTTTTGTGATTTATAATCTTGATGTTGCAACAAAAAGCTGTTCTGAGTTTCAATATTTTTTATTCTGTTCAAGAGCCCGGTTTTTAGTATGAAAAATTAATATAGAATCTACATTTCCAGCCACCGAATTAGTAAGGATGCGTAGCTAATTTCTATCATAAGCTTAATTAATACTGCTGGTGCATTCGTACACAGTTTTTTTTTTTTTTTTTTTTTTTTTTTTGTTTTTTATTATTTTTGAAAATATATTTATAATATTTTTTTTTTTTTTTTTTTTTTTTTCTGTAGGGTCAATAGACAATGGTTCTATATGCATATCTATAGATTTTGAAAATTTATAAAAATCTGTGCCTTGCAGGACTACACTTGGATTTTGGGCTGGTCATCGTAACTCTAAAATTAGAGTTATTCTTGCACGTGTGTGGGAAAATGACACAGAACTTGATATTTCAAACAACAGAATTAGCAGGGCTACTGGGCATCTATTGTACCAGAAGAGATTTTACAGGAGTAAGTTTTGTATATGTCCTGGTGGATCCCAGGTCAATAGTGCACGAATAACAGACTCTATCCATTATGGTTGCATCCCTGGTAAGATAATCTTTCTAATGATTTTTTCCCTTTTGATTTTATAGCTGTGTATTCAGCTTCTTAGAACTGCATACCTAAAGGACTGATGGTACTGGTATATAATTACCAAATACTTGTTTTCTTGTGGTTTTTGTCGTTTTTCATGGATGGTGTGAGAGTGGTTGCATATTTATTGTATCTATTGAGAAACTTTTGAAAATCTTATCCTTGTGTAGACTAAATTAGTCAACCTTTGGTTTCTTCTATCGCTCCTAAGATTGTATAATGGAATTGAAACTTCATTGTGGGGTGATAATTGAGAGTCTGAATTATGGTGGTTTGATCATCAATTAATTAACTGCCTTTAAACTATGTACATAAATAGTTCAATTTGGAAAGGCATATTTGATAAGTGGAATAATAGCTGATCCTTTTATTGTTGGACACTGTTGGAAGTTGTAATACAACCATTGAAATGTGGAATACAAGAGGGAGTGGAGTTTGTATTGTGGAATTGGGGCCCAGGGACCAATTTTAGGATAACCTCCCCTTGTTCCACCCTTCTAATCTTCTTATTAAGGTCAAATTCAGCAGGAGCCATGTGTAAACAGAATTAAACAAGGATATTGTGAATGACATTTGAACTGTAACTTGCTTTTGAAAAAAAAAATATGTTCTGCTTTGTTATTCTTGCATTTGGGACAGGATTATTTAGGCTACCTTGTAACTGGCCTATATCTGCTTGTTGTTTTGCAGTGATATTGTCAAATTACTATGACCTTCCTTTTAATGATATTCTTGACTGGAATAAATTTGCTGTGATACTCAAAGAGAAAGATGTATACCAGCTTAAACAAATCCTCAAAAATATATCAGATGCCGAGTTTGTTGCACTTCATTATAATTTGGTAAAGGTATAAATCCTCTGATTACTTTATATGAAATCTATATATTAGTAAAAGATTTTAGATTTGTGCCTTTATCTTGTGTGGCATGTGAACCTTTTTTATAATTCAGAAAAACCTTTGCTTGGTCGGTAGAATTTTTCAGTCAATTGAATTATTGTTTTTATGTTGGAGCTCACATAAAGTTACTTCATTGCTCTCAGGTTCAGAAACATTTCCAATGGAATTCGCCCCCAATCAGATTTGATGCTTTCCATATGGTTATGTATGACCTCTGGTTACGCCATCACACGATCAAATACTGATATTTAGACTCACTCTAAAACACTCTTGTTTTGTATACAACTTACAGTTTTAGCAACCGAGAGAGCACTGTAAATAGGCAATTACAGTTTTGTATACAGCAGCTGGCTTATTCTATATTCTTGCACCCACAACATTTCAGTTAATTTGTTATTTGTTTGCTGTAAGGCTTTGTTGGGATGAAACTACTACATAGCCAAGATACTAAGGCTGGTGCAATTGTTCAAGTTGATAAAATCGTAACTAGAACATGGGTCGTTTGGCTTTCAATTGTAACACCTGATTGACTCATGGTATTTAACTGAGCTAGACATGATCTATTCTTACATAACTTGGCATATAATATTACCTGGAATAAAGGCCATCATGTATTAGTAGTCTAGTCATGCACTATCATTTGGGTCATCTAATTACAGTTCCACTACTATCTAAACTTATATGAGAGTTTGTGAGCATTGCAGTGATTTAAAGTTTCTTGGTTAACAAAATAAGAGTACGTTTCTTACGAGTATGCTCTTTTGAAAGCTTAGAAGGGCATCTTAGACTCGTCTTTTGTTTGTTTTATAAACGAAGGAAATATTAATTATTCGAGAGTCTTAGTTAACATAGGATATCGAATAAGAATTAAGGATTCAGAGGTAATGAAAAAGCTTAAATTCTAATAGATACATATTGTTAATGAAATATAAGTAATTTCCTTCAACTTTATATCTTATAAAAAGTAAGAAAAATATCATTATATTAAATGACAATCATTATCCAATTCATAGATTAAAAGCAACAACCCTAACCTACCCTAGGTCACTGCCCTAATTTGTATCATTCTCATTTCTCGCCTCACTAAATTACACATCTCTCACTAGTTAATACATTATATATTGTTTTTATTCTATTGGTTTTAACAAGACCACTGTATTACCTCCTTTTTAATCAACAAATCTTCAAAAGAATGTTGTTCCAGAATCTGACAGAATGAATGAAGAAAAAGTTAATTTGCAAGAAATAGATGCAGTCAATTCAGAAAAAGAGATCTGATTAAAATTCAAAAGGAATGTATACAACATTAGTGAGAATAAGATTATGAGTGAAAGGGAAGGAACAGTTCAAAATATGTTGGTTATTATTACTTATCCATCAGTAGGTTGTTTAACATTTATTGGCCCGATTTGTTTAAGAGATTGATAGAAAATAACAGTCATGGCTTATTGCTCTAGAATCAAGAATCCATTTGGTTCGAGAACAGAATTACCTGAACTTTCAGTTTTTGAAATCCAGAATTGATTAGCACTATGATTTTGTGAAGTAAAGGTTGTTGCAAAAGTGCCAGCAAAGCTCTATGATGCTTAGGAGTAAAAGTTAAACTAGAGTTTTCAGTGTATGTAAGATCATCTACAGCAGCATCATTGAATGTGGAGACATAAAAATTGACACTGATTCATGTTATGACAGAGAAAGGGGAGGGATACCCACCAGCAGAAGTAGCTACTGCTGATAAATTGCATAGTAAGTATAGAAATATGTCTTGTCCTAACGAAATTACAAGGAACATGACTCATACTCTCACACTTTTAGGTATTGTTAAGTTTGGACCAAAATTATCTACATTTACATACACTCTACTTTTGCGGAGTCATTGATAAAAGAAGCAGAAATAGACAATACACAGCAATGGGTGACAGCAATAAGATTGTAGCTCACTCTTTACATGATTTCATTTTCAACCTAACGTACATGATGCGGACAAAGATACGGAGATAAAATTAAATTGCAAAAATATGAAAATTTATTAGTTATACTTCATAGTCTAAAAAACAAAATCAAGAGAAACATTTATATATAAAAAGAAAAAGTCTAACAAAAGAAAAACCTATATAAATCATAATGTTTGACTCTCATTATCTTTATTGAAAAATTCAACTTCTAATTCTGGTTCACCAATCAGGAGCTTCATTGTCATGCAATGAAATGTCATCTTCTGCAATATTCCACAATTTAATTTCCCCATCTTTGTGTTTTGAGGAATTTTTCGAGAGAAAACAAAGATTACTATGAACAAATACTAAATCCTCAGTTCTTTTAGGTGTCATCTTATTCAAAGAATGTATAGAAGAATAAGTACTCCAATTCCTTTTACAACAAGAAGAAGAACATGGTTGTCCAAGTAGCTTAAGAGCTATCTTTTGAAGTGTTGGTGCATAAACTCCATGAACAATCCACCATGATTTTGCATCCATTTTATCTCTATCCCTTAAAGAGTCTTCATCCGCAAAATCTTTCATTCCTTCTGAAAAATTTGCAAACTCTATATCTACTTGTCTCCTTACATCCACATCATCAAAGTACCTCTTAAAACATTTGTTCCTTTCTTGAGTAAGTTCCACATCTTGATGTGGGGCACGTCTTTGTGAATCTTCATTTAACCATTCATGACTATAATATCTACAATATTAAAGATATATAAACATAAATTAACAAAATATTATAAATTTATGATATTATAAATAAGACATATACAACAAAATATAATCATAAAATAATTTAACAATATAATTACCTTGGATTTAGAGAATGAGCAAGACAATGAAGAGATGTGCTACCCTTAGTCCAATGATCAACTAATATTGATTTTAGTGCCTCGAAGAAGGATGAATGTTCAACTTTTGTCTTTCTCTCATGTTGGTATATGATCTTTCTCACATTTTCAATCATTGAATCCCACATTTCATATATTAAGTGAAGAGTGGCCATATCCGTATCTGTTTTTATAAGAACATCATAAATAGGGGCAGTAAAAACAAGTATATAATCAACCTTCATCCACCAATTATCCTTCAATAAAGTTTTTTTCACAAATTGTGCACTATCCACATTATCTTCTTTGTAAGAAGACCATTCATCACTGAGAATCATCTCTTGGAGTCCTTCTTTCAAACTTCTAAACCTTTTGAGCATGACAATGGTCGAAGCAAATTTTGTTGGAGCAATAGAAAGTCCTTTCAATGACGTGAAGGTATTGAACATTGACAATCTCATAGAATGCCCCACAATAAAGTTTTTAATAAATATAACATCATCAACCATTTGTGTTATCCAAAAACATTCTTTATAAGTATAAATATTATCTGCCGCACAAATATTTTTCAATGCAAGATTCAAGGTGTCAACTACACAAAGAGTCCAATAGATTGAAGGAAATTCTAATTCTATGAGCAAACCCGCTTCTTTACATATTGTTTCATTATCAGTTATAATTTGTACCACATTTTTTGGTCCAACCTCTATGATTGCATCTCTAATGTGTTTAGCAATAAAATCCTTGTCCTTTATCTTACCATATCCATCTATTGTCTTTAGAAACATTGGTCCACTCTCGGTGATAGCCATAAAATTTATAAGTGATCTTTGAGAATCACTCCACCCATCACTAACAATTGTCACACCTTTATGTTTCCAAGAGTCTCTTATAGGTTGCAAGAGATTTTCTACGTGACTTCTTTCTTTCAAGAGTAAAGGACCACTCAATTCATCATATGTTGGTGGTACATATCCACCAAGATTAGAAGTATTGGCAGCGTAAGAAAATGCACTCTTATAATAAGGATTTCTCGCTAGATGAAATGGTAATCCTGAAGAATAAAACATTTTTGCAATTTCACAATCAAGAGTATCTCTAACTCCAAGATTGAAAGAAGTTTCTAAAGGACTTTTGAGTTTTGGGTTAATAAAATCACTATTTGTATGTTTTCCTTCATTAGGTGGTAGGAGGACCTTTTTCATCTTTGAGTCTTCTATTTTCAATGTTGCTTCACGGTCTAATCTTTTAAACTCGACAAGTCTTGAAGCGGTCACATTTGGACAAATTCTAACTCCTCCTCCTGTAATTTTTAGTAAATGAGCTCTTACTCGAGTATAAGATCCATTGAATGAAAAATTACAAAGACTGCACTTAATCATATTATTTCCACCACCAGGAATTTTTCTTAACTTTGAAACATATCTCCATAGAGGTTTTGTTTCATCTTCTTGTTCGGTGACATGATTAAGTGCATTCATCTTAATTTCCTATAACAAAACAAATTGATTATAAAAAAATTACTTAAATATAAAATGAATATAAAAATAAAAATAAATTAAGCTAATAAAAATTATTAATTTATCTGAATATAAAAAATAAAAAATATTTCACAAAATAAATACAAATATGAAACTAAATTGGATCAAGAATGTTAGAGGAAAGAAAGAAAAAACACTAGGCACACTTTTTTTTTGACAATAAATTAATTAATATTTAAATAACTATATTAATAAAAACATTTAAATAATATATTAATTAATATTTAAATAACTATACTAATCAGAAATTTTGAATAACTATATTTAAATAATATAAATATAAATAAGATATTAAATATAAATTTTAAATAATTGTATTGAAATAGTGTATAAATAAAAATAATATATTAATCAGAAAAAGTCAATAATTATATCCAAACATTAGCACACTTTTTTTACAAATTCATGCAACTTTACCAAACAATTTAGTCTCAGGTTCCTAAATTATGTATAAATAATATATTAATTAATATTTAAATAACTATATTAATCAGCAGTTTCGAATAACTGTATTTAAATAGTATGTAAATATAAGCAATATATTAATCAGAAATTTTAGATAATTATATTTAAATAATGTATTAATATGAATAATGTATTAGTAAGAAATTTTAAATAATTAAATTTAAAAACAAGCACACTTTTTGTTTGACAAATTCATGTAACTGTTTACAAAACAATATTGTAAGTTAATATAATTTATTCTCAGGTTCCTAAGTTATATCTAAATAATATTAATATTTAAATAATATAATAAGATAAATAATATATTAAATAATATTTAAATAACCATATTAATCAGAAATTTCAAATAATTAGATTTAAAAAGTATATAAATCCAAATAATATATTGATCAGAAATTTTAAATAATTATATTTAATTAATGTATAAATATAAATAAAATATTAATCAGAAATTTTAAATAATTATATTTAGATAATTTATAAACATAAATAATATATTAATTAGAAAAAAAATCAATAATTATATTTAAGGATAATGATATTTTGACTCATTTTTAATTTATTATCTCAATTATTTTTAAATTATCACATCATATCACTTAGACAAAATTTTTCAAAATAAATAATTGAAGAGTAATTGGAATGTAGGTTGAAAATGGATAAAAATATTATTATCCTATATTTATTTAAACATTAGCACATTTTTTTTTTGACAAATTCATGTAACTGTTTACAAAACAAGCTCGTATGTTAATATAATTTATTCTTAGGCTCCTAAATTTTTATATAAATAATATATATTAATTAATATTTAAATAATTATATTTACATTCACATAATATATATATATATATATATATAATATTAATTAATATTTCATAAATTATATTAATCAGAAATTTTAAATAACTATATTTAAATAATATTAAAATAAAACAATATATTAATTAATAGTTTAATAAGTATATTAATAAAATAAAAATTATAATTTAACCAGTTTCTATAATTTATTACTTCAACATAAAAAGTAATATTAAAATAATATGATTTATTACTAATTAAAAATAAAAATAATTAATTATTTAATATTTCTCATATTATCAAATTTATCATTTAAATATTATATATATATATATATATATATTACACCATTTATAAGTTTAATTTATACAAATAAATTATTTATTTAAATATAATAATAATTATATTAATTTTTTGAATTTAAATTTATGTAAATAAAAAAACACAATAAAAGAGGACACCTTAGAATTAGAAGGAGAAAGTTTGAACAGAGTGTACTAGGATGAAAGCAGAAGCCAAAAACGATGATAAACATAAATTGTCCATTTGTGATTGGTGAGAGCATTAAATTGAAACGCAAAATTAAACTCAGCATATTAAATTATTAATATAACTAAATTACTAAATTATTCAGAAAATAAAATAAAATTACCTTCTTCAGACCTCAGACTCTTCTTCTCGTCCCTTTCCTTCTTTTTTCTTCCTCTGCAACCCTACTCGTTTCTTCCTCTTCCAATTTCAACAACGCTGCAACTCCAATATACTCAATATCTTTTCTCGCCTGTGTTTCCAATCAATAATACACACGTTATTGTATTTTTTTCTCTGTTATTCTTGGAAAATTTATAGAAAAATTTAAGTTCTCTGTTATCTAAAGCTAGATATTATAGGAGATATGCAAGATCGTTCAGGTAAGATTTAATTCGTTTTTATTCTTATTTTTATTTTCTTTTTATTATGCGAAGATCGGGAAAGATTTAATTTCTTTTTAAGTTATTTTTATTTTCTTTTTTATTAAAGTAGATTAATTCGTTTTTATTCTTATTCTTATTTTCTGTTTTATCATGCGAAGATCAAGGAAGATTTAATTCCTTTTCATACTTATCTTTATTTTCTTTTTTATTAAAATAGATGCACGATTTTCATCTCAGACAAAAAAAAAAGTCACGGATAACGTATATTTTTTATAACTGCATGTTAACGTATGGATACGGGTATCATAATATCCGTATTAATTTAAATAAATAAAAAATATATGATTAAAATATTATCATATTGATTTTGAATAAGTTATTTTTTTATCAATTAATTTTAAACAAAATCATTTTTTTATAAACTGTTATTCAACACTATTTAAATGGATTATTTAGACTTTTTCTGATACTGATGAATGTTATGTATTGTATTTTATTTGGATTTACGATTAAAATATGTCGTTAAATATATATATATATATATATATATATATATATATATATATATATATATATTTTATATATATATATATAAGTATATATATTTAAATATATATAAAAAATTATAAGAATATATATATTATA
>Ga0099822_1009408_pt1 | contig 12316 bp, 7 predicted proteins | sample CowpeawhiteBW_FD_76839 | JGI IMG/M metagenome (GOLD analysis project Ga0099822, IMG submission 76839) | Root nodule microbial communities of legume samples collected from California USA - Cow pea white BW | ecosystem: Host-associated > Plants > Roots > Nodule | place: USA: California | collected... | reverse complement strand
ATACACCCCCCCCTAAAAAACATATCATCAACACGTTTTAAAATTCATTTAAATTAATTTTTTTCTGTTAAGTTTTTTTTTTTTTTTTTTTTTCCTTCTGGCTTACTTTCTAAGGCTTGGTGCAATGCCTTTTACTGGCTCATCAGTTTTAATATTCTGTTTCAGGTTCATCATGTACTTAACCATACATCTGGTTTGCATAATGCCATGGGAGACATAACTCAAGAAAACCCTCTTCTAATGCTTGATTGGGATGAATGTTTAAATTGCATTAGTCAGTCAGTACCTGAGACTGAACCAGGCAAGGAGCAGTTTTATCATTATTTATCATTTGGCTGGTTGTGTGGTGGAATCATTGAGGTATGAGATGCTTTCCCTTTGCCTTCCCCTTGTCAATCGCAATTTTTAATTCATATATAATTCTTATTCCTGCTCAAAACATATTCTCCAGTTTTATGCTTCACTGTCTGAGCAATTAAGGTTAAAAGCAGAGGACGATATTAGACATGAAAAATATTTGTTTTTAAAAGAAAGTAATACAACTTTGTTTCTAAAATAGACTGTAAGAGCGTGATATTTTGTAATACTCTTGCCATGCTTGTAATGGTGGAATAAGCTATATGGTGATTGATTGGTGGGTATGAGTGTGGACATAGGAACTTACACGGGTTTTTTACACAAATGGTGTAATTTGACATCCAATTTTTGGAAATGGATAAATTTTCAAAAATTTATGTATGTGGGTAAGCCGTATTTGGAAGCACGATTTTAAAACAAAGAAATCATGCTTCCAAGCATAAATTCGAGTCAAATAATAAGAAACCATATTTCAAAACAAAATTTCTTTGATACCTAATTTTCTTAAAAATCTCTTTTATTGAAGTCCTGTTTCAAACATATTTCTATTTTATTTATTTATTTTTTCAAGGTATAGGCCTTATTTTTTTATTGTATGGAAATTGTGTTTCCATAAACTATTTCCTTTTTATAGTTTTGGGAACAATATTGTTTTCTATGTGAGACTCTTGCAGAATAAGATTGCTAGAAATTTGTTGGATGTATTGGATTGCTAGGACAACATGCAAGAACTGAACTCACAATTGAAAGTCAAATGAATTTTGTGACCCAAAAAAAGCGTTGTCACTTGTCATAGTTACGATAACTCATGATAAGCCTCCAAACTCCATGATTACAAGCGTAGTGCACTCTCACCTATGTGTTTGGTTATGTTATGAGATTTTTCATTGCACATGTTTAAATCAGATAAACTCCGAGTTCTATACATCTTTTACGTTGCAATTAACTAAAAACAAAAGCAGAAAAAGGACTTCACATATATGTTGCTATTAATTAAAAAAGCAGAAAAAATAAAGTCTATCAAAGCACGACTTCCATACACTACATGAAATAAAATAAATAAATCTCATGTACAGTTTACAAAAATAAAATACAAATTGGGGCTTAAAATACGGTTTCAGTGAAAAAGAAAGGAAAAAAAGTTCGCAAGGAAGATGTATTAATAAATCTCATGTACAGTTTAAAAATAAAATACAAATTGTGACTTAAAACACGATTTCAATGGAAATATATGGAACTCATGCTTTGATAGGGGACTTTCTTCTCTTTCTATTTTTTCTGCTTTTTTAATTTATACCAACACCAATAATGTGTATGGAGTTTCTTTTTATTTTTTATGCTTAATTTTTTAGTTAATAGTAACACATAACATGTATTTGGACAGAGAGCAGTGGTAAAATTTGGAGTTTACCAATTTTAAATATGTGCAATGAAAAGTCTCACATACCTTATCCCGAAAGAAGCCGCAAATAGTGTTGTATGTTCTCATCATGGACTTTGGAGGCTTATTATTAGGAGTTACCATAACTATAACAAGTGTCAACTCTATTTCTTTCGGCTCAGAATTCATGTGACTTTCACTTCTGGTTGCCTTTATTTGTTAAGTTCATGCTTCTTGTCCTTACAACCCAATTCAATCAAAAGTTTCTTAGTCTTATCCAACCATGAAAACAATAGTGTTCAATACTAAAAAAAAAAGGAAATCGTGCATGGAGGACAGTTTGCATAGAATAAAAAAATAATTCTTATACCTTTCACCAGATTTAAAATAAAATAAAAGTCCTATTTTAAATTACAACAACAAAAAACAAAAATAAATTAGGTAACAAATGAATTTTGTTTCGAAACTCAATTTCTAATTATTGGACCCAAATTCATACTTCCAAACACAACCTGTCCACATAAATCCTTTAAGGTTTACCCATTTTATTAAGTTCAAGGTGAAGTTACACCATTTGTTTAAAATAGCCACCTTACACGCGTATAGATTATGTGTTTATGCTTATGGCATGTCTCTCCAATTTGTTTGTTGGTGTAGAACATATTTGATGTTGCCTGTGTATATGAAATAGTTATTTTGGCATGGTTGCAGTAGGTTTAAGTTATTATTTTTTCACAATGTTGCTTAACCAGTTGGGTTTCTATCATGTTCTAATAATTTATTTGGATAAAAACAGCATGCATCTGGCAAGAAATTTCAGGAGATTCTTGAAGAAGCAATAATTCGCCCCCTTCATATTGAAGGGGAGCTATATGTAGGGATTCCACCAGGTAACTTTTGATGAGTAATATTTGTTATTTTATTTTGTTTTTGTGTAGCCCATAGTAGTTGGAGGTAACGAAATTCGGAACCTGTTTAGTACCAGATTTTTCTATCATTTTTTTATTTCTACAAATAATTACAAAATGTCACCTTGTTTTATTTTGTTTTCAAATATTTGTACAGTTAACATGGAAGCAACATGTTATTTTCATTGATTATGGTTTTCATTGTCATGTACAAATCTTTTAAATCATGAATCAATTTAAAAACAAAGTGGCTTTCAATTTTTGTGAAAATATATTTTTTTTCTTATCGAATGTCTCTAATAGTATTTCTCTTTTGATTTCTTTGTAAATTGTAACCATGGTTCATTGCTTACATTTTTAGGTGTGGAATCACGTCTTGCTGCCCTGACTGTAGATACAGATGATTTAAGCAAGCTATCAGCACTAAATAATCGTTCTGACCTTCCCTCCACCTTCCAACCTCAGCAAATTGCTCAAGTGGCAACCACTTTACCTGTTGTTTTCAATACACTGAATGCTCGCCGTGCAATCATACCAGCAGGCAATGGACATGTATCAGCCCGGGCACTTGCACGTTATTATGCAGCCCTAGCTGATGGTGGTAAGATACCACCACCTCATTCTTCTGCTTCTAAGCCATTACTTGGAAGCCATCCTCATATCCCCAAATTAAATTCTTCCCAGAAAGCCCCCAAAAAGCAAAAATGCATTGGACGGAAGCAAACAACTATGCCTACTGTTAGTACTAACAGAACTTATGAAAAAGTTTCAAGTTATGATGATTTAGAGGCTGATGAGGGCAGCAATATTAACAGAGAAAGTAGCAGTAGCGACGATACAAGTAGCAGCATAATTGGTAGTAATCTTAGAAACCATGTTGCTGGAAAAGTCTACCGGAATCCTAGGATTATTGATGAATTCTTGGGTACAGGAGACTACGAGAATTTAACTTTGCCAAATGGAGGTTTTGGCCTAGGATTTAAGAGGTTTACGTCTAAGGATGGATCATCAATTGCATTTGGTCACTCGGGAATGGGTGGGTCCACAGGTTTTTGTGATGTTACCAATAAGTTCTCTATTGCTGTGACACTGAACAAAATGTCCTTTGGAGGTGTCACCGGAAAAATTGTCCAACTCGTATGTTCAGAGTTAAATATTCCTGTTCCGGATGATTTCTTGAGATTTGCTGTTGAGCAAAGGGGAGAGGATGCGCAATTACAAATGGGAAGGCCTATGATTAATTGATGGTGAAAGGTTCATATAAACCCTTTTCACCACAATTTATTGTATAACTTTCTCTTTTACTTAACGCTTTGATGATAATATGTACCGTGAATCTTTTGGTCCTCTTTATTGGCACTTTGTAGCGACACATTCACGTGTATTCGCGAAGGTATAATTTTAATAAGATTACACTTAGATGCAGTTACGACTTCTGTTGTTTCTAATTAAATTTAAGATTTTACTTGAAGAATTTGTATTTTATTAAATATGTTGTATATTATGACAATAAAATTTTAAATATGATTCAATGTCCGTTTAAAGTGTTCACCGAGCACACAATTCCAACTGAACATGTAATTTCAACTGGTTGAGACACAAAAATCTCAAACCCTTCTTTCCCCTACGTGATGCAATTTCTTAATGTTGATAGATGGTGGAAGGTGAGGACGCACTAAGTCTGAATATACCTTGTAGACCATCTTATTAGATATGTGTATGAATGGTGGTGGTATAATCATGATCTTCTTTAGCTGTTGTAGAAAGATGTTCCCGAATCTTTCTTGTATGTCCTTCCGTGACACGTCAAAGTGCGGTGTGTTGGAGGTAACACCTTAGAACTTCAGGATTGAGGTCTAGATTTTCCCACTCTTGTTCATACCACGCTTGATCTCTTTGATGGTATCGTTTAAGCTAGCTTCAACATCGAGCCCCGATGTTGCAGCTAATGTTATTTTTTATTTTCCTTTCCTCGTCTCTATCCTTCCTCGGCTTTGATTCTGACCCATGAGTTGGGGTCAAAAAGTTTACAGGAGTCATAAAACCCATATAAGAAAAAGTTCATGGAGCCAAAATGCCAACAAACACCCATGAAACATTTTTAAAGTAAAAGGCTTATTGAAAAATTAAAAAGAAAAAAAAGTTACTTAAAATCTTTATACCATGAAAAGCATTTCCTCAATCCAAATTCAAACTCAATATGAATTTGACACTAGGTTTATTTCATACTCCCAAGTCAAGTTGGATAGGATTGGATCAGGTCCAAGTTAAGTAGGTCAGTCGGATTGGGTTTGGACAGACGAGGTTTAGGTCAAACCATGGTGGATAAGGTCCACATTGGATTGAGTTGAATTGAGTCTATGCTAGGTCGAGTCAAGCTAGGTCTACGACAAGTTGGAAAATCACCAAGTTGAGTCGAGTTGGACACATCTCAAATCAAATTGAGTCGGATGCACCTTAGGCTGAGTCAAGTTAGACGCACCTCATACCAAGTCGAGTAGGATCTACCTCAAGCAAGTAAAGTTGACCCACCTCGAGCTAAGTCAAGTCGAGCCCACTTTAGGATAAGTCAAGTTAGGTCCACTAGGCCAAGTAGTGTAGGGTCCATTTTAGACTCATATAAGACTGAGTCAAGTCACCCACCTCAGGTTAAGTTAAATGACTTCCACTCAGGTTAAGTTGATTTGGGCCCACCTTGGGCTTAATTAAGTTGGGAGTTAGTTAAGTTGAGCTTACCTTAGACCAAGCCAAGTTGAGTCCATATCAAGCAGAGTTGAGTTGACCCAAATTGGATCGTGTCAAGTCGAGCTTGTGTCAATCTAAGTTTATTTGCACCCACGCCCGATTAAATTGTGTCGAGTTGAATGGAGTTAAACCGTCTTAGGTTTAAGTAAAGTCAAACCTGCATCAACTCAAGTAGCGTAAGGCCTTTGTTGGGCCAAGTATAGTTATGTCCATGTTAGCTTGAGTAGAGTGGCACCCATATCAAATCGATTCATGTTAGGCCCACATTAAATAAACTCAAGTTAGACTCATGTCAAATAGAGTCAAGTTAGGCCCATGTCAGATAGAGTCTAGTCAGATCCATGTTAGGCCAAGTTTCGTTAGGCTTACATATGGCCAAGTTAAGTTGAGCCCACCTTGTCACATCCTAGCCGGATATTACATATTTAGAATTAAAATAATAGAAATATTAATAAACTACATTTATTAATGAAACACTTTCCCAAAATCGCGAGAAAATTAAAACTTTAGTTTATCTACGCCAAAAGATAAAATTCATAAATACGTTCAACGCTTACAAATATAAAATGATTCATAGTAACTGTTTACAAAAATTAATTCATAAAATCCATAAAGATAATCCCAGGTAAAAAAATTCCCATGCTGACCCCATTCCAGCTCTAAGTATCCACATGCTCACCTACATCAACATCTGCTCCCATGTAACGAGTTACATGATCATCGCTAAACACACAAAGATATGGTGAGCTCAAAATAAAAATACATTACAAGGTACATTGTAATAACAATTTAACCCCTAACACTTATGATACACTTCAAACCTCAGGCCCAAACATTCGTATCTTCCTCTGGACGCCTCTTGATCCTACACCCTTTGATGATTACATTAATCGATCCTTACTATCATGAGTGTCTACTCGCCCCTCCGACTACAGGCCACCACCTATAGTCCACACATGGGAATGATCTTGTCACAGTCACAATCTACACAATCAAGTGGAGTTCCCTAATACAAACCGCAGTCCATATTTGTCCCAAGACTACAAAACTCGTCAGATAACACCGAGGAGGAAAAATTTTTGAACTCATTAATACGATCCACGATCTCGCACACTCTATTGGACTTCCAAAACCACCTAGCTACAACCTCGAGTGGCCACGTGTTAGCCCAATATAAGTTACACTCATAACTGAGCCCCCAAAAAAGCATTGCCTCAAGACCTCCATCCAAAGCTGTGTAGAATCTTCCTCACAATCCATTTTTGCACCTGGAACCGTCTGGCGCCTCCCTCGCATCGCTCGGCAAGAACTGAATCCAGACCGCCTGGCAGAACCCACACGCTGCCAAGCACCATACACCTTCTAGTGCCTCTGCCCCTTCTGCCAGGCACCACATGAGTTTAGTGGCCACTGCCACTATTTTGGGTCTCTATCGCCTGGCAGCTCATCCCGCGTCGCCATGTGCCATACCAGTAGCGCAAGTACTACTAGTTTTGGCATTTTGGACAGGTCCTAAAGGACCTCAAACACTCAACATTCAATTTATAGCACAATTTCAATTATCTAGTCATAATCCTATGACTCAATCCCAATTCAACTTACTCATGGTTTTACAATTTAGGTCATGTGATTATTCAATTATCAAGGTGATTCACTCACACATGATCTTTTACCAAGTAAACATACCACACTGAATTAAATCCCATTGCACATAATTAAAGATGTCAAACAAACATTGTACCACATCACAGTCTAGAAAACATCACCTTTAACCTCTTTTAATCCCAATCATCACACAATCATGCATATATTTAATTTAATTACATACTTATGTTTTCTTCTCACATCCTATGCCCAATTTCACAATATTATGCACATAATTTAAGGATAACCACACAAAGACACCAAACACTAAAACAGAAATAGATTGCCCCACTACCCTGATGTGTCGCCTGGCGGCAGTTCATGTACTACCAGGCGATGCATACTATTATGCAAACTTCCAGATTTTCTGCACCTACGCGAACCCTAAAATCCCCAATCACCAATTTCAATACATATTTTGACATAATTTTAATGTTCAACATCATAAAGAGGTCATGCTTGTTTAATTTAAGATCATTTTCATGAAACATATCATAAATCATAATCAAAAATCATGTTTATTCATCCCCAATCCCAACATGAACCCTAACCCCCGTTCACTCTTCATACCAATTTCATGTAAAACATAATTCCATGCCCTTAATCACATCAAAATTCCACACAATTGTGCATGTATAGTCAATTTAAGCCGCGTAGACATCAAAGAACCACTAAAACCAACTGGTAACCTAGTTTGCGTTGCCTGGCGGGAAGAACATAGCCGCCAGGTGGTTCATCCCCAAAACCTAGAAAATTGGGTTCAGGCACATGTATCGCCTAGCGGGTCTTCAAGACAGTTGGCGGTTTCTGAAAAATTTTCAAAAACATGCACAATGACAAAATTTGACAGAAAGAGAGGTACACACAATGATCATACAACATCAAATCATATAAAAATTGAATTTAAACACATAAGGTTGCTCCCTAACCTGGATTCATCGCTCCAAACGTGTTTCTAGCTTTCTCCTTGATCTAAGTTGCCTTCCCTTTGATCTCCCACTATCTCCACCTCCTTGACACCCCTTTCCTTTTCCAGCCCTAAACTAATTTAATTATATTAAAATAAAATTCAATTCCAATCATAACCTCTCAATTACCAAGTACATGCACAATCATCAAGCCAATTTGTGTTTCTTGGTAATTTATACTTATATATACTCTGAACCATTTGAACTAGTACTATTCAACATCATAAGTTCTAGCATTATATGCCATAAAGGTTTCCACTACCCATATTTATTAAATAATTATTTAAAATTCTCGGATTTACACACCTTAAGCCAAATCTAGTCGTGCCACCTTAAGATGAGTTGAGTTAGGCTTTTCGCAAGCTATGTCGAGTCAAGCTCACCGAAGGTAGACTCAACTCGGGCTTACCTCAGGCCAAGTTGATTGGATCCCACGTGAAGCCAATTGAGTCGGGTCATAACAAACCGAGTCAAGTTGAGAAACATTGGACTAAGTCGAGTCAGGTGCTCCTCAACACGAGTCAAGTTAGGCCCATGTTAAACTTAGTTTAGATCAAACGATGCTAATTCAAGCTTAAATATGGTTGGCTAAGATCGAACCCACATCTAACAATGTCAGGTTCGGCTAAACCCGTGTTAGGTAAGGTTGACCTTCTCGAGCAAAAAATGGTTGGGCCCTAACCTTCCAATTAAGTTGTTAAGAGTAAAAATCAATTAAGGACTTATTAATATAAAATATTTAGGGATTAATTTACAATTTATAATACTTTAAGGATTTGTTCTCGCAGAAGAGTGCCCGAGATGCATAGTGGGTACAGTTCGTCCTCTTCACCAGATACTCAATAATATTTCTCTTTCTCTCTTTTTTCTCTTCGAAAATGTCTACCTTTTCTTTGGAGTATGGTGCCTGCTTTATATCGGTCCTTCCTCGTCCTCTGTTCGGTTACCCTATGGTGGTGGAATGTTGTTGGGAATGCCGAAACGGATGGGAACGTGGTCATGTACCCCCTACCAAGAGGGAAAGTGGTGCAGTTTTGAGAACAAATATCCCTCCTAAATCGGTCGTAGATCGGCCCTGAACATAAGTTCTCTTGAAATCGACCTAGTTTGTGGATCGGTTCTAGATCGGCCCATAGATAGTTTGGTCACGTATTGGTCCAGGTCGCGTATTGACCTAGCTTATAGATTGGTCGTCTGCTAGCCCAACGTCAAGGTCGGTCTCAAATCGGCCCGAGATAGGATGACTTTATGACCTATCTGGCCCATATCGACACAATGAATGGCATCAGCTAGGTCGGGCGAAGCCTGGTCTCTAGGGCGTACACTAACCCTCAGACCTCGAGCACCTTTTTAGACAATGGAGCGAAGAGGTCGTTCAGACTTCCCTGGCGTGTGTCTGAAGTAGCGTGCAGCGCGTGGCTAATGGGTTTGTGCCATGTGGGTTGACGTTTTAATTTCCCTATGCAAGAAAACTGCCATGCGTCTTTTCAACATTTAAGACAGCTTCTCTCACACGCTTCTCTTATGTTTTCTCTGGAGATTTTTTGAATCTCTTCCCATTTCGTTTTTTGGTGCTCTTACTTCATTTTCTCTTGCGCTTCTCCTCGCGATGGTCGCAATTCCAGGCATCTCCGACAACAGGTGTTCTTTTTTGTTTCTCGCTTTTACTTTTGATTAATTTTCACACTTCTTCTATTGTGCTCCTTTGGTTTTCTGGTGTTCTTTGCCGTTTGTCGCATGTCTAGGGTTTTTAGTGTTGGTTTTATGAATGTTGATTCGAAGCTGTAGTTTTTTCGAGCTTTTTTGGGGAGAGTGATGTTTAGTTGCAATCGTCGATGGTTATTGTTTAATTATTTTCTTGGTGGTTTTGCAGTTTCGTCGCTGAACTTAGGTTGAGGGAGAGGTTTGTTTGTGCCGTGATTTGGTTAAGAGGTATTTTGTTTTATCTGTACTATGATGACGTCTTATGATGATTTCTATCCCTGGGCGCCGTTACCCCTTCGTAGAGAGACGTCCAGCTTCACTTCGGACAACTTTATAGCTTGGTTCCGCCGTGGACAACCCTTGTGTTAGAGTGACGAAGAGGATGTTCTTGTAGTTCGATGTGAATTAGACGAGCCGGTTTGTGCAAATGAGTCTAGCGATCGGTTAGGGCCGTTTTGTTTCTTTTATTCGACCTTGTTCTCTAAGGTTGGTCTTCGTCTTCCTCTAAGTTCTTTTGAGAAGGGTGTGTTGTCTATCCTGAATGTCGCCCCGAATCAACTCCACCCGAATAGCTGGGCTTTTATTAGGGGTTTCCACATTCTATGTACTCATTTTGGAGTTGTACCGACGCCAAATACCTTCCTGTATTTTTTTGAGATGAAGAAAAATCTGAGACAAATGTGGCTATCGGTGAATAATGTTGGAGGTAGGGGTTTATTAACGCTGTTCCAGTCTTCTTACAAGGGATTCAAGGGTGCTTTCCTTAAAGTTAGGGCTTCCCCACGTAAGGCCGACCTCCTGACTGGATTTCCTTTGTACTGGACCCAAAATCCAGCAACTTGGGAGCTCGGCAATTAGCCGACCTTACTCCTTCTGAGAGGGAATATTGCCTCATGTTGGGAGAACTAGGGGTGACTTTTGACACTAAACAACTGATTCTCTTGGAGTTCCAGCCGGGCAACCTCAAACTTCACATTAGTACATGCATAATATCTAGACTTTCAAGGAAATTACTTTTTGATACATTCTAACCTTGTGTATATTTTTGTAGAGGCGCGAATGGGAATGACCAAGCAAGACCTGGCTCGTCGTTTGAGGAGTATGAAGGCTATCTCCTATGATCCTCCCACTCCGGAGGTATTGCCAGTGCTTTCAGATGTAGAGGAGACCTTGTCTAGACCGAGTTTGAAGCGGCGACGTCCAGTGGGGATTTCACGAACTCCAAGTGAGGATGCGGTCACAGCTTCTGTCAAGTTAGAGCATACGCTCTCTTCCAAGGGGACGATGCTTGTTGAAGGTTCAAGCAACGTTTGTCACAGTTTCTAGGACTCGAACTTTAACCATACTGCTCACAACCTTTCTCATAACATTTTCGAAAGGGATTTACAATGTTTGTTGAACCAAGAAACTTCCTTCCTTCAGGAGGATGCTCACGCATTTCTTCACAAGGCTGGTGTATTGATAGTTGCTCTTTGCGGTAAGATGAACCGCTTAAGTGTGGTCGATGATCAATGTAGCAAGGAGATGACTCTTATTCGGTCTAAGTTGACATTGGCAAAAGAGGAGGTAGCTCGTCTTGTGGCTGAGTGGATAAACTCCAAGCGTTTAAGCAGAAGTTGGAGGAGAGCGGTAAGCGAGTGACTGACTTGGAAGCGACTATACGTCGGATGGAAGAGGAGGTTGCTGAGAAAGAGCGATCTTGGAGGGCTTTGGAGAAGAAGCTCGCTAATGAAGCCGCTTCTACTTACGGTCTTGGTTTTGAAGCTGCTTTGGAGCAGATGCAACTCTTGTGCCCTTCTGCTGAACTTTGAACTTTATGAATTATGTGTAATTGTGTTTACCGTTATACCGCTTCGTGAAGTAATTTGATCTAACTGGTGTATCTAAGACAATTTTCCTGGAAATAGGTTTAGTAGACATACCTTTTCGGCTGACTTATATGCGAGATTTTCCAAGCTTGGTGGAGTTGGATGTTGCAGGTCCTTTGGTGTAAGCATCAACCGAGTTCTTACTGATGGTGTAACCCTCAGCCGAGGGCCTTCCGAGGTGATGTGGGGGGGGGTTCATGTACCCTCATTCCGATCTGCCTAACCCTCAGCCGAGGACCCTTCGAGGTGATGCGGGAGGTGATGAGTCCATCTTCAAGAGTAAGGAAGCCAAAGAGAAGCCATGCGGAAATGATGAGGCTTCCATGAAGAATGATGAAGGTGCGGAAGCTAGAAGATGAGAGGAGAAATGAAGCGGCAATGGTGTTTGGAGAAGCTCTCAAGTGAGGTTGGGCCAACACTAAAGGAAGGGGGCTAGAGGAAACCAAGAAGGAGGACTCTAGCCTAAGTTGATTCACAAAAGGAGAGGAGTCTGGAGTCATCTCAACAGAATTTCTTAGTATTTTCATGAATGAAAATACAAGGGTCCTAAGCTCTCTATTTATAGGCTAAAATGAGACCAAGGAGTCTCCCAAAAGTGGAGGGAAAAAGGAGTCTAGGAAGTTGAATTTTGGAGCCAAAAAGGAGCATGTGGGAGGTGTGACTTGCCACCTAAGCAAGTCACACTTGTCTTGCCATGGGAAGCTAACTCTCATCCTTGGAGATCAAGTTTGAGAAGCTTCT
>Ga0099822_1009402_pt1 | contig 12321 bp, 9 predicted proteins | sample CowpeawhiteBW_FD_76839 | JGI IMG/M metagenome (GOLD analysis project Ga0099822, IMG submission 76839) | Root nodule microbial communities of legume samples collected from California USA - Cow pea white BW | ecosystem: Host-associated > Plants > Roots > Nodule | place: USA: California | collected... | reverse complement strand
CATACTCTTGAATCAAGGCATGCTTTCTTGCTCTCTTAACATCATTGGTTCCTTCATGAGTCACTTCAAGAACCTCCCACATTTCCTTGGCACTCTTGCATTGTGAAACACGAAAAAACTCATTCATGTTCAGAGATGAAGTGAGGATATTCTTTGCATTGCAATCATATTGAGCTCTCCTCCTTTCTTCCTAAGTCCATTGAGTCCATGGCTTATTAACCTGCACATCATCAACAATATGCTTAGGAGTATATGGTCCATTTATGATTGCATCCCATATCCCTTAATCTATTACTCAATAAAGATTTTCATCCTAATTTTCCAAAACTGATAATTAATGCCACTAAACATAGGGGGTCTATAAATTGAGGCACCTTCACCAAAGGGTAACTTGTTTTCAGCCATTTCAAGTAGTTCAAAATAGATTTAGGATCTTACTTGATCAAATTTCAAGTACCTAACTCTAGATACTAATTGTTAGTTTTGAAATGGTTGAAAAGCCAAGAAGGGGGGGTTGAATTGGCTAGTTAAATAATTAGGCTATCTTTGCAAGCTAAAAATCACCTTTAATTGAATCAAATAGATCACCAAGTTAGGATGCAAACAATACTGAACTGTACACTTTCAATCGATCAAAAACAGAGTTAATCGATTAATTTTACTAAACAGATTTTGTTATGGTATAATCAACTGATTGAAACAGGAAAAAAGTCGACTGAAATACTAGAAAAAATGAAAAAATGTGAATTTGAATTTTAAACCAGGAACAATGCACAAGAATGATCAAGATAGGTTCCAAATGATTATGTAAACATGCTTAATGCTGCAAATGCTATGAAAACATGCAAGAACATGAAAAAGATGATTAAAGCACAAGTTCTTTAAACTTTAAAATGAAAATACAAGAGAGAAAGGTTAAAGAAGAGAGGACACCACGAAATTTTTATACTGGTTCACTCAAACCTGAGCTACATCCAATTTTTCAAGGCAACCTAAGCTTGACTTTGCACTATTTCAAAAGATTTACAAAGTATCCACCCTTACACTTCCAAAATATGCAAAAAAACACCACAAAAGACTCTTGAATCACACAAGAATCACACTAGCACAACAAGAACCCTCTTGCAGTCCTGGAAAACCACCAGCCACACACATAAAACTTGAGAAAGATCAAACCTCAGTGGTAGCACAACCCATCCTACCATAAACCACTTTCTCCAAGCTTCACACCAAGCCAAAAGCTCCAAGAATTGATCCAAGATCCACCTTCAACAATTGCAACACGTATGATCATGAAGGAGAGAGTTTCCACAAGTTTCCAGAACAAATTCGTGCTCTAAAATGATCAACATACCTCTCTTTTGAAAATCACAGCTTTTATAGTCAAACTGTTATGAAATTCAACAGGTTGATTTTCAAATCAATCGGTTGATTTCATTTGACTTAAGTGAAATCAATCGATTAAAAACTAAATCAACTAATTGAATTTGTTGCAGTTTAAGATTACTATAGCCAACCTTTTAACCTGTTCAAAAACCATTCAACAGACTAAAAGAGACATTTTAACCTGTTGAAAAACCATTCAATAGATTAAAAGACACACCTAAGACCAAATACATCTAATTAATGCTACATGGTCTACAATATGAATTACAAACTTCAAATACACTTTCTTAATGATGTAACTACATGGAGAGCACACGTTCCAGCCTTGATCAACATGGTTATCATCAAATCACCTTTCCATCATCAATGTAGGCTTCATTCCAATGGTAATGGCTTCAAGATAGTTCAAAAGAGCTTCATTCAATCTTCATCAAATCTTCAAGAAGCAAACCACCTTGACTTCTCATGTCAACATTAACTATGTTCCTAACCCTTCAAGAATGGGGGACTACCATACCGTACCACACCAAGAAGTAATTTTTTCTTGCCGAGAACTACATAAACCAATGGTCACATGGTCACGGTTACCCGCATCGCCAAAATTCACCAGAACAATGTTAGACATATATCACAGCTGATAACACGACTCGTTACTCACCCAGAAATGATAAACATCTAAACCTTTGATGTGACATCTATCTCGCCCAACGCTGGGGGACTAATATACTATACCTAGGCATACCATGATAACTACACGGCCAAATCCACCTAGGTATAGCCCCACAAATGGAAACAGTACATGAGTAACCGATTAAACAAGATCACATAGCGACCCATGCCGCCTATTATAAAAGATAATACATAATGAATCGCTAACTCCAAACTTAAGATATTGCAGGCGAGGCCTCTAGTATTGACACGCTAACGCATGACTTGGGCTTGGCCCAGACCCATCTAGAATCTGAATATTTGTCCAAACGCAGTTAAGGGGGGCCTAGCCCATAAGGATGGCAGACATAATTAATGACTCTATAATATAAAATTTGACTTTTAAGAGCTTTTTTGCTGACTTAATTTATTTCCCACAAAAACGATGTTAAATGGTCTACAAACTCTATTTATTTCCACTCCCCTTCTGGAGCCAACTTACACTAACAAATATGTGTAATAATGGTACAACAACTCTCATTTAGCTTCTTATACTATATGGTGCTTTAAATATATTAGCATAATCATTAGTGAAACAAATACATTTCCTTTTAATAATTAGTTTATGTACAAATCACGTATTAATTGGACATGCCATCTCATTTAAATAGGTAGATTTGTTCGGCTTATTTAACTTGTGTAATTAGCAAAAATACCAATTACCCTTGGACTGAGATTCACTAAGCAAAATCAACCTAAAAACAAATTTGTACATTCTACATGGTTTCTAACACATTTCCTCACTTGGATATAGAATTTTTTTATTACATCTAATACAGCTTAAATTGACGGTTCTGAATCTATTTTCTTATTCATGACCAATAACAACACAATTATCACTCTTTCTCGAACACTTGAAAAGTACTAAATAATTCAAGTATCAACAATTTAAAATTAAATACAACTTTATATTAAATTAAGAAAAAAACAACTTTATATTAAATTTTGATAAAATAAAAATGTTTTATACTAAAATATTTTGTAGTTGGTAAAATTTGTAATTGAAAAGACGAGAAATGGTGTGGAAAATAAAAAGAGAAATTGAACGAGAGTAGAGAGGGCAAGTAAGAAAAAAAAATAAGAAAAATTTCCCAAGACTTCAAAAAAATAAATATAAAGAAAAAAAAAAAGGTAATTGGTGTTGATCCAAAGCTTCAAGAAAAAAAAAATATAATACTCCTCTTTAAATTTGATTCAAACCTTATTATTTATTTGATATAATGAAATATATAATTTTAAATTAAACTAGGTTTACTTTTTATATAATTAATGTTTATATCCTTGAAATTTTATATATAGAATAATTTATTTCTCACTTTTCTGCAACAAATAAAATATCAAGAGAAAAACCAGTGGTAAGAAAATTAAATGCAATGTATTAGTAAGACCATTTAAAAAAAAAAAAACCAAGAATCAGATGTTGCAATTAGTGTTCGTAATTTTTTGTTATTTTAAACAGATGTTCCAAGCCATTTCATAGTAGTTATTGTTATGAAAGATTTTTATTAGATTTATTACATATTATTAGAGATGACAAATAAATCTGTTCTCGTGAATATTGTTGAACTTGTCCCCGTTTTGATAAGGAATCTCCGTATTGACTGGGTATGAGTATGAGTATGGGGAATCCCCGACTTTTTGAATTGAGTATGGGAATGGGTATGAGGATGTACATATTCCGCCATAATACGCCATATCTCTATCTCGTTTATATATATATATATATATATATATAAAATTTCTATTTTTTATTTCTTCTAGTTATTTGGTTTGTCATGAAACTCATTCGAATCTCTAGTATATTTTTTATCTTATCATAACATTTATGTAATTATGTTTTAAAATAATGTATGTCAATTAAAAAGAATTTATGTCTCACATTTGAATATTTCTATTATTTTTTAATATTTTATTTAGTATATTTTTTCACGTGAGAATATTTAATACTCTCAATTTAAGTGTTTAATAGCATAAACATTTCATTTAATAGGTAGTATAAAAAAATATATTTAATTATTATTAATAATTTTTGTTTCATTTGAAGAACTTTTTTGTTTCGCTAAAACAATTTTCGTTATTTCTCGACCATTGAGTATATATTTTGATATTTGAAAAGTTTTCTTAGATCTCTAAGGTATTTTTCATCTTATCATACTCTTAATTGTACATTTGTTTTCCTTTGTGAGATTTCTTTCAATAGTCTCTCAAATTGTTTCTAAGACATACATTTGTTAATTTTTTAATATTTTTATTTGTTGTTTATTTTCATCATGTAGAATACTATTTCGATATATTTTATCTAATTATTTTTTATTTTCTAACTCGTTTTCAATCATACTGTAATCTTTTCACTATAATTGTATAACTAACTTTTATTTACTACAATATAAAAATTTAATGTAATTTTCGTGAATATTTTTTATCACCATTCAATATATATTGTAGTTTAAAAGATACAAGATCTAAATCAAACTTTTATTATTTGTTTTTTGTATCATTTTGATCAAGTGATGTATTATAACTTTTATTAGTGTATAAAAAAAGAGATTCATTAGAATTTAAAAAATTGAAGTAAACAAACATTTAAAATATATTTTAATTTGAATTTTTTTTCTTTTATATTTTTTTAAAAATATTTTTAAATTTTATCAACTAGGTTTCATTAATGTTTGCAAATTTAATAAATGTTTTGGTTCTCATGAAATTTTATTTTGTATTCTAATCTAAAATGTAAACAATTTTAATTTATTTAAAAGTATTTGATATCGAAGAAACAACCATCATCCTAATATTGAATATTTGATAATATAATGTTTCCTTTACCATAATTTTTATTATTTTATAAAATTAATTAAAATTAATTAAAACTAATATTGAAGTAGTAAAACAGGTACAAGTATGGGTACGAGATTATACCCGTTACCTGGTAGGGATGGGGATGAGACAAAAGTTTGATACTGTAAGGCCCATTTATGTTCCTGCCCTAATTTTTAAGGGCCTATCCTAAGCAGATGGACCTAAAGGCTGGCCCATAGGGTGCCAAGGCTCATAAAGCAGCCTAACACTTCCATTCTGCACTCACTTGCAAAAATCAGTGCCTTACTCCTCTCTATTTTCCCGAAAATAGTGCTCTGCTAGGGTTTGCCTCTACTCCGTAGCAAGCTAGTTCAACTTCGTTCTCCTTCCACGTAAGTTGGACTCCAACTCATACCTTTATTCTCTGGTTTGTTTTTCATGGTCTAGTTAGGATTCACCCTGGTTCACGTGCTTAATCTATACCACTATCTTTCAGCTTGCAAACCTGCTCTTGGAGCTATATTGCTCAACTGTTAAGTGTCGGTATCCCATATTTGCCTGTATAGCTTCGTTTTCGTGGTTAAAGTGCTTGGTTGTTGTTGTGGTTATATGGGATATTGATAAATGTTCTTTGGATCTCAAATGTTTGGCTGTTGCACGAGTGAACAATGGTGAGCACTGGTTTTCTCGCCCAAGCGAGCATGTCTCGCCTAGGCGAGACTAATCAAAGGCTCGCCTAGGTTTTCTGCTCGAGCTATCGCTCAGGTGATGAGTCTTCGTTTTGAGCAAGATGTAGTCTCGCTCAGGTGAGGAGGTCTCGCCTAAGTAAGAAATCGCAGAGAGCCATTGTTCCCACTCCTCGAGCTCTCGCCTAGGCGAAGGGAGCTCGCTTGAGCGAGGGAAACCTCTCGCTTGAGCGAGGCCTTTCAACCTAAGCGGGGAATGGGCGAGAATGTGCCAGAACCTGTTTTCTTCTCTGTTCTTGGATGTTTGCCACCTGTTTCATTGTATTACTCTGTTAAAACATGAATTGGGTGAATATGTATGAGTGAAATGGTTTATGGGTTATAATTGATAAGTTTGACATGATTTTAGCATGTGACATGTATGGGATGGTTGGTTATAAAAGTGACATGGAATTGGTATGAACAATGATTTTATATTGGTTGATGGAACACGGTGTTGTTGTGGTCCACGATAGTTTCGTGGTGGTGCCTCATTGGTTAGGACGTAATTCCATGAATCTCTAGGTGAGAACTCATGGTGTTGCCTCATTAGTCAGGACGTAATTCCACAATGGTTACGTGGTAGTGCCTCATGGTCAAGATGTAATTCCATGACCCCTATTAGTGGGAGTTCATGGTGGTGCCTCATACTTAGGACGTAATTCCACGAAGTTCATGGTGGTGCCTCATTATATAATTAAGTAAGGATTCAAGGTAAGGATTTCATCCTAACACTCTAAAGAGTCAGTTAGTCTCACATAGAGTGTATTGACTCAAGTGGTGAGAGTAGCCGGAGGCCTTAGATATTTTAAGGCCAACCTTGTGAGTGGTAGGGTGAAACCCATTGGCAATTGGCTCTGTAGAGCAGTAGAGGCCATCACAAGTGCAAGCATCCAGTGAATCTGACTAATTATATGTATCTGAATAAGTGGTGTCTTGAGTCTTAGTGTATTGTGTGCGAGTCATCACATGATTGGTTGAGGCATGTATCTTTGATTATGAAAATGTATGCAATCGTATGATAAAATGTTTTTCCTACTCTAGCTTACCCTTTCTACTTTTCTTGTGTGTTAGGTGTGCTTTCTTCTTTCGTGATGATTATCAATTTATTGATGGGAGCAGATGTGAGAACTCCTCGTGGTCGTCAAGGTGATGGAGACTCTACTGCTTAGCTTTGGATTGGATTCTGCTATCCAAGTTTCTTTTAGGGTTGTAGCCCATGTATTCGTCTGCCTCTTGGGCTATTATTTTGAATACTATCGATCCTTGTACTCTGTTTTGTATTGGCATCGTGGTGTGCCACAGTATTTCATTTTTAGTACCTTGGATATTTGTAAGGAGTGACGTGATACTCCATGACTTCACCTCTTATATTATTCTGTGTGACATTTCATTTAATTAAGGTTATTATTTAAATGCGGTGTTACAGATACCTGTTGAGTTTTGGTATGGGGATGGGGATGAATTTTTTCTACAAGAATGGGTATGAGGTAGTGAAACCCGTCCCCTCCCCACCTCGTTGCCATTCCTAATTCCTATGAAGCTAAGATATAATAATATTGCATTAAAAATTACTGCAATATAACTTAGGAAACTAATGACCTTTATTCATCACTAATTTTTTTGTTATCCAGCTGGCATGTTAATGTAGGACAAAACTTTATTAAGTGTATATTTTAAAAGATAAATCACCATGTTAATAGTAGAATATATAATACCGTCAAAATTGTTTTAAAAATTAAGAAAATTATAAACAAGTTTTAGAAATTCAAATAATAAATAGTCTTTGAAAGCGCAATTCATTAATTATTTTTGTTTAAAAAATTGTAAAATATGTTACTTAAATAAAAATGCCAATATATGGTTAAATTTAAAAACTTAAGCGATTAAAAATATTTAGAAATCTATTTTCTATTTTCTAAAAAATGATAATAAATTCATGTCTAGGTCTTGCAATTTAAAATCACTCTTAAAATTATTTAAAGGATCTTATCTTTTATAATGCCAACCCAAATTTTAATCATTTTCTAATAAGGTAAACTCAGGAACAATTTCACGAAGATCTATATAACTATGTTCACGTTTTATAACTACAGCGAGTGTTGATTTGTTTACACACTTGTGCTTTATATTTGTTTCACTGCACTCTTCTCTTCATCGTTGGCCTGTGAACAAATTCATCCTTTGAAGAACCCATCAGGTTCTGTCATTCTCTCTTCTCATTCCTTCACGTCGTTACTTTTAGCTTCCCTTTTCACAACTCCCTTCACACGTTCAATGTGTATTAACTTTGTAACACGTTTGAATGTATGTGCAACTTGTTGGGAAATACACTCACGCACTCACACAATAGAATGCGACGAGACTCGCACTACACTTAAAACGTGATTGTTGAATAAAATATCGAGGGGACGGGACGCACACTCTGGAATAGGAAGAATGTAAACACTATGCTTCATTGTATATTATATTGAATGAGAATAGGCTTTTAAATAGCCGTATGCACTGCAACAAAATAACTACTTTCGGTGCGTATATTTGTGATAATTTAGCAAACAACAAACCGAATCTGACTTAATTTATTAAAACAAAACTGCAGCTAAAATAAAACCTAACTACCCTCTATTGCAAATAAAAAACCACTTAAAGATTATCTTAACAAAACTCCCCATAAGCTTTAAAACTTTTTTTCTCTCATCTCGAGCAATTTTCTGAACTCTTGAAATGATGTTGTGGGCAGTGGTTTTGTGAATATATCAGCTATCTGCTCTTTGCTTCCTACGTGCTCAAGCTCCACACTTCTTTCCTTCACTTTTTCTTTGATGAAATGAAAATGAACGTCAATGTGTTTACTCCTTTCATGGTTGACTGGGTTCTTATCCAACTCGATTGCCGATTTGTTATCTACTCGAATCAACACCTTCTCTCCTTGCATAATCTCCAGTTTACTAAGCAGGTTTCTAAGCCAAACTACATGTCGAACACTCCAGGAAGCTACCACATACTCGGCTTCACATGTTGATAGTGCCACAATGGGTTGTTTCTTTGAGAGCCAAGTAAAAGACGTGTTCCCCATGAAAAATACATACACTGTCGTGCTCTTCTGGTCATCCATGTCTCCACACCAATCACTATCTAAGTAACCAGTAAGCCGGTAATTGTCCGACTTAGTGAACATCAATCTGAATGAAATGCTTCCCTTTACATACCTTAGTATCCGCTTTAGTGCTTTCCAATGAGAGTACCTTGGTTCCTCCATAAAGCGGCTTGTGATTCCTACGCTCAACATCAAGTCTGGTCTTGTGTTCGTTAAGTACCTCAGACTTCCAATTAAGCTTCGATACTTGCTTGCATCAACTTTGTCCCCCTCGCCAGTTTTGGACAACTTTATGCCAGGTTCCATGGGAGTAGAAACTGGGTTGCATTTGAACATCTTTGCCTTCTTCAGTAACTCCTCAGCATACCTTTTTTGGGACAGAAAGATACCTATCGTGCTTTGATCCACCTCTCAAACTCCTTCTTCATCACTTCTTTAAACTCTTCGAGTAGCTCGGCTTTACTTCCCATAAATATCAGATCATCCACATATAGGGCAACGAACAACACATCTCCTTTGTACCTTTTTAGATATAGAGCATGTTCATACAGACACTGCTCATAACCATTCTTCTTGAAATACGTGTCTATCCTTTCATTCTAGGCTCGGGGATCCTACTTCAAGCCACACAGTGCTTTCTTGAGCTTCAACACCTTCTTTTGTTCACCTCTTCTCATGTAGTCGAGAGGTTGCTCTACGTAGACCTCCTCTTCCAAAATCACATTCAGGAATGCAGACTTCACATCCATCTATTGTATCCTCTATTCGTGTTGAGCCGCTAAAGAAAATAACAATCGAATTGTCTCCATCCTTGTTACGGGTGCAAAGACCTCATCATAGTCAATGCCTTTCTGCTGTTTGTAGCCTTTCACCATGAGTTGGGCTTTGTGACGCTCCACCTCTCCATTTGCATTGGTTTTCTTTTTGTATACCCACTTCACACCAATTGGACGGACTCCTGTGGGTAAATCTGTCAGCTCCCATGTTTCGTTTTTTTCAATTGAGCCAATCTCCTCATCCATCGCTTTCTTCCATCTCTCATCAAGCACAACCTCTTCAAATTTAACATCTTCTGCACCTGCCAACAAACACACTACATGTACGTCATTAGTGGAGTTATAGATGTCCTGCAAACTCCGGGTTTTGGGTCACTCTCGTTCATTGTTTTCCTCAAAATACTCATTTGTGGTTTCCGGGCTCTTCTCGGTTATTTTTTAGCTTTCTTCCCCAGAAGTCGTGCTCCTTGAAGACCTCTCTTTCGAGTCTTTCCAGTTCCATTCATTCTTCTCATCTACCTGGACATCCCGACTCACCAGAACCTTTCCTATAGTTGGGTTATATAGTTTGTAGGCTTTTGCCTCTTCATCATAGCCAATAAAAGCATACCTTTTGCTTCTGTCATCAAGTTTTATTCTGGGCTGGGCTGGGACATGACCATAAGCCATGCTTTTGAAAACTTTGAAATGTCTTACACTCGGTTTTCTACCATTCCATGCTTCCTGTGGTGTAACACCATCTAGTTTGGAATGCGGGCACCTGTTCTGAACATATATAGCATACTGCACTGCTTCCGCCCATAATTTTCTAGAATGTTCTTCCCTTTAATCATGGTTCGAACCATATCATGGATGGTCCGATTCTTCCTTTCAACGACGTCGTTTTGTTGTGGTGAGTATGGAGTTGTAAGAAAACGCCTTATACCTTGCTCTTCAGAATACTCCATGAACTTTACTTATGTGAATTCTCCTCCCCTGTCAGATCGCACTGCTTTAATCTGCTTACCGGTCTCTTTCTCCACCATTAACTTGACATTTTTTAACGCATCAAATGCTTTCGATTTCTCTTGTAAAAAGTACACCCATGCTTTTCGAGAGAAATCGTCTATGAAAGAAATAAAGTATTTCTTACCACTGAATGAACTAGGAGAAATTGGTCCACACAAATCGATATGTATTAGGCTGAGATGCTCTTTTTCCATGTATCCGACTGAGTTTGGAAACCTTGTCCTCGTATGTTTTTCGAGCACACAATCTTCACAAAACTTCTTCTTGAACTCTATACTAGGTAGTCTGAGTACCATGTCCTTTTTTGACAACTCAGCCAGACCTCCAAAATTCAAGTGCCCATATCGGAAATGTCACATCATGGCTTCGTCTTTCACGTCCAACTTCAAACACTTTTTCTACAGGATGTTCAGCTCCAGTTTGTACATCCGATTTTTCTTCATTTCTACTCGGGCTACTAACCGACCGTGTTTGCCCTTCAAGTACAGTACTCGATCCTTCATCAAAGCAGTGATTGTACTTGTTCGAGATTTTGCTATTCAGATGGAGTTTTTTTATTGCTTCTTAAAGTCTTTCTGTTGGAGGGATACTTCTTTTTCTCATTTGTCAAGTTTCTAACTCTTTTACTCAAGTGTTATATCTATTTCACTATTGTTTCTCTTATGCGGACTTCTTCCCAAACTTCATAAATGAGATATAGATCAGCTCGAGGGTTTTTTCGTTATGTTTTACACAAAGTGTTGTCTTCCAAGCTCTGGTAGCGGGTGACTCCCTTTTACTTATAAGGAAGGGTAAGGATGATTTTGGTTGAAATATGGCTTTAAGTGAAGGATGGTGTAGGCGAGACCACCCACATTGCCAATTGTTGCGATGCATAGAAATTTTTCTAAAGAGAAATAATCTTGAAATTTTACTAAGTAGACTCCCAGGAAAGAGAGGTGAGTCATGATAGACAAACTTAAGAAACTTGTCTTTCCTATCCAGGGTTTTCCTCAGACCCTTTTATACAAATTTTCTCATAGAAATTCATGTTTTTTTATTTGATGAAATATCCTTAACCATGACATGATACTCCGACATAAAATATCACTCGCACTTATGAGTTTCTTCTTGTACCTTGTGCATACTAATCTATCAACATCCTCATGTATCGAAGATTTTGTGGTCGTCGTGGTTGAGATTGATCTGTAAGTTATCATCATTGTGAGTTTTATCAAAGCCTTGTCTCCGAGTTGGATTATTAGGCTCCCAATTGTTGAACATTCATCCAACCTTATGCCTTTGAGATAATTCTTGAATGGCCTTTCATCTGAGCTTGTGCCTTTGAGATAGTTCTTGAATGAATTTCCATCCGAGTTTGTTCCTTTGAGATGGTTCTCGAATGACTTTCCGTCCGAGCTTGTGCCTTTGAGATGGTTCTCGAATGGCTTTTTATCCGAGTTTGTGCCTTTGAAATGGTTCTAGAATGACTTTTCATCCGAATTTGTGCCTTTGAGATGGTTCTCAAATGAATTTCCATTCAAACTTGTGCCTTTGAGATAATTTTTGAATAACTTTTCATCCAAGCTTATGCCTTTGAGATGATTCTTGAATGACTTTTCATCTGAGTTTGTGCCTTTGAGATCATTCTTGAATGATTTTCCGTTCAAGCTTGTGCCTTTAAGATAATTATCGAATGACTTTCCATCCAAGTTTGTGTAAGTGTTCCTGCAGAGAACAAACAAGAGGTTAGACACAAGCGTCACCTTACCATGTAGTCCGCTATCTCTTCAGTTGGCCTCTTCCCGGTCGATACATGTCAGCTTGAACCCAGGAGGGGTTACCT
>Ga0099822_1009401_pt1 | contig 12323 bp, 8 predicted proteins | sample CowpeawhiteBW_FD_76839 | JGI IMG/M metagenome (GOLD analysis project Ga0099822, IMG submission 76839) | Root nodule microbial communities of legume samples collected from California USA - Cow pea white BW | ecosystem: Host-associated > Plants > Roots > Nodule | place: USA: California | collected... | reverse complement strand
TAAAAAATTTTTATTTTTTTTTTTATATATAATAAATTTATTTAATTTTTTATATTTTATATATATATATATATATATATATATATATATATATATATATATATATATATATATATATTAAACTGTTATTTTAAAAACCTATTTCATAATATATAAGTTCAGTGCACAGTGCTCATTTTCCAAAGGTAGTTTCACCAACCATTAGCCTTAATAAAACATAAGTTATTATATTTTAATAAAGCTAACAAAAAAACTCCGTATAAATATGGTGCTTTGGTACGTGCAAATAAGAAAACTCTACCTCGTAACATGATGAAACATAAAAAATTTCAGGTCTCTAATCCATACTACAATATCACTTCATAACGAAATATTTTATAATATACAAATAAAATAAAATAAATAAAATAGATACAATTTTTGTAAATTAAACTTCCAACATAATAGAGTTGATAAGATTATTGTATTAGAATAACAGTGGTTTTGGAATTTGTGTTTAAAATTGCACCAACTCCTCCCAACAGCTGTGGTGCGTGAAATGTTCCCAACCAAACACCTTCGTGGCTTCTGTCATTTCACCACTGTCTGGAACAAAAAACAAATCATAAAATTAATAACTCTTATTCTCATTGTTAATTATACTAATTAAATCTTAAAATTCACCCAACAATAATGCAAATGCCAAGACTCTAAAAACTTTATTTCACAGACTTTTATTTCTATATATTACAAATTATCAGAAATTTAATTTTAAACTAGTAACTATAAATGCTATTTTGTTTTATGAAATGAAAGAAGTTAAGTTTATTTCTTTTAGAAGCCTTTTTCTTAAGAAAGGCAATGCCATGGAAGGTTCAGAGTTTTACTTTTGTTACAGAATATTTTTCTTTAAAAAAGGGGCACTGTTACTTTTTTATCAGCCAATAACATGATTTTTGTAAATATATAAGAAAGAGGATAAGAGTACAAGGAATCCACCTTAACAAAAAGCTGTTTTTGCAGTCGTCAACCACAAAACTCATTCTAACTATATAGTTCTGTCCCAAAACATCAAAGTTCTTTTCATTTTTTATTTTTTATTTTTGAGAAAATTATTTCATCAATCAGAAGAATTCTTTCAATTTAACTCACTTTTGATGAGCAATTTGAATACAAGAACTTTGAACAAAGTATATAAAAATTAAATTTACAATTGTCTTATCGGGAGACTCACAGTGATCCTAGTGTTGTATGATACATATAATCTTAAATAAAATTATAATTGATGGTAATTGATTAGTGAAGTTTATTTATTTTTTTCATTTGAATTGAAGCTCTATTTTTTTTTTCTCAATTATTTTTGCATGATGTTTCAGACTAATTAAAATTAATTGATAATTTAGTTTCCTATATATCTTTTACTAACTTTCCCATTTTTCTTCATATAACTAACCAAGTCTCAGTGAGAATGAGAAGTGAAAGAAAATGATTTTCACGACGATTAAATAACTAAAATGAACTCCGTTTATACTTTTACTTGATATGCTCTTCTTATGTAAAAAGATTAAAATAAAATACACACACACACACATATATATATATATATATATATATATATATATATATATATGCTACAATTATATTTTTGGTTTATATTGTTATTTATAAATTAATGAAGAATATCAAGCTTTTGCATGTGAGATAAGACTGACATAGACATCTAATATATATAAATATAAACTTACACGTACCTTATAACCACCCATTTAGTAATAATAGAGTGTTTCTTTTCTTCCGTTGTCTATCATATTATTTTTCCTTTAAGTTCTTTTTATGTTAGAAAATAAGATAACCCATTAGAGATGTTTTAAATTATTAGATTATTGAGTTGCTTAAATTATTAAAAGATATAAGTGATATAGATGACCGACTATACTGAGATGACTAAACATATTTTGAGATATTTCTTATTTTGAAATTCTAAACTTTTATCGCTTACTAAAAAAGACATTTCAAAAATTTTGAGTATATATTATAAAGTTAAATATATTTTTGTCCTTTATGAATAAAAATAAAAATTAATTATTTTTAAAAATTTAGTTGAATTTAGTTTTCTAATTTTATAAATGTATAAGTTTAGTATTTTTAACAATCAAATTTTGTTAAATTTATTTTACGTTTTAAACATATTTTTAAACAAATATTGAGGTGAAAATGTATCAAACTGCGTAAATAATTTAAATACTATCATGAAATGCATTTGAAACATTAAATAAATTTACATTTTTAAAGATAATAAATTAAATGATCAAAATTTTAAAGATGAACTAATTCTAATTTTTACTCAAAATTAAAAAATAAAAAATATATTTAATATTATATTTAACGGTGTTAATCTCAATTTTTTAATAAAATGAGACTATTAAATATAGTCTCAAGAAGATTATTTTTGTTTTCCCACAAACAACACCATTCTTTTAATTTTAATTCCATTCAGATAACATCGGAAACAAGATCCATTATGTATGATCTAAAATGAAAATAAAAAATTAAAATGTTTAATAAATTTGATTTCATAGTATTAGAGAATATGGAAATAGCATTTGCAAGGGAAAATCTGGGGGCACGAAAAAGGGTTGTTTTGCGGTGTTATGGGGACCACTACCTTTCCTATGTTTGAATCTGATTAAACGTCTCTCTATAAGTTGGTTCTAACTCTGCGACTCTCCCTCTGTGAGTCAAACATCTCAAACGTAGTATACAAGTTCTTCACAGCGCATAGCAGAGCCCAGTGTTTTTTTTTATTTATTATTTCAAGGTAAAGAAGGAAGGAAGGAATCCATTTTTTTTTTTAACAAAGAAAGTTCCTTGCATCTTCTTTTGTTTCAGACCTGGCTTCCCTTTTGTTTTCAATATCAATCAATCTGTTGTACCAATATAAAAAGTTCTGTACAAACCGTGTTAGCATGTACACAGACTGGAATAAGAAAGGAAAGAGTCTGTAATAAGATAACTAAAGTGACAGAGATATAGAAAAAAAAAGGTAATGTCTGAAAAAAAAAAAAACATTGTATGGAGTTGCAATGGTGTGTGTGCTATATATTTGTGTGTATGTATAATGTATGCTTCCCAGTTTCACTCTCATGATCTCATCAAACACCTCCTTATAGTATACTCCATTCTTGTGTTGTGACACATTCAAGAAGTTTTGATCTTGTTGCTATATTGTTCATCTTTTGTTTGAACACAGAGAAATGGGAGTTGGAGGCACACTGGAGTACTTGTCTGATCTAATGGGTAGTGGCTACCACCACAAGAAGAAAAAGAAGAAGCAGTTTCAGACGGTGGAGTTGAAGGTGAGGATGGACTGTGATGGGTGTGAGCTTAAGGTCAAGAACGCCCTCTCTTCACTAAGTGGTGAGTTGCTCACATTCTTGTCATTTTTTGATGTTAGTTATGATAGACTCTAACTTGATTCTGATATTATATTAGAAATGAACTTTTAAGTCTAATTCAATCTCATAAAACCGACCTTTTAAGATGAGAATTATATCTATATATATTGTGAGTTGACTCATCTCTAGTCGACGTGGAACTTCAACATAATTGAATTCAGAAACTCTTCCTTCTAACTTTACCGCCAAACAAACCTTATCATTTATTATATATCTATCAATGTTACTTATCGAAGATGAAATGGTGAGTGCAGGAGTGAAATCTGTGGAGATAAACCGTAAACAGCAGAGAGTGACGGTGAGTGGGTATGTTGAAGCAAACAAGGTGTTGAAGAAGGCGAAGTCAACAGGGAAAAGGGCTGAGATTTGGCCATATGTGCCGTACAACTTGGTGGCTCAACCATATGCAGTTGCAGCTTATGATAAGAAAGCTCCTCCTGGTTATGTGAGGAGAGTGGAGGTTGCTGCAAACACTGGAACAATCACAAGATATGAAGACCCTTACGTCACCATGTTCAGTGATGACAACCCAAATGCCTGCTCCATCATGTAGACAAAATATATGCCTTTCTTTTCGCACAGCATTGTAAATTTTCAAATTTTAATGCAGTGTTTTTGTCTTTTGCATTTTCATCTTCTTGCTTTTCTCGACTGTTGACTTCTTTTCTGGTTATTACATAAAAAGATGAGAACAAACGTTGCTGTGATATGATCATTGTTTTCCTATTTTCTTTTTTTTTTTCCTCAGCATTTCAGATTGTACACTTGTTTGCCTGTACCATTGGCCTTGACCTTGGGATATGATATGACATCGTTTTCGTTGTGATTCTCTTTCTGCCATAAATGAAACTGGATAGAGAGTAAAAACATCAATACAACCATATCATGTGCATAACAGTGAGAAATAGTTTATTAGATATGCAATTATCTAAATGTACCAGAGATATATTTTTAATCCTCAATGGTACTTATTCGTAGTTTAGTTTTGATCGTTTCTTAAAGTTTATTTCCAATTTTTGGTACATCTTGAATTCAATTTTGTCTAGTTTTCTAAAAACATTGGTTGAAGAATTAAATTTAAATAAATTAGGTGTTTTCATAAACTTTAAAATGTAATGAGAGAAAATTTTTCCTTTTACTTTTGATCTATAATTTCACAGGTCTTCTTTCATTTGTGCATACAAAAACATCTTTTCTCAAAATTTTCTTAAATTAGAAATTGTCTTCATTAAACTTCCCTGTCTCATATTTTTCATTATTTTAAACAAGGTTATCAATTTCCACCAAGGATAATATCATATCATCTATTGGAATGACAATATTGACCTTGAAGTAGAACAACAAATAATTAGTTTATAGAAAAAAGAGATAAATCACTGGATACACTTAAATAAAAAATTATTTTTCTTTAGGATTTTCCTAAACATTAACCTCTGCACTACCACACACTATATTAAGTAATAAGAATATTTTTTTTTTCTTGATGTGAAAGACTAAACAATAACATATTATATTAACATTTTTCTGCAAATCCCAATAATAGTAGCAAATTACTCTTAACAAAAAAAAGAAAAAACAATGAAAGAAGAAGATCTACTGAACTCAAAACATAACATAATTTTATTGCCTAACAAGTTGATTACAAGAGAAAGCAAACTCTTCTTATATAGAAGAGTGAAGACTTCAAAAGTGTCAAAGAAATAAAGTGACAACAGTCATAAAGCTGACAGTTGTTACGATTGAGTTTGGAACAAAAAACATTGAGTTTGGAACATAAAAACAGAAATTGATTTGCTTTCTTTGACACTTTAGTTGTTTTTACTCTTCTATAAGAGTTTGCTTTATGTTGTAATCAACTTCGTATACCATAAAATTTTGTTACGTTTTCAGTTCAGTAGATCTTCTCTCATTTTGTCCTCTTTTCTATTAACTCTCCACAACCAAACTTTAACACTGATGCTAAGTACCAGAGCCCCCATTTTCTAGCAAAAGAAGTTTTAGAGATGATGGTATCGTAAGATTTTGGTTGGTACAAACTCAAAAAATAAAGGCATCAAAATTTGCAATTGGTTACAATGTTATCATTCACAAGACATTACCTATTAAAAATAAGGATTGAGGAAACTTCACCATTCCTATTACCATTGAAAAATTGTCCATTGGTTGTGCATAGTTTGATTTGGTGGAAAACATTAATTTGATGTCTTTGTATACATCGGATAAGGTTGAAGATATGGAAGTGAAACCAACACGTAGGACACTACAATTTGTAGATCAATCTGTCAAATATCCATATGTTTTTGAAAATATTCTTTTAAGATGTTTTTTTTTTCCTGCAAATTTTGTGGTGATGGATATGACTAAAAATTCAGAAGTTCCCATAATCTCGGGGGAACTATTTATGAAGATATCTCAAACCATTATTGATGCTAGAAAGAGGAGATTCAAGCTTAAAGTTCAAGATGAGGTTATCACTTTTAATGTTATAGATACCACATATAATGGTGTTTATTTTTTATTAGATGCACTTGCTATGATGGAGGAAAACGTCTGAAGTCAATTGCACGTGTGTTCTACTTTGGAACGAGTTTTACTCACTTCTTTTCAAGAACTCACAAAAGGAGGAGGAGAAAGATGTAGAAAAATTTGCAAGCTTGGAAGGGTTGAAGATATAACAAGAGAAGAATTTATGTGAAGAGAAACCTAAGTTAGAACTTAATATACTTCCATCTCACATTAAATATTGAAGAAAATCATGAGAAGCTGATATATTTTTTACTTAAAGAAGAAAAAGTTATTATTTTGAACTTATATAAATGGAAGCTCTAGAGTGACATATTCCCAAATGGCTATTCATAGCTACAATCACTATTATTAAAGTAATTGGATCTACTATAAAGTAATTACATTTTTTATTATTCAATTATAGATTATTATTATTATTATTTTGCTACTCTTTTATGCTTGATGTTTGTTTTGGTCCGTCCATCTAATTTGTTTTTTTATTTCTCAATTGTAATTGGGAAATTACATTGAATTGTGATATGGATAAAATAATTAAGATTTTATATGTTTAGGGATAGAGTAAGAAAGGACAGGGCATAGTTAGAATCCTTTTTCTTAAAACTATTGACTTAATACACTAATTCAAAATATTTTAGCACTTCAGATATTAACGCTAGAAAAATTGTGGGTTGATGATAATTAGATCTTGGATGAGAAATACGTTAATTACATTTTAAGAAGCCTAACTGACTTTAAATCCAAAGATTTGACTCATCCAAATTAAATTCATGGCGCAAAAATCTAAAATTCAAATATCTTATTATTTTTCATTTATTTTATATGCAATGGTCTCTGATATATGGTTATTTTATCATTCAAATTCTCATAGTATAAGGAAACTATACTTTATTGCCCAAACACAAGCATATGTGGATAAAACTTTTACTTATCACTTTATAACTTATAAGGTTTGGTAATTTTGTCAATATTCTTAACCAAGCAGAGAAGAATATCGTTAGAAAGGACTCCAAATTGCTTGCGATTAGAGGCATTGATTATTTTTCCTGTTGTATACATTCACAGTGGCATTGCATTTTGGCTTTGCCGACCTAGTTACGGAACACTTGGCCCCTCTTATCACCAAAAGGGAAAATTTGACAGTGTGCATTGGAGCTATTTTTGAAAAAGCATACAAAATTTAAACCAATTCCAATACGCTTGGTTCCCAGAAGAAGGTGAAGCAAACAGGAACAATAATGTTGAAGGAAGGCATATCCTTTTTCTCTCAATCAACGTGAGGCAGGAATCAGCTTTACTTTTTCATCTTTGGCTTTTTCTATTTCCCTCTCCCTTTACCTGATCCTCACAAAGTGTAAAGGCACATGCAACCTCGGGATAATGTAGAGGATTCAACATAATTATGCAGATGACTATTCTCATTATTATTATGATCACCCCAACCTAACGTCATCACGTTGTAAGAAAATATTCAATGGTGAAAAACGTATACTGACATAAATCCGTTAAGGTTGAAGGTATTCATTTATGCTGTCCGATCTAAAAACTAGTCAGTCACACCAACTGGTGAGCACATGTAAGTGTAACATGTTTCTTAAGCACTACCAAATTGGGTAGATAAATTTTAGATTTAAAATTTGCGCTGCTTGTTTAAACATATAAAGTTCTATTATGTCAGAATCTGTTCACAGTGAACTATTATCATTCAAACAGAAGCAATAAAGTTTAACTGAGTCATGCTTATATAAAAGCTAGTCAGATGTTAGCTAGTATGACTGGGCTAATTTGCCTCATAAGTTGAACCAGACACAGAAGCACGACTTGCGTTTCAGAGAATTAAAATTTAGGATGTGTTTAGTTAGATCAATAACCCCAAATGGATTATTAATCAAATCAGCATAGAAATCATATTTGAACCTTTTTAATTACTAATCCTGTTTAACTTTCAAATTATGACTCTCCCTTTGCACTGCTTAAGCAAATATAGTCATGCCTATTTCGGACTGGAAGATCAAAAGGGTCAAGCATGCCATGTATTAGAAGTGACATTTATTATATGAAGAATTAATAAATTTTTATCATTCAGAGAGCAGTATTGAAAATTACATTTACACTAAAGATACACAAGTTGCTCGCGTGTCCTGTGCAGAGATACACGTGAATTATCTAATAGATATCCCAGGAAGAACTGGTCCTTTTTCTCGAAAGGGATATCCAGGTCAATCATGTACCACTCCACTAAACAGGAACAATAACTTAAGGTAGCTGGAATCAGGAAGGAGATTCTGCCAAACAAGGTGATCCACATTCTCCTCTATTTCATTGCTCTAAAAACAATAAGAAATTAGAATTGTACCTATTTTAGATAAACTAGGCCAGAGAAGAAAAGAAAGCATACCAGTAAATATCACCATTATCTCTTTAGCAATAATAGCTTTAAGTAGAGGTTTTCACGTTATACTACAGGAAGATATATTAAATTTATTTACCGCAGGTCTGCTTCTACCTGCCATTTAAACAACATAATGTAAAATTCACAAAGAACTCTGTTTGACGCAAGAATCGAAATATTAGGCAGTCTATGTTTTAACTATGATCACTTTTGTCATCAAATTTTAATTCTTCTTATTAGATATGATCAATTCCAACCGAATAAACTACTAAAGCAGTTGATCAATGCTTTATCATGCAGGTGCTTATTAAATATAATGAATGCAAACCAATTAAACTACTAAAGCATGTGATAAATGTTTTATCAAGAAGTAGCATACATACAGATGCATAGAATCATCTTGTTAGATGGCCAAGAATGGAAGTTGTACTATTGTGATAATTAGGAAAGAAAACCAACAAGGTTTGATGCCCATTTCCAAGCATACAGAAAGTAATTTAAACACAACAATAGTGTTTGGCTACCATTTCAACTACATATTTTAAGAACATAAAAATTCTGAGTTATGGAAACTCACCCAATTCACGTGTGGTTCATATGCATATAGGTATCTGATCAGATGAGTTCGTTCACCTTGATCTGTTCCCCGAATAAAGCTCAACAAAATTAACATCATACAGAAGAGTGGCGTTGGCGGGTATGTTGCAGTCACCTATTCATTGAATCAGTGACAAACTTGTCAAAATCTAACAAATTTAACGAATCAAGTCATCTTCTGATAATAAACCATACACTTAATATTTACAGCTTTTTCTAGAACATAAGTAATGAACTAAAAAACGCATGTTCCATGTAGGAGTTAAAAGAATCCTAAACAAGTAGACAAGAATTTTACACACACACACACATATATAAAATTTTCCCCTCTCTATAGTGTTATTCTACTACTTTATTGGTGTTGCAGGTGCAGTTAAATATTCCATATGCGATGAAACGTAACCTGAGAAGCACCCCGCAGGTTCAGGGCCATATGCTAACTGTGGAGGAATCTGCAGTTTGCGTTTCCCACCTGGGTTAAAAATGGTAAATTAGCAAGTCTATAAAGAGACTAGCAAGTGACACGTGTCATGATCTAAGAATTAAATTAATACCTATCCGCATTGGAGGTACTCCTTCACCCCCTAAAATTCCCTGATCCAGTCCCCTGATTACCTGGACACAATACACTCTCATATGTCACAACATAGCAAAAACTGTTACTAAATACTTTAAGATAAAAAATAAATTCTATACCTTGCCAACACCAATGCGCATGGTGAGAGATCTACCACGTTTATAGCTGCTATCAAACACTATTCCATCGGCAAATCTCGCAGTATAGTGAACCTGTGTTGCACATACCATTAATATTCATAATCAGAACAACAACCGATAACTAACTAACAAACTAAAATCTTTGCCTGCGTGCAGAAATTGAGTGAGTAACTAACATTGATAAGCTCACCGAGTGGAGCTTCTACACCGAAGCCCTCAACAATATCACAGTAACCGAGGCCAGACTTCACATACTTGTACTCACACAAAGGCTCTCCAACGGTGGCGTAGTATTCGATTCTTGTGGCGTCCGCGTCCAACGCCGTTAAACCCATCACCCAAGCCGTTACCAACCCAATACCCATTCCAACCAATGGATTCTTGTTACTGTGAACTGCACATGGCAACTTAGTAGGCGCTTCGCAATTCTTACCATTTGGTTTCCAAAAACACGAAGGAGAGCAATAAGGAACGCGAACACTGGAACACAGTGAGAGTGCCATTTTCCTTTCTGTTTCACGTTATCTGTATCTCTACTCAACTCTTTCTGTGCCTCACTCCCGATATTAACGGTTAGCTTTTTCATTCCTATTCTTCATTTTGTTTTTTAGCAAATTAAATATCTTCCGTCTTAAGATTTTATAAAAGAAAAAATAAACTCTACATTTTTTTGGGCTATAAAATGACATATATTGGGCCTTCAAAACTTAATTGGGCCAGAAACTCAAGAACGCTCGCTCTAACCTCAAACGGCCACGTAACTACCAAGCACGTTTCTCAATATTCCCCTAACGAACTTCTCAAAGCCGTTCACTCGCGCGCGCTCATATAACCATCTCACTGGCTTCATTTCCCTCTTGCACTCACTCCCAACTCCGATCTTTGCTTCTTGAATACTCTCTCCGCCATGGAAATTTTTTTCTCCCTGCGATTTGCGCTTCTCTGCGCCGCGTCTTTCGCTTCCATACTCTACGGCACCAAGGCCACGGCCACAACCGCCACCCCTGCCACCAACCAAGGATTCGAAGCTCCCTTCCCGCCATCCAATCCTCCACAAACTCCGCACAATATCCAAGAACACTCGTTCTTTTCTCACACCGCGCTCCTCCCTCCGATCTTATCTCACCTCGGCTTCCACGAGCTGGCAACGGCGGCACCGTCGCTGTCTGACGCAGCAACCACCGCTTCCTCGGCCTGGAATGGTCCTTCCACAATCTTTGCTCCCTCTGATGCCTCTCTCCGCACCTGCGTTTCTTGCTCCGTCCCGAACCTCCTCCGCGAACACATCGTTCCCGGTCTCTTCACCATCGATTATCTCCGGAAACTTGCTTTCGGCACCAAGATTGAGACCTTGAGTGCAGGACGTTGCATCACTGCTACCTCCGAGACGCATCATCTGAATACTAACACCTACACCAACAACAACAACAACAACACCAACTACACCATGGCCGCCGCAAAGGTCTTCCTCTCATGTTGACTTATAGATTAATTCAGTCGGAATCTTTTTATTTTCTGTTCAGTTTAATCACTATGTATTTGTTTCCTCTTTCGCGAAGGTTTTCATCGGTGGTGTGGAGATCACGCAACCGGATCTTTTCAACAACGGCATGGTAGTTGTTCACGGCCTTCAAGGTTTCGTCTCCCCTCTATCCCCGTTCTCTTGCGAGGTGGAGAGGATGACGTCGCTCTCGTTTCCGTTCCATCCGGATCAACGTTCCGGTCACGGTCAGCATCATCTGCCCTCTAACAACCCGACCGCGCAACCTTCTATGATGCGCTTGATGCTCCGAGACGCAATGCTCAGGCTCCGCAACAACGGCTTCAGCATCCTCGCCCTGGCGATGAGGGTGAAGTACGCGGAGCTCGTGACGCTCAACAACATGACTGTGTTCGCCGTCGACGACATGTCCATCTTCTCCGGTTCGCACACTTACATCAGTAACGTCAGGTTCCACATTGTGCCGAACCATTACCTGTCGATTGCGGATCTCGAGAAGCTTCCGCTCGGAACTGCTCTGCCGACGCTGGAACGAGGTCAGCCGCTCATCATCACGACCTCCGGCGGAGGAGAGGCGTCGGCACCGATGAGGATTAACTACGTGAGGCCTAAGGTTGCGGATTTGATCCGCAACGTGAAGATCGTGGTGCACAGTGTGTATTTGCCGTTTCCACATATCAATCCTGTGGCTGCTGTTTATGATACTATCGTAGGCGGTGAAGGAGCCTCAGAAGGAGAGAGTGATGTTCCAGATTCCGCAGAACAGATGCCGCAGGGAACTTGTTCTGCTATTGATGGACGTGGAAGTTGCGTCACTGGTGTGCCTCCAATGCCTCACGCCAAGGCAATGGTGGAGATTGAAGACCACCATGGCCTGTGAATAATTCCGTCCTCAGATTCACGATGAGTGATCTGAGTGAAATTCGTAGTTAGTTCACTTTGTTATCGATGTTAGTTCTCATTAGCTTGAGTACTGTGAAATGTACGTTCCTTTAGTTTGAGCATGACCTGTGTATAGTCTTATTCAGTCAATCTTGTTGATTTTGTTCTTCCATAAAACCTTCACAAACGTTTAAGTCTGTTACATGCATACTTGGGAGATTTTGGTTTATAATACAAATTTAATCAGATTTTTTTTTTTTTTTTTTACATTTTAACC
>Ga0099822_1009394_pt1 | contig 12332 bp, 10 predicted proteins | sample CowpeawhiteBW_FD_76839 | JGI IMG/M metagenome (GOLD analysis project Ga0099822, IMG submission 76839) | Root nodule microbial communities of legume samples collected from California USA - Cow pea white BW | ecosystem: Host-associated > Plants > Roots > Nodule | place: USA: California | collected... | reverse complement strand
TATATATATATATATATATATATATTAATTTAATATTTAAAATTTATTGGCGGGTTGGTGAGCTAACCTGGGGTTCAATACGAATGAGCCGAGTTCTTAGTGAGTTGGATTCATTTTTAACTCGTACTGAAATTTTTAATTTTTTTTCAACCCAACCCGACCCGAACCTGTGATGAGCCGGGTTGGCTCGCGGGTTATAACCCATTTTGACGGCTCTATCCAAATCTCTAGTCTGTTTTGCACCAAGCAACCCTACGATACACCTCAAACTAAGATTGCCTGATTTGGCTTTTTCCCATCCTCTTTGAGAAACTTACTTGTCCTAGTCGAATAACTAGACCAAGGAAGTCTCTTCACATCTCCTCCTCCCGACTTAGACACTTACTTCTCCACCAACCCTTACCCTGTCAAGCCCAGATCTTGAATTCTCTTCTAAAAGCAAACACCTACCCTTACTTCAAGGTTGGTACCCTAACATGAAAACATAATTCAACCACCTCTCATTTCCTTAGTTCAATTTCCTCTATGCAACCCTACACTTCCAACTCTGAATGATCATTGCACACTTTTACCCGATACTCACAAGAATGAAATCTTTGATGTTTTTAAAGAATTAGTCTTCGTAGTAATCTCTAGGTCTTGAATAAGATAGTTCTTCTCGCGTACCTCTTACCATTTTTAAGCATCATCTGCCCTCACATCTCCTAAGAATGAGATTAAGAAAATAACCAATTCACTCTTGAGATTATGTCCTAACCTTGTAAAGGAAACAATTCAAATTGGCTTTGAATTTAAATACTTTGATCACCGCAAAGGCACCACACACCTGAGCGAGTGTCCACTTGGTCGCAATTGTAGCAAAACCATCGTCTCAACCTCAACCCCTTTTTAAAGGCAACCATGACTCCTTTACCATACTGGCGACATCAAGGAGTACACGATCCCAAGAAAACCGACTCTTAGTCCAAGCATCACTTTGTAAGGTGCATCTTTGGATGAGATTTATTTGTGCTAACCACTTTAGCATCAACCATCGTAGACATCATGTCAACTACTCAAAACTTTTCTTTTCACTCCCTCCATCATTGTGCTCCGACATCAGTTGGGTTGTCCTTCCATACGATAATAACCTTTAAAGTTGTGTCCTTCCTTCTGGTGCGTGAAACCTTCCACTTTATACCAAAGGACAAATGTCTTGCTCATGGGAACTACTTTTCCTTGAAACATCCCACTAACAGTTGAAAAGACCCCTCTCCACCTGCTGACTGTTAATTCTAGTATGAACCTCTTATCCATCTCAGCCTCTCACTAGAGGTTTGCCATCTTTTCGCTCTTCATGGTCTCTTCCTTTCTTAGCTTGCTCGTTGCTAAGCGATCTCTCCACTTTCTGCAGCCTAGAATTTGCCAATTGTTCCTCTTCCACTACTCCAAGAAGCACTAGGTGTGACCATATGACTATATTCAATGACACTTCTATAACACCGTATGCATTTGCATGACTTTAAACTTCAACATTGTCGGGATGTAAAATCAGGTTGATTTTTCTCAAACGATGTGGCATTTGCATGCACTGATACCTTTCGATGTTTTTAATCTTTGGATTCGGCTCCTTTTAGAAAACTTGTAGTATCGGTTTCCGAGAGTCTATCCTTAAAGCTCCCTCTGACCAAACATTATTTTGTGAACTCTAGCATCTTCTCCGGTTTATCAATCCAAAACTTAGCTTTCCTTACTCAATTATATACATCGTACATCGACTTTCTCTCTCTGAGGCAAGACGTCGTCTTAGAGACCCCATTCAACGCTTATAAAGGTGAGCATACCAACTTGACATTGAATCTGCGTTCTCTTATCTCCATAGACACTAGACACAAAGCACAAAGGCGCAACAAGACAAACTAGATCCTACAAAGCAACACTCTGTCACCTATAGACAACCAACCCTCTTGTTTGTCACCCTTCTTTCCCAAACCATTAGAATTAGGAAAGGAAAACAACCTTTGATCTAGTCATGAGTGTGCACCCTCATTACTTTATCAAGGCATGACTACTTACGCCCGCGAGGCATGACAAACCCACAACCTCAGGTCATCCTAAGGACGAACTGCTCTAATATCATTAATGTAACACCCCATTTAAATAATAACATAATTAAATGAAATCTTACACCGAATAATATAAGGAGCCAAGTTACAGAGTATAAAGTCACTCCTTACAGTTATCCAAGGTACTTAAAAGGAAATACTAAGGCTCACTACAATGCCTATAACCCAAAAGGAGTAAAAGATAGACAATATTCAAAATAAAGTCCTTGAGGCAATACAATACACGGGCCTTAGCCCTATAAGAAAGCTCAAATCAGTGAGATCCAATCCAGATACACTATGCAGCGGAATCAACATTTCCCTGTTGACTACGGGGAGTTCTCACATCTGCTCACATCAACAAGTTGATGATCATTGCAAAAAGAGAAAACCACACCAGACAGAACATATAACAAATAGAAAGGTAAGCTATAGTAGAAAATAGTCTATCATGCGATCACATGCTATTTCACAGTTCAAGTAGTATATGTCATCCAAACATGTTATGACTCCTAAAACAATACATTAAGACTTAGACTACACTCATCCGGAGAGATATAATCTGTTCGGATTCAGCGGATGCTTGCACTTGTGGTGGATTACCCTGCTCACCCCCTGAGTTGCTCAACCCTGAGCTAAGTGTTACAAGTATTACAATGTTTCAATCCCCCCACACACAAGGTTAGCCCTTAATGAGTTTCAGGCTTCCTGCTACTCTCACCACAAGAGTCAGTCCGCTCTAAGTGAGACTAACTAACCCCTTAGAGTGTCAGGATGCAACCTTACGTTGAATCCTTACCAAATTATATAGATGGGGCACCACCATGGACTCTCACTACCAGGGGCCATGGAATTACGTCCGACCACTGAAGCATGATCCAGAAATCTCACCTAGAGATTTCAAGGAATCACGTACTGACCACATACCAATCATGTACAAACAACCAAGTGATATTTATTATGCGTATAAACCTTAAGTAAATCCTTTATAACCAATCCTCATTCATATTCAATGTTGGATCCATACCAACTCATCCTTCCCAAACCATGAGTATAGAGGAGTAATTCATACCGACACCATGCCACTTTGATTACCAACCATCTCATTTGTTTTACATACCTAGATCGCGCTAACACATAAATCCAATTAATACCCACAAATTATTCCAAGCATTTCATAATACATTTCATTCTCATACTAAATCCCATGTCACTGTCATTACCAACCATGCATACCCAACTCGTCATATTCAAACCATGAATCAATCCATACGTGCGACATGCCCAAATCATGTTAAGCTCATTAATCACATACTATAGATTATCTCATTCATACAAAATCATCCAATTCATACTTTAAGTCAAGATCAATCCAAACATATAGCCAACATCTGAGAACAGAGAAACAATAAAACATGTCACAGTCTCGCTCAGCTTATCGCTCAGGCAGAAAGGTCTCGCTCAGGAGAGAGGGACTTCTCGCTTAGGCGAGCTCCTTTCTCCTAGGCCAGAGCTCGAAGAGTGGGGAACAATGGCCTATGCGTTCTCTCACTTAGGCGAGACCTCCTCGCTTGAGCGAGATAAACTCTCGCTCAATACAGGAGCTCGTCGCCTGAGCGACAGCTCGCGCAACCAACTTGGGCGAGTTGCTACTAGTCTCGTATAGGCGAGGCACGCTCGCTTGGGCGAGAAAACCAGCACCCCCCCACTGTTCACATAGATCAACATACAGATTCATCCCGAACAAACACACATCATACATTCATCTCTTTCCGAACATCAATTAATCCTCACAAGCATTAATAAGCATTAAACCTTAAAAACAGTAAAGGTTCTAGCTTCCCTTACCTGGAAAGAGCTAGTACGGGATCTCGACACTGAACCACGGGGCACAGAAGCTCTAGGATTAGATTTTTTCGAGCTGGAAACAGTGAGCAGAAGTGCCTTTATTACAGAAACCCTAACAGTGACCACGAAACTAGACCAGAGAGGGGAAAAGTATGAGTTGAAGAACACTTACGTGAGCAGAACCGAGGTCGAGCTAAACTTGAATCGGATTAGACTTTGAAACCCTAATAGAGCACAAGCATTGGGAGAGAGGAGTAAGACAGTTGATTTTTGAAAGTGAGAAGAGTTAGTAAGGTTAGGGCAGTTTAGGGTCCTTGGCTTCTACTGGGCTAGCCCTAGGCCCAACTGGTTTGGGGCAGCCCTTTTAAAATTAGGGCAGAAAAAAATAGGCCTTACAAGCTCCATTAGGTATCTTGTTCTAAGTCTATGTTTCAAAATATGTTCTTCAATACCTAATGAACCAAGTATCAAGGTATGGATGGCCAAATCAAAGCAAGCTTTAAGTAAAGAAACAATAATACTAGTATTTAATGGAAGAGACTTATATATATTCAAAGGATTTGATATATACAAGAGAATTTAGTTTTCCATTATCATTGAGAGCTCAAGCTTACAAAATGGAATATGAAAAAAGGAGATATAAAGAGGAAGAAGAGATTGCTTCTACAAGCCCTAGTAGATAGGGATGACAACGAGGCAGAGTGGGGACGGGTTTCGCTATCCCATACCCATCCCCGTAGAAAAAATTCATCCCCATCCCCATATCCAAATCCAATAGGTATCAAACTTTTTTCCCATCCCTATCCCCATCGGGTAACAGGTATAATCTCGTACCCATACCCGTACCCGCTTTCTTACTACTTCAATTACAATCTTAATTAATTTTTATAAAATAATAAATATATTACGGTAAAGGAAACATAATATTATCAAATATTCAATCTTAGGAGGATGGTTTTTCTTTGATATCAAATACTTTGAAATAAATTATAATTGTTTACATTTGGGATTAGAATACCAAATAAAATTTCATGAGAACCAAAACATTTATTAAATTTGCAAACATTAATGAAACCTAGTTGATAATATTCAAAAATATTTTTAAGAAAAATATAAAAGGAATACAAATATTCAAATTAAAATATATTTTAAGTGTTTGTTTATTTCAATTTTTTAAATTCTAATGAATCTCTTTTTTATGCACAAATAAATTTTATAATACATCACTTTAACAAAATGACGCAAAGAACAAATAATAAACATAATAATAAAATTTTGACATAGATCTTGTATCTTTTGATCTCCAATATAGGTTGGATGATGATAAAAAAATATTCATGGCAATTACATTAAAGTTTTATATTCTAGTAAATAAAAGTTATTTATAATGAAACAATTACAATATGATTAATAATGAGTTAGAAAATAAAAAATAATTTGATAAAATATATCGAATTAGTATTCTACACATGATGAAAATAAACAACAAATAAAAATATTAAAAAATTAACAAATGTGTGTCTTAGAAACAATTTGAGAGACTATTGAAAGAAATCGCACAAAGAAAAACAAATGTATAATTAAGGGTATGATAAGATAAAAAATATCTTAGAGATCTAAGTAAGACAGGCCCGACAATCAAGACGGATTAGACAGGCTCGACGACCAAGACGGGACGGACGTTCCCGACCATCAAGATGGCCAGGCGGGCTCAATGACCAAGACCGACCGGATGCCCGATAACCAAGACGGATTGGACGTGTAACATCCCATCCAGATATTACGGTTTTAAATAAAATAAACTAGAAATAATATGTCAGCATCATTTATTAAATCTCATTTCCCAAAACACAGGAAATTTAAAACTTCATTACATAGTCAAAAATAAACCAAAATCCATAAGTATAAATAAGATTGTAATTATCCAAAAGTCCAGAATATCCATAATTACAATTTATTTGAAATCATAAAAACTTCATAAAAGTTCTAATAAAAATCTCCCAAGTCTAGCCTCGCTCCGGCTCTATGCCTCACCAGATCCACCTGCACATCATCTGCTCTCGTGTACCACGTACACGATCATCGCCAAACACAAGCAGATAGGGTGAGCTAAAGGAATATAAACATATGCAACAATTTATATAACAAAACACACACATTAAAGGAACTCCATCTTGTGGTCTCATCACACATGGCCACCACCATGTGATCCATGTTCTACGTCTTTGGTTGATAATCTCAAGCTATCGTTGTTGTCCAACCTACAAGCCACCACTTGTAGAACACATGCGGGAACACTCGTTATTTCGAGCCACAACTCAAAGAATACTTGTGTTACTCTCCATCCTGAGCCACAACTCCAAGAATACTCCAGCATCTAACCCTTGAGATATCACCCAAAGCCTCATAGACCACGTACATCCAAAGCAAGCAAAACACAATGCCTACTTCATCAAAAAGTCGCCTGGTGCTCCACACAAGTCGCCAGGCGCAAAAGACTTCTAGACCGCCTGGCGGGGGACACGTGTCGCCAGGCGCTAAGCGCCTCTAATGCTACTATTTCTACAAGTATCGCATGGCGGGACAACCCTTATCACCAAGCGCAACACACTTCAATTCTCTACTGATCTCGTAGCTATCGCCTGACAATCGAACACCACCGTCAGTCGCTACACCAGTACTTGTGCAGTACTAGTTTTTAAGCACCCGAAACAAAGTAAAATCAATCCATTCACATTTCATATATATTCTGCCCCCTTTAAACCCATGCTAGCATTCAATTCTAACTTATGATAACGCATGCTCAAACAAGTATGAACAACAACGTTCTAACAATTTAAGCACATGATCTTAGGCACCAATACAAATTAATATTGACACACATGCATTCATCAATAACCAATTCTCCACATGTGACTAACCCAAAGGGAGATTCAAATTGATACAGACTTACTACATAACCCAATCATGCTTCATTAGAAGTTACTTGAAATTATCAAGAGCTTATTCATGTATTTTAAATACTCCAAAATCAGCAATATTGAGTAACGTATAACTCTAGCTGATGACATTCAAATCAAATCTCCACCGTTCAAATTGAATAACTACATGTTGTGAACCACATGTCATATTTTCACCTAAATCGAACGGTTAACGAACTGGGAAATATAGTTTTATGAAAACTGCGCAAACTAGAAAAATGGTGGCGCCTAGCGCCCAAAAGTGAGGAAGGTGGCGCCTGGCGAGACTAAACTACCGCCAGGTAGTTCCTGTTGCGCGAAAGTACGAAAAATAGGGTTTTTCGTGAATAGAACATGCACATATCTGGTATGGCGCCTGGCAGTCAATTGGGTGCCGCCAAGCGGTTCCTGTTGTTCCAGGAACACATAAATTTTCTCAGCACCTACGAACTTTATCCAACTCCTACAATTCTGATTCCACTTGATTCACGATCCAATAAGCTGCATTCACGTGTTTATATTCATTATTCCTTCATAAGACTCCTCCATATACGAAATTCCACTAACCTTACCACTTAATCTAGTGCGACTACGAAATCTCCAATTCATCAACCCAAAAATTGATATTCATGCAATTTTCACCCAATCGAACCTTCAATGTTATATACTTTAGCAAATTCGGGCTTTCAATCATTTCCAAATAGTTGACACTATCTTTTCCCCTGAACAAAACTAACCCAGAAACCCCAAAACACTAAAATTGAGCCAAATTGACTCGCGTCGCCTGGCGGGTGTTCATCACCGCTAGGTGGTTCATAAAAAACCCAGAAAACTGGGTGTGCAATCATGTGTCGCCTGGCGACGCGAGCCTTGCTGCCTGGCGGTTCCATCTCTGGAACCCCAAAATAACCCAAAAAAATGAGTCGCCTAGCGGTGGTTCATCACCCGCCAGGCGGTTTCTGGAAAATTCCAGAAACACGAAAATTACATGATATAGGCAGGTTATATACATCCAATTTTTCATACATTTCATACCATTTAACAACACAAAATAAAAGTACGGTTCCAGCTCCCCTAACCTGGATATCTTTGCTCCTAAGACAATTTCTTGCAATTCTTTATGATCTCCAATGGTCTCCCCTTGACTCTCCACCCAAAAACTCTAAATCTCTCCATAATTCAACTCTAGTTAGTGCTCTAAAAATCTGCAGCCCACTAACCTGGATATCCTTGCTCCTAAGACAATTTCTTGCAATTCTTTATGATCTCCAATGGTCTCCCCTTGACTCTCCACCCAAAAACTCTAAATCTCTCCACAATTCAACTCTAGTTAGTGCTCTGAAAATCTGCAGCCCACTACCCTCACAATAATAGTTTTGTTTTCCTCTCTAATTCCCTTATCTTTCACCATTACAACCAAATAATTACCCCATTTACTAAAAAAACGAGAATTAATTGGAGTAAGGTTAATGGCCATTCAAGAGCCATTATTAGATGATTTTCCAGCCCTTCCTTGGCTGCCCATTCAGCTAGGATTTCCTCTGCCCTTTCACATTCAAGCCAAAACTAATTTTAGCAAAAAGAAAGTTTACTTTGGTTCCACCAAGGTTTGAACTCATACCATACCAATGTCAAATCAATGCATAACCATTTAATAAATTCATGTTTTGTGATAATTCTGATAATTCTAAGATTTTATTATCACTCAACATGATCATGCACATAATTAAAATAATAACAATTAAATAACACATAGTACTCGAACCTAAGTCCTCTCAATCCAACCAAGTACTCTCAACCATTTGAGCTAGTACTTTTACACGTCATAAACCTTAACTTTAAAGTATCTTAAAGGCTCTCATACCCATATTTATTACATAATTATTTATTTACTTATTTAAATTATACGGGTCTTACAGGACGAACTCGACGACCAAGACAATCTAGATGGACCCAATGACCAAAACCTGTTGGACAAGCCCAACGATCAAGACAAGTCAGACGGACCCGACAATCAAACGAGCCGGGTAGGCTCGATGACCCAAACAGGTTCGACGGGCCTAAAGACCCACACGTTTCGGTCGGCCCGTGTAGACTCGATGACAAAGACGGGCAAGAAGGGCCCAACGACCAAGACAGATCGGATGGATTTAATGAACAAAACAAGCAAGACGAACCCGAAGACTAAGACGGGTCAAACGGGCCCGATGCCAAGTCGGGCAGGATAGGCTAGACGAACAAGATCGATTGGTCATGCTGGTATAACTAAGACGGATCTGACGACCAAGACGGACCAAACGGGCCCTACAACGAAAACCTATCGGACGGGCCCAACGATTATGACAGGTCGAACGGACTCAATAACCCAAACACGTTGCACGAGTCTGACAACCCAAACAGCTTGTGTGAGCCTAACGACCCACACATGTCGGTCGAGCCCGATGAATCATACGGGTCATGCAAACCTGATGACAAAGACGGGCAAGAAGGGCTCAACAACCAAGACGGGTCAGATAGGCCCAATGACCAAAACTGGTCAAACGAGATTGATGACCAAGATTGTTCAAACGGCCTGACTACCAAGATGGATCGAAAGGGCCTGATGACCAAGACTGGTCGGACAAGCTCGAAAACACAAATAGGTCAGACAGGCCTGATAACCAAAAAAGGTCAAGCAGGTCCGATGACCCACACATGTCAGGCGAGCCCCACGATCCTGACGTACTGGGTTGTCTGACAACACAAATGGGTTGGGTGAGCCCGACGTCCCAAACAAGCTCGATGACCGAAAGAGATCAACCGGGTTTGACAACCCTCACGGGTCGGGCGGTCCCATGGGTGTTGGGCGAGCTCAAAGACCTAAATGTGTTAGGTAGGCCCAACGATCTGTACGACCCGACCTACCACACAACATTGACCTGTGCGACCAACCCAACAAACCCGACCACACCGACGAACTTGAGAGGCATGACTTGCCCGTATGGGTCGTCGGGCTAGTTAGGCCTATTTGGATCGTATCGCCGACTCAGCCTGTCAGGGTTTCCCGACCAACCTGGCCCGTTTGGGTCGTTAAGTCAGACCAGCTCGGCTTGGTAGTCGAGTTGGCCCGGCCCATTTGAAATGAAATATTGTTAAAATGAAATTTTATCTCATAAGAAATTCAGTTGTTTATTCAAACAAGAAATTGAAATGTAAGGTATTTTAATTTCTTTATCCAAACAAGTTATTTAGAAAATGAAGGGAATTTAATTGCAAGCAATTCAAATACAATGCATTTCAGTTTCTTAGCATTGTTGAAATTCTTCATTCCAACACAAGGTAAGTGAAATTGGACTTGCTCACTCTAGTCAAGGAAATTCAAGTCATTGAAGACTAAAACAAACATAGCGAGCGAATGTAAAGATACTAGATCAGAGACCACAATTCACACATGCCAAATAGTAAAGTTGTGATTAATAAAACTAAACATAAATACAGATTCAAACATAAATAACCATTTTGTGTATACTATCGTTCTCCTTTGGGAGATCCACTAATACACAAACATAATGATGTTAATCATATCATAACAATAATGATAATTAAAATATGTATCAATTAGAATCACCTAATACCTTTGGATATATAAATAAAACTAGTGACACATAAAAAATGTGGTTTTTAATAGCATGGTGCAATTCCATTCAGATATTACGAAAGTGGGGCAAATTTTGAAAAAATTTCCACCTAAGGCAAGTTGTGCAAGCTGGAACGACTTCATTATGAAGAATTCATGCCAATCACACACGGCTTCACTTAAATTGAGTTAAAGTCGTGCCAAAACGTTGAGACTTTAGTGTATAACTTGTTGTCGTCAGATGGTCATACGACTTTGATTAAAAGTTAATTACACAACAAAGTAAAGTCGTGCCAAATTGGAACGACTTCAGTTATGCTTCTAAAATGAATAAGTCACATTATTATGGTACAACTTCTTTGTGTAATGAAGTCTCATCATTTTGATATGACTTCTGTTGTGGGAAAAAAGATAAAATTGACGCTGCAAACCCATGCTTTTGTTGCGACAAAATTTTTTGAGTTTTATATATCTTTTTCAGCTTATTTGATCAACTACATATAACAGAAATAAGTAAGGCATGTAACCCACTGGATCTATACATATATAGATGTTAAGAATGTGGTATATGAATGAATGTCGTTGAAATTTCAATAAATGTAGGCAACCATGCATGCATATTTATATATGTTAAATCACCATGATAACAGTATAATGATTTTGCAAACTCCACTACTCAATAACTCCATTAAACAAAACATGCCACCACGACACTACCACATTATGAATGTGGTTGAATCATGAATCATTCACCTATTATGCAACCAACCCACAAATATAGTACATGGCATTAAGAATCACTTAGAATTGCTTTATAATGAGCATTTTGAAGAAAAAAAACTAACTATCACGATGAAGAACCCTTGGAAGTATAAAAAATAAAAGTTCCTACACATGAAAAACCAAAGATGTATACATCACATGTGTAGTACTGGGAATCTCTACCACCCGTACTTTCATTTGATGCAACTACCTTTGTCATTGTGTGGTCAAAATTGCATGTATATCATTTCTTGCGCATTGCAGAAGTGAAGATGAATATAACCACAACAAAAGCATACAACATCAATTTTGTCTTTTTTTCTTCCACGATAGAAGATGTACCAAAATGAGGAGACTTTACTATACGAAGAAGTCGTGCCATAAGAATGCCACTTATTCATTTCATAAGCATAATTGAAGTTGCGTCATCTTGGCACGACTTTGCTTTGTCTGATAATTAACTTTTAATCAAAGTCATGTGATCATCTGATGACTTCAACTTAAATACTAAAATCTCCTTATTTTGGCACGAGTTCAACTCAATTTAATCTATCCCAGAAAACTATGAAAATGTGTTATTCAATCTCTATGTTTTCTAACCCCTTTTTCTCAATCTATTTCTTGGTCTTTCTTTCTTCTCCCACATTTTTTTTCTTGATGGCTTAATGGCTAAAGACACAACCTTAATCCCTTTTATAAATCAATGTCCATCAAGCTGATTTTTATTTTTATTTATTTTATTTTACTATAACTTTCCATAATAACCAATAGGTCCTTATATCTTACTAAATAACGTTTGGGTCCATTATAATATTTCAAATGGACTTCACATAATTCTAACACATAACAGTAACATTATTTTATTGCTTCACACAAGTATTTTTTACTTGAATTTGAATTTCAATACGCATGCTAAAAGTATTTCATTTGTAATTACTGATACTTTTTAATATATATATATATATATATATATATATATATATATATATATATATATATATATATATATATATATATATATATATATATATATATATATATATATATATATATATTTTATTT
>Ga0099822_1009392_pt1 | contig 12335 bp, 7 predicted proteins | sample CowpeawhiteBW_FD_76839 | JGI IMG/M metagenome (GOLD analysis project Ga0099822, IMG submission 76839) | Root nodule microbial communities of legume samples collected from California USA - Cow pea white BW | ecosystem: Host-associated > Plants > Roots > Nodule | place: USA: California | collected... | reverse complement strand
TTGTAAAAAAAAGAAAAAAATGGAAAAAAAATATAATAAAATTTATAATATAAAAAATATTTTTTTTTTTATTTAAGATTAATTTTGTTTAATTGTTTGTTTTTTTGTTTTTTAGTTTTTTTGTTTTTTTTTTTTTTTTGTTTTTTTTTTTTTGGTTTTTTTTTTTTTTTCAGTTTGTGCTTGGTTTGAATATTGTGGAGGTTTTTTTTTTTTGTTGTTGTAAACATATAATTAAAATTCTAGTTCATATAGCTAGATAACACAGAATGGATGCTGGATTTTAGTTTTTGGTTTTTAGATGTATTTGCTGGTAATGCCTACTGTATGTGTAGGTTTGTTATAATTCTATTAGTTTTGGTGCTCTCAATTAATTGTCATTTCAGCGTCTTTTGATTAACAATTTTCGTTTTGATTGTTACTTCCTGTTTTTGCTGTCGCTTCTCTTTTGTCTGTAAATGCTTTTTATTTTCATTATTTTTTGTTTTAAATAATATGTATAGGAAACAGTGAAGACAGAATATAAAACTGGAAGTTGATTCCTGTAAAAACTTTTGAAAACATGAAATAAAGTGAAATCAAGCTGACGAAAGTGAGAAAAATGTTCTGTCAAAGTAAATATATTGTTATTTTTCTTTCAGATACATGTCTGATAATTTCTTGTATGCTTCTTTTCCACCTTTTCTGTTTTGGTTAAATTCTAGCTAATAGCTGACCAGTTTAGGGTTCTCATGCAGCAAATTCATTCAATTGTTTCATTACTGAGTTTCACTTCGATTGAGATCAAGACAATCAATTCTCTGGACTCTTGGGATGGAGGTGTGCTTGTCATGGTCTCAGGTTCTGTGAAGCTAAAGGATATCACTGGGAGGCGGAAGTTTGTTCAAACATTCTTTCTCGCTCCTCAAGAGAAGGGTTACTTTGTTCTGAATGATATTTTTCATTTTGTGGAAGAAGGTGTTACATACCCAAATATGATACCAGTGGCGTCTGAAGCAATCGATAATCAGCCGCATGTGTCTGCATCTCTTGCAGAGCCACCAGGTAAATTAGCTGCAGAATTATGTTTTTAGGACAATTTTGTACTAGTTTTACTGAAAATTTGTGCTGCAGTCCGTTTAGTTAAGAGGAGATTCACAATCTGTGTAATAGGTATCCAAAAACACAGTTTTTAAGTAACGATAATAGGTTTTTAAAAACATGTCCTGGTGCGACAGATTTTCTCAGTCTTTTATCTTGATCTATCCAAACTAAAATTTAACAATATTTATATTTATTGCACAATTTTTTAATAGAATCCTGTGTTTGTGATTTAGTAGCTTCAGACTACAGTTTAGAGGAAGAAGCTAGGGACTATGTAAACTCAGTTCATATTGACGATGATCCAGTGGACAAGTATAGTCTTCCTGAGCACCACCAGCAGATCCATGAAGATCTTGAAACCGAAATAGTTGTGGAGGAAACTTCTGCACAGGAGGCATCTCCACCAATTCACAATGTTGCTCATACTGTCCAAGAACCCCCTGCAGCTCTTGTGGAAGAGTCTTTTGAAGAGCCTCCTAAGAAAACTTACGCTTCTATTGTATGTAATACTTTCAGTTTAATACTTTTAATATTTGTGTAACTATGCACTGTCCATGAACAACGTAACCACACTGTTGGAGTAACAAGTCTTTATTTAAACCATTCTTTTATGTTTCCATTATCATGATTTCCTTAAATTGTTTGCAATCAAGAATTTGTGTTTTGTGAGATTTATTGAACTCTCCTAGGCCACTAGAATTTGATTTTGATTGAAAAACACTACACACAAACAACTCATATGGAACTTTATGTACATTTTTTCCTTATTTGTCTGCTTTGGGTGATTTGACTAGGCAGCATTATTTTTTGTAGTATTTTAGATGATGAGGAAAACAGTAAAAGGAGTGAAAAATTAAGGTTGGCAAGAAATTCAGTTTCCTTACTTGTCAGAAGTTATTTCTTTGGAACATTCTCTTTCTTTAGCTGGCCTCTCTTAAATGAATCACAAGGCATCAAATAGTGGGAAAGTCTTAATTTGCTATTCTTTTGTATCTGTTGTCCTTGAACCTAATTAAAAAGAAATTGATTTTCAACTTTTGGTGTTTTTTCTTAATTTAATTGTGTCGCAATGAACTTGCAGTTACGAGTCTCCAAAGGGCTGCCTATGTTATCAGCTGCTCCACAGCATGTTCCCCAATACACCTTTAAAAGTGCTCCACCTCCTTCAGAGGTGAACCATGTAGCACAGCCTGTTATTCAGCAGTCGAGCCCTGCATCTATGTATGTCCCTGAATCTGGGTCTGAGCCCGCAGATGAAGGCTATGGACTAGAAGATGAAGGTTTAGTTTATCATCCTCTGATATTGTGATCATATTCGTTGCGGTTCTGGTGTCTATATAGTATATACCTTTTATTACTTGTATCATTTAGGATGATGGTGTGGGAATTACTATTCTTTGTTCATTCTTGGTGAGGTCTTGGTTGCTGGACTTTTTATTTTCTACTAGGAGTGAGTATCATACAAGTTTTTAAACAATTATACCTGCAGAAAGATTTTTCACTACAAAATTATTTTAGGAGACTTTAGAGGATGTTGCGGGCATAACCCTTTCGATCCATAATATTTAGAAAAAGAAATTTGAAAATTATTTATAATGAAAATGGTTCAGTTCTTGCATTTTGGAAACTGCATATCTTAACTGTTGTTGCATGACTTACATTGTCTAACATGGTCTTAGAATTTTTAGAATTAAACATGAAGTTGATTTCTGATCTTAATTGTTCCAGGTGAAGTAACCTCTGTCTATGTGAGAAACTTGCCTGCTAACGTTACTGAAGCAGAGATTGACCAGGAATTTAAGAATTTTGGCAGAATTAAGCCAGATGGAATATTCATCAGGGTTAGAAAGGTAGCTCCTCACTCTTGGATTAAATTGAATGCACTCCTTTCATGAGAAATATAAAAAAAAGGTAAAGTAAAAATTGACGTTTACAGGAAATTGGAGTGTGCTATGCATTTGTGGAATTTGAAGATATCGTTGGTGTTCAAAATGCACTTCAGGTTTGTGGTTATTTTATGTTGTATTTTCTTATTAGACCTAATATTCATTTGATAATCTAATATTAAGTACCTTGATAAACAGAAGAACACAGAACATCTTTACATTTGTTACAGAAATTATACAACATCAATTTTCTTACTGCTTAAATCTAGGACATCTCTGTTTGCTTATTTGATTTATTGTCATTTTCAATTGTTTTCTCATGACTGTGGAATGAAATTGACATTTTTTGACTTATATTTTTATGTTTTATGGTTCAATACCGGTTTATTATTAGTCTTTAAGAAAATCATGACAGTTTCGTTGGTTGAATTTGTAGTGAAAAGTGAAATCAAGTATCTACATCTTATGAATTTGAAGCTTTTTTTGTCAATAAAAAAAAGACATCTTGCACTTATCGTCCCAAGTATGGTTCAAGCTATGTCACTTTAATTTAAAGTACTACTCCCCCTTCCAAGGTCATTTTCGTTTCTCTTGAACTTTCTCTCACTTGTGTTTGATTTAAAATTTTTGATGGATTTGAAGTTTTAAGCAGAACATCTGATCTTGGCTTTGGATTTCATTTCTCTTCTACTGTTTCAGAGTTTGAGTTTAAAACTACTTCTTGATGTTCAGAGATAGAAAAATTCTTTAATAAGATTGTTGATATTAAAATGAACTGAAGTGTAACATGTATTTATCATGCGTAAGGGGGTGTAATTTTTGAAGTGTAACATGTATTTTATCATTCGTAAAGGGGTGTAATTTTTAAATTTAAAGCAGAGGGCAGTGTTGTGTAGTTTGCCCAAAACATAAATAAGTAATCCGGCTTGACTCAACGGTCTTGTTATGCAGATTGCTTATATTTTTATTCTTATTGTTTTTTTAATGCGATAACATGGTTCTTATCTATGTTCATTCTATACTTCATTGTAGGCTTCTCCAATTCAGTTAGCTGGAAGACAAGTATACATAGAAGAGCGGAGGCCAAACAGTGGCACTGCAGTTCGAGGAGGAAGTAATGTTTTTGACCTTTTTCATTTAGCTCTTATACTTTCAAATGTTTTTAGCCTCTCAAGTTGTGTGGGTTAAATCCTTGGAAGGTTTTTATTACTTGCTGCAATTGTTAGTGTCGGACTGCACCTAATAAATACATACTCGATAGCATTAGTGATCTGAGTGATAGCCTTATGGCTGAATATGCTAAGGAACCCGTTGTGCAGAAATTAGCATTTATTACTAAAATATGCTAAGGAACTTCTCCAATAAATACTTTTGGGAGAGAGAAATAAGCTTGTCTTCATAAGCTAATATTATCTCACGTACAAGCTGATTTATAGAGGTTGTTTCCTATTAGCTTCTCCAAAATCTGTTTTTTAATGCATAAGCTAATTTTACCTTATGGAGAAACTAATTCTCTTTTCCTTTCTATTTTTCTCTCCTAATAGTGTTTAAAGAAGTTTCTAATATACTATCAATATTATAAATAAATTGACTTGGAAAAGGTATAATATATGTCTGTAAAATTTTGATACTCTACTGTGATCAGTTCTGAAGTGTTTTCTGTTCAAATTAGAAAATGATTTGTTTATAGTCCATTTCCTTTTTATTTCGTTGGTCAGGAAGGGGAAGAGGCAGAGGCAGTTATCAGGCAGATGCTCCGAGAGGGCGTTTTGGTGCAAGGAACATGGGAAGGGGAAGTAATCTGGATAATTCAGACTACTCGAGACTAAGAGGAGATGGTTATCTTCAGCGTAGTTCACGATGAGAAAAAATGGCAAAAGCATGGAGTGAGAAGATTCTGTTGAAAGGGCTTATACAATTAGTGAAATCTGTGCTTGGTGTGGGTATTTACTGCAGAACATTTTCTTCTGTGGTTTCACATTAAGTAGTCTTACGTTTTGGGTGCGTCTTTTTCTAGTAAAAGCCATTGAGACTTTAAACAGTTTGTTTCACAAGCATAGATCAGTTGGTTCCCCTTGAATGTTATTTAGCATGCCATTCGCGTGGGAAGTTTTGGTTGTTGTTTGTATTGTTCCATGTTTGGATTGTGGCGGCCTTTTAATCACGAGAGGTGTTGAAAGTAAGAAAGTGGTTTAGTTTAGACATCAGTAGAGGTTGTGTTTAATTGTCAGATGTTGCGGTGCATTTATGGGTGCATTGGCTCGTTGCCTTTGTTAAAACTTGTAGCAAGTCTTATGGAAATCTTATTATAAATTTTCTCTATTAGTTTGGGGACATTGTCGAGACGTAGATAATTAAATCTTTTCATTTAATCGTTTGACTTTACTTGAAAACAACTCCAACGATGAGAAGGCTTGTACTATTCAGTCCAGGAGTTAGTAAAATTTGTAAATCTGATACCAAGGTTCAAAAATTTATAATTAAATGAAAGTGTACATTATTTTACGATAATTTTAGTCTAGAACAAGTTAATTTACAAAATAAGTAAACAAACTAAAAGCTTTTTGTTATGCATTTTTCTTTGATCGAACATTTTTTTAATAGTCACCAAAATTCAAAAATTTCAAATCTATTTTAAAAATTTGTTTTTTTTTTATATTTTAGACAAGAAATAAATTATTGTCTCAAAAACTAAATCATAATTTTATATATATTTTTGTTCTCCTAAATTTAAGGGGATATTACAATTAGTTTTTCCTGATTTAATTTAGTCACTCTTTTTTAGAAATATGTGAATTAATTTAACTCTTTTAACAAAATTTGTTAAGTTTATTTAACATTTTAAACGTATCTTTTAGCTAACATTGAAATAGAAATATGTTAAAAATTGTGTAAACAACACAAATGCTCATAAAATGTTTTAAATGTCAAATAAACTTAACAAAATTTAGTTAAAAATTTAATTCAAATGTCCACAAAAAATTAAGAGACTTAAAACATATTTAACCATTTTTAAATTAAACCTAAATAATCTCAAAGTTGGAAGAAAAATCGAGAAAACCTAGACCTTAGGAAAAGATACTTGTATTTTGGATTAGATGATTAAGTTAAGAATGAGATGATTTTTATTTTGTCCAAGTTGGTGAGCTAATCCCGATAAGCTGAATTCTTAGTAAGTTAGGTCTATTTTTGGTCCATACAAAAATTTGAAAAAATCTTTTAACTCAACCCAGCTTGAATCCTTACAAATTTTAACTGATCTTGAAAGTTCTAATAAATAATCTTTTAAAAACTCATACTACTCTTAGAACTATTTTCTAATTACATATCTTCCAAATATTTTGAATTGTTTTTCATTTGTTGTTGACTTTTCAATCGTTTTTTATTTGATTTAAAATATAATATTTACATATTTAAAAAGAACTAATATATCGGAAGTTATAATTATATAAAATAAACATTTACCATGTACATGTTTTACATGGCAGATTATTTTGTTATAATTTTATAGGCTTTTATCTTGACTAATATACATGGTAAAAATTATTGAAAACCACGCAAAGTTTTTTTCTCTTTTACTTCCAAGTAAAGTTCCATAATATTCTTTAAATAAAATCTATCATCTCGTTTAAACATGCCTTTGCTATTAAAAACCAGTTTAAAACTTGGTAGGACTCATTTCCTGTGAGTATCATGATTTGACGAAATAGGTAGTGGTTTTTCCATTAGAACTATCAAAGATATTCAGCAGCAGCATTCAATTCCTTCTTCTCCTCTCCACATTCAGTTCAAGAAGACCCTTATCAGCATCACTATTATTCTCTATATTCTTCACCTAAAATTTCCTCTCCCATCATCCTTCAATGTTGAGTTCAGATTGAGATCTTTCAGAACCTTTTTCATGATCTGATATTTGTAGTACAATGGCTTAGTGTGTTGTTTCATCAGTTCATGCCCTTTTCTTCATCTAATCTATGTTCTCCTTCTTAAGCTGTGCAGTGCCTTTGATGAAACATACAAGTACTAGTCCCGAATAAAACATGTTATGAAGCAGTAGATGTTGATTAAGTAATTAGTTTAGTTTGCGCACAACTCTGACAAAGGAAAACAACCAACTGTGCTACAGAAACTCAAAGCTAGAGATCGTAGATTTGTGTTATTAATAGAATGTGCAGCCTTCTGAACAGAACCAACTCTTACAACATTGCCTTCAATACAAGAATTTCAACACATGATGATGATAACACACTCGCTTCTGCATTCCAACCCCACCAATTCAAGCACCTGCTGTAGCCATAGCTCCCTGATGAGAATGAGGAGGCAAACACTGTGCTTCATTGTTACCATCTTCCTCTTCCTCTGCGTCCCAAAGGAAACTAGCATATGCTGCATGTACATGGCTGTTATCACAAAAAAAGTAACTTCTTTTGTCAGAATGCATTTCAAACCATTATAAAGCTTTAAGAAATATCATAACATTCTGAATCTTCTGCACATACCTGTCTTCAGGAGAGGCTTGAACTGCTCTTTCAAAATAGCTTGAGGCACGTTCTTGGTCATGGTGTACCTCCCAAACTAGCTTCCCATACTGTGATAGAACATCTCCATCATTTGGGTCTGCCAATATGGCTCGGGAATAGTACTCCTCCGCTCCTTCACGATCCTGTTTGAACTGTAAAAAGACAAAATTCATCACCAAAAACACCCACTAACAAAACCAAGTTTTGGTGTTTTCCCTAACACTAGATTCAAATCATCACTACATTTTCACTTCCAAGTAACCAAATCCTCTGAAAGAAGTTGCAAAAGTAGCTTATTATGACCAACAAATTGGTTATCATGATGAGTGTTTAGGTGTGATTTGTATTTAAGACTTTTGTTTTGAATACACAGGGAAATAAACAGAACTTACCTGATACAAAAAGTTAGCATAATTCCTCAGAAACAAAGGATCCCCAGGATTTTCTTTCACCATTTTCTTGTAATATTCCTCCACATCATGCCTATCTCCATCATTCCCTCCAGAACCCAAAGGATTGTGATCACTGCTACCTCCACCACCCCCTCTGCAGCCACCTATGCCATCACCACAGCACTCTACTCCAAGCCCCTTTGCAAGATACATTTCTTTACCACTTCCACCCTCTTCCTGCTCATCAAAACTCACTCTGCAAACTCCATCTCTCGCTTTCCCAGCTTCACTCAATATCACACCATTCACCACACTAAACCCTTCTCTTCCGTTCTCCTCCCCTTCTTCGCTCTCACTTTCCATTTCTTCATCTTCCTCTTCTACACGCAGGCCATTGTGCTTACCAATCGAGAAAGAAGGAATGGTCTCCAGCACCAAGCACCTGTTCCTCGTTGGAAACCTCTTGGAAGGGTCTGAAAATTCCAACATGTCTTCGTTGTTGCAGTAGGCCAAGTCTTGCAAGTTCCCATCAGATTGAACTCTTCTAAAGCCTTTGCTTTGCCTTTCAAGCTCACCAATTGAGGGAGAGATTGGGGAAGAACCACATGAAAAGGAAGGGAGAGTGAAGGACCCAGTTTGGGGGACATGAAGTTTGTGATAATGTTGGGGAACGCTGGTTGGTGGAAAGTGCTTAATTCCATGGCTGGTTTCTGAGTGAATACTGTTGTTAGGACTATCTGTGAAGTTGGAAAGGAGGGATCCAAGAACTGGCGTTGAAGAGCTTCTTAGCAGCATGTTTTCAGAATGTTTTCAGATTCAAGATAACCTTTTTCTGGCTGTCTCTTGCCTTTTGAGTACAAATCATGCAGAAAATACAACAAAACTGCAAATTACTTCTCAGGAAAACCAAAACAATAAACTAGAGAAGAGAAAGGCATAAACAGAAAACAAATTGACATGGATACAAGGAAATGTAACAACGCTAATTGCTCAGTTGATAACACAAAAAACTAATGTTTCGGTTGGAAAAGGAAGAGAAAGAGAAGGAAAGAAAAATACCCTTTTGAGACCTTGTAGAGTCCTTGATGCACTGTAATCTATGTAATTTCAGAAGATGATTGGAAGGGAGAGATTTTTTGTACATATAAAAAACATTTAAATGTACAAAAGCAGGATCCTTTATATATAAAGGTGAAGACTTTGCCGGTGAGGTGCATGTGAACATGAGTGGTTTAACCTTCTCTGTCGAATATTATAATCAAAAACAAAAAAAAATGGTTTATTTTTCACCCTAAAAAAGAAAATTCATTTGGGTGGTGAATGTGTGGTAGATGTAGCATTTGGATGACAGAAAAATATCAACTTGTGAAGAGTCGTTGGATGACAGTGCATATGGAAATTGGAAAGAAAGTAGTCGGAAAAGGGCAACATTGTTTCCAATGCAGTAATTAAAATGAAAAAGATTTTCATAATTATTATTATTATTATTAGAAAAAGAAAAATGATGCATTATTGAAGAAAGTACTAGCATACCAACCTTTCACATGGAGGGCATGTCCCTCCCTCCCAGGGGCAGGGATAATTATTATGTTTGGCACACCAAAATCTTAATGCAACTTTGTTTCACGTTTGTATTGACACAAACAAACGCTTCTTCTCCGTACACGTGCCTCATTCACGCGCTTATTTGACTGTTCTACAGTTCTTGTACACAACTTGTAATTGATGTTCGAAGATATTCTTGGGAGATTCCTGCAACAAAATTCAATTGTAGAAACAAAATCAAAAACGTGCTTCCTCGTTTCTGGAACTGCTGTTCCGCTGTACATCCTCTTATGTTAACAAGTTTTCTATTTCTTTTGTCGTTTTTAGTGCTTACACCTCCTCCACTCGACTTAAATTTCACATACCTTTCTTTCTTTGAACTCATCAAAGATAATCAACAAAGAAAAGCAAACAAAAAAAAAATGTGAAAATTGAGGATCCACAAACTAAAAAACACGCAAAAACTAAACATATTTTACAATCTAAGCTTTTCACATAATATTGAACACAATTTATGAAGATTTATATGAAGCCCGAAGACGTCTTATTGTGTCCCGTGTTCGATACGTATAGAACACCAACACCCGTACACGATAAGTATTATTAAAATGTCAAATTTGAAAGACATTCTTCTATCTTTTAAATAATTTTGATATGATTCTAACACAATAATAATAACAACCACAAATTCAATGATTTTTCAAAAAATCCATAAACTTATAAATTTATCACATTAGTTTCTATTATGATTGTAAAAACAAGGAAAAAATATTATATGGTCACTACTTTTCACTTTTTTGGATATTAGATAGATAAATTAGATTCATTTTTTATTAGTTGACAATGTGTTGGTTGAAAATTTAAAACTAATATGTATATACATGCAGTATCATATCTTATGTTTTTCAATTTAGTCATATCTTCGTGTCCATATCGTATTCTTGTTTGTATCCGTATCCAGGATTCGTAGGATCTATGCAGATAAAAAAATGATTTACCTTTTATACAAATATTATTTTTTTAATATTATTGACTACTATAATAATTACATTTTTCTATTATAATACAACAAATAATTAAAATAAAATATTTTAAAATCATTTTAACATATAAAAAAAATGTTCTCCCTCATTTCTATTTTTTTTTTCAATTCAAACCATCTAACTTTCTATTTTTTATTTTATTTTTTATATTTTCTTAAGGATATCGAACATGTTATCATCTCTAATTTAAATGACCATCTTCTTGCCTTTTATTTATGAAAAATAAAACTACTGAATTGAGACGCGTAAGACATCAAACAAAGATTAAACCTATAAAAGATGGACACAAATTCTAGATGACAAAAGGGGTGTGAATTATCAAAATTTACCTTTAAATATATTTCAAACCCTATAAATTTAGAAATAAAAACTAAAAAAATATAAAATAAGAAAACTGATAATATTTAAATATAAGAACTAAATAAGAACTAAAAAAAAGTACAACTTATAAATATTAAAGACTAAGTGAGTAATCAAAAAAATATTTCTATACTAGTACCTGATTAAATGTCATTATTGATATAATTGTGAAATTAATTATTCTAAATTTGACATGTACGTGCAAATTTACAGTTGATTACAATTAAAACTATTTTATTCTGGATACGTAACCTATATTTTTATTTTTGTGTTTGTGTTTTCTCTCTTCTTATGATAACAAAGTTGATTAAATTCAAAGTATAAATACTATTTATAAAAAAAGTCTTACAATATTGATACATACATAGAAGAGAATTCAATTGAAGATTTTTATCAGCAGCCGAAACCTTACGGTGTAAACCCCAAAAATCTTCTAATTAGAATTGAGGTCACAAATTCATCAATTCATTTATACATATTTTTCATTATTTTTTAATATATATAATGATGACAAATCTCCTAAGTTTAAAATTACAAATAATAAAATTTTTAACAGTATTGAACGGTTGAAAATTTGATAATCTTACTAAAGAAATATGGTTTTAAATATATAAAAAAAAGTATAATCATATAAGAGAAGACAAAAGAGTATAAGTATAATTTTGTTTCAGTATCAAATTACAATTGTTATTGGAAAAAGTTATGTGTTTTTGATAAATGACGGGTTCTAACAATTATTATAACTTATATATAAAGAAATCAAAATTCAAATCAAATTACTATAGAAAATTAGGTTATAATAACCCAGAGTCAATATGAGGATGCTTAATAATCAAAATGAGATTATTAACTACTACTGTTAGAAAGTTGACAGGACAATTTTCTCTATCTCAAAACCTTGAGTTTTTATTTTATTTTATTTATACTATAATTTTTAGTTTAATAATGAAAAGAAAAAAGAAAAAAGTAATCTAAGTATTATGTGGTTGGAAAATAATATTATGAAAACGTTATAAAAATATTTATGACAAAGGCATTCCATCTTGAAATATTGACATCACACAGAAGTTGATGAATCGAATTTTTAAATCGATGTTTTATTTGGACTAGGAGTGAAATAAAGAGGAAATAGCTAATAAGAGAGAAAAAAGTATAAATGATATAGGTTTAAATACCTTTTTGGTTCTCATTTTTGTAGTATTTGTTGTGAATGATTCTCATTTTCACAGAATGTTTAAAATGGTCCTCATTTTTACCGAATGTTTAGAATGGTCTTCATTTTCGCAATTCGTGTTTTATTTGGTCATTTTCTGTAACGCCGTTTAAATCATTAACGAGGCATTGTACATGTGGCACAATTTGTATTAGGGTGTATTACGTGTACTATACAGGTGGCTTAATTAGATATTTGGGGATAAATAAGTGAGCTAGGGTTTTGGTAGGGAATGTTTGGGCAGTTGGTGAGTTTTGGCAATCTTGTTCCTCCATTCCCAATTGGTATTGCTGCAA
>Ga0099822_1009388_pt1 | contig 12336 bp, 9 predicted proteins | sample CowpeawhiteBW_FD_76839 | JGI IMG/M metagenome (GOLD analysis project Ga0099822, IMG submission 76839) | Root nodule microbial communities of legume samples collected from California USA - Cow pea white BW | ecosystem: Host-associated > Plants > Roots > Nodule | place: USA: California | collected... | reverse complement strand
TCAACAACAATAATTAATTTAACAATAATCTCTAGATAACCAATGAAGAATCTTATTTAGAAAAAGCAGTGGAATTGACCTATTTACTATTACTGTGTTTACAATCTTCCATGTCATTTTCTTATACTGAAGTTGCTAAAGTAGTGGTAATTTGATCGCCTAACGACAGCGATATCAACCACTCAAGCAAATTTGTGTTTCGTGATAATTCACATTAGTATAGGGTTACATTATCACTCCCATGCTCATACATATTATTAAAAATTAATAATAAAACAACAACACATAATTGACATACATATAACTCGAACCCAAGTCCTTTCACATAATAAAGTACTCTCAACCACTTGAGCTAGTACTTTTCCACACCACATAAAACAATATTTAATGCCATAAAGGCTCCTACCACCAGCATTTATTAATTAATTAATTAATTTTCACGGGTCTTACACTTACACTTTTCATTTGAATTTTTAGGTAATTTTTTACTTTGTTGTCAAACCGCCAATGGTGGTCACTAATCAATGCTTGTTTTAATATATAATAGTGTTAATGAGAAGTTATTTGCGCCACTAGAGCTAAGAGATTGAAGAGTATTGGAATGATTGATAGCGTACCTGGAATGAAGGCCCTAAATATAAACATTGTCGAGGATGCTATTGTGAGACTCACTAGGGAGATTGGGCCTGAGAGGATTGTGATTGGTATGGAAGTTGCAGAATTTGATTGTGTCCCAAAAATGGTATGTTAACCTTATAATTTTGGTTTCTTTAATTATCAAATTTTTTTGATAAGGTTGTGGACTAGAGTTGTATTATATATATAGTGATGTAGGATTATCTTGTTCCTTTTTAAGATTATTAAATATGGTGATGATTGATTAAGAAAGTCAAGTGAAATCCCCACTGGACATGAAGATAACAAGTTATCTAGATGTGAAGGTTCCTTTCACAAGGCTCTAGAGAAGAGAAGAGTGGATTGATTCAAAATAGAAACAAAAATGGAAACAAATAAAGTAAGGTGAAAATCGAACCAAATAAGTGGAAGAAAACATAAAAATGGAAAAGCAAAGGAATGGAAAAGATGGAAGGATCATGCTACTACAAGGCTAGGCTAGAAGCTATGGAAACCTTGAAGATGAGTGGTGGATGCCGCCACTTGCCAAGGCAAGATAAGGCTTGAAAGAAAATTCACTACCTAAGGAGGAAAGTTTCTCATAAAAAGGTTGATACACAAAGGTGTTTAATTTCTCCAAAATGTTCAACCCCTCTACAAGTGTTAGAGATCTCCTTAAATAGAAGAGTCTAGGGCTCTCTTAGCAAAACAACAAAGTATGAGGATAACATAATAAACCTAGTATTTCTAGAAGGTAGGTCAACATAGGTGCACATGGGGTGCTTATAGAATGTGTTCTCGGCTAAGCCATCTAGGTGGCAAGATTTTACGGCCAAGGCTTCCAAAAGGCTCTTCTAGATGCTTCTAGAAGTCTTGGTGTCCAAGGCATGTGGGATGTCCCCTTTCTAAATGTTTCTAGAAGGTCTTGCTCCTTCTCTTTCCTCCTAGATACACCAAGTGTCACCTCATGTGGCCCCACCTTTCATATTTCTACAAAAGCAATTAAGTGTCATTAGTAAGTTGGTTAAGGTTAAGCTAATCTTGGGTCAACAAGTCAATCCTAAAGTCAAGGTCAACAGGTCAACTTAAAATAGTCAACCAAAACCAACTTCATGGAATTAAAACTAGAATGGTGCAAAATAAAGATAAAGAGGATGACGTCTTCCCTTTTGACATGCTTCTAGTGACTTTCCTAGGGTCACATCTTCATCAAGTAGTGACAAGGACATTGATTGTTTGGCCAGGACCTATAATGAGGACATTGGTGGTGAAAGGCGTGGTGTAAACAACATCAGTAGCAACCACAATCATCCTATGGTTGGTAATTGCAAGGAAAAATTCTTGATTGAGTGCATTGTTGATGATTCTCAAGAGAATTGTCTCTCCAGCATCTCCTGGTACATGTTAGTACGTTCTTTCATTTTTACCGTGTCACATTTTGATTTCAATCAACGTGGATGGCTATTGCATATAATTCCTAATTTATGGATGAAAATGTTAAATATCATGTATGATATTCATGCTTTTGATGATCTTCTGCTTTTCTTTTATTGTACTCCTAACCTCTATCATTGTTTTACTAGGCTGGCCTTGCTTTTGGGGATCTAAAGTTAATTAAGGAACTATATGATTTTAAGACATTATCTAATGAATATCAGTCTGAGGGCTTTCAGCATGGGCCAATGACCTAGCCCAATTTAGTTTTCATGTTTTTAAATAGATTAATAAATGTACGGTTGTAGTATTTTTGTGTTGTTATTAGCAAATGTTTGGGTTTGTATTTAGGCCTAAGATCTTTCCTTTATTTTTCATTGTAATTTTCTGTTGGGGTCGAGAAGTCCAATTGTCTCAAGCTACCAGCCAAATCCACGTTTCTAGGCTTGCCTCCTGCACATTTTTAGGCAATGAGAGTGAAGCTAGCGTCCAAATGCAGCGTAACCTATCGTTCAGCTCAAGCATGAAGCTTTTACATTGGGCCGCAAGCATCCCAATTCAACATCTACGTGGAGACCTTACTGCAATGCATAAAGCAAGCACACGTCTTAACATTGGGCCTGCAACCAACAACCCAATTTCCACCAAACCTAAGAGTGAATTTCATTTTCAATATGACATTGAAGCATCCAACCCTTTTGCTTAAGGTTTGTTCATGCATTCCTTTCCTCTTCACGTGTTCCACCAATTTGTGTTGCTAGGTTTAGTCAGGTTACTTCCTATGATCTTTTGTTAGGGTTAGATTTCATTAGAACTTCATCTCTTTTCACACAGCTATCTTTGTCTTTATAAAAGGCAGGCCATGGTTTGTAAGGTCTTCAGCTTTGATGAATGAGAGTGTGGTTTTATCCCCTTTTATCATAGCTCATCTTCTAGAGAGGTATTCACCTCCTTAAGGTTCTGATTTAGTGTGGATCTAAAAGTTCCCACTAGAACTAGAGAGAATCGATCTCTCATCGATCAAGTCGATCTTCTCCGAAGGATCGAGAACCAACGACCTTGCGTGGAATTTATTCGAGGTTTAGCAAAGTTGACCTCACATTATCAGTACTTTTCCTCATTGGATTTGTTTCCATAGTTTCAACACTTAAGAGAAAGAGAATATACTAATGAAGTTATGCGGACCTAGCTTGGATTATACATTTTTTTCAAAAGATAGGTTAAAGAAAGATATCAATGAGAAATAGTGTATTGTTATTAACTTAACAGTAGCATGTACTCCATTTTATTTTCTGTGGTGGAGCCTAAGTTTTTTATGTTCCCATTTTAATTTTTGGTTGTGTGGGGAGAGCAAGGGTAAACATAGTTGAGTGAGTGGTGTATAATCGATTGAGCTACAATTACGAGGCTTTGTTGGAGCATTAAATTACACATACTAACATTGACATCATTGAGAAGGATGAAGTGTTTGTTTAGCGATGTTGTATGCATGCTTGCTTGGGACCATATAGGATCAAGAAGGTTGCGGTGTTTGTTTTATCTATTAGTGTTGCTTTTTCAATTTGTAGAGAATTTCAACCATTAATATTGTTATCTAATTTGATGCTCTATCTCCTATGAATTGTGTCTGCCTTAAGACAAATGGAGATGTTATATGGTCCAACATTTACTACTTTGATTGCAAGAGAATCTTCATCTCTTGCTTCCATAGTTGGGTCAGGAAAAGCTCATTTATAGTGAGTATGTTGTGGGTTCTGCACAACCTCTTCACTAGGGTAGTTTGAATCTATTTCAATCAAACAATTGAAGTTAGTCAAACTAAGAAATGGTGCAAGATCATTATATTGAATAAAAAAAACACTTAACAAACTCATGGTAGTGAAGGCAAGCAATGATAGATAGTAGGCCAAGTAAGAACCAAGAGTAACCATTGTCAGGGAGGGGGATAGTCTTCATTAGTGCCGAAGAATTTGTCAAATGTAGTTACTTGAGTTATGTGACATTTGGTCTATAGTGAAACTATTTATTTGAAAGACATTTGTTTTGGCCTTTATTTAACGAGTTAACAATCTAATAAATAGTTTATGATTATTAGTCTAGCCATAGAAGATTTGGTGCACCCACTAGCACAATCAATTGTGGAATAAATGAATTCTAGATTATGTGGTTTAGATATATCACTTATAATATTTTCTTTATTTCCATTAACAATCTTTTTAAAAGAAAATGACCTTTAACACAATTAGATCAACTCTTAATCTATTAGCATTTAAGCAAAATTAAACAGCAATAATACTATCTTATATTCAACTATTGAAACAAATTAAAATTATCTTATATAACTATAAATAATTACAATAAATTACCACTTTATAAGATGTGTATATAATATGAATTTTATGGATCTTTTAAAATTGTAAATTAATACTAAATATTAAATATTGTTGCGGCTATAATAAACAAAGCAATAAAATAAAATATAATACATATATTTTATATAATGTATTTGAGATTAAAAATATAATTAACATTAATTTTTAACTTAAAAGTACAATAATGTGATATGAACATAAAGGCTTACCACAATCTGTTTTTCACTAAACAAACATGGGTAACAACATTATATTGTATATGGTTAAAAAACTATAGTAAAAAAAGTATATTGGAAGTGATATGAACATAAAGGCTTACTAGAGCCTATTTTTCAAAAAAAAAAAAACACCGGTGACAACATTATATTGTATATGGTTAAGAAACTATATTAAAAAGTATATCGGAAAAGTTAACATTTTTGCATTGTTTTAAAATATTATAAATGTGTTAGTCTTTAAACAGTTGAAATATCAATGTTTTCAGAATGATATAATTTTTTTACAAAATTTAAGAAAGTTAATACATTTTTTATGCCTTTTTCTTAATAGTGACTTTTTATGTGGAGATGATGTGATGTTGTTTATATAATAAACATTTCACTGTGTGAATAGATTATCTTTTCGAGACTTGACAAAAATTTGTGGTCTAAGAGAGTATTATATGATAACAAGTTAAATAATTATAACCAGAAAGCAATTTACTCTTTTATTTCAAATTTGGTTGATTGCAAAAATATTGGTGCATTCTACTTTTACTTTTATGATTTCTTGTCGTTCATATTGTCAAAATGATAAAGCTGTATTTGGTTATTTTTATTTTAAATTTTTATAAATTTAACCTTTTCAAAGTAATAATTATTTTATTTTGAAACGAGGATTTACAATATTTAAAGGATTAAAACATTAATTATTGCAATTAATTTATATGATCAGTTTCTAAATTTTTTTCATTAATTAACCAATTAATTCAATTAATTATTTTTAATTTTCTAAGGTGGATTGATTGTTTTTTATTTCATACGTTTGAAATCCTTTAAATTTATATATTTGTAATTAATAATTACATATTTAATTTGTAAAGATTTTTTATCAATTAGTTTACTTTATTAATTAGTTCAAATTTCTTTAACTCTGAAGGAAGATTTTGAGTTTATACATTTTTATTTGTCAAGGAGCTTGCTTTGGTTTTTCTGCGCGAGGTGTTGTCTAAGCAATGTGTTTCCTTTTGAGCGAGCCACATTCTCCCTCAAGCGAGGAGGGCTCGCCTAAGCGAGAGGGCGCAGGAAGCCACTGTTCCCCTTTTCGAGCCCTCGCCTAGGCGAAGGGGGCTCGCCTGAGCGAGACCCCTCAGCCTGAGCGAGGAGCTGGACGAGGCAATGTGATGTTTGATCGTCTTGCTTGACCTTGAATGGGTAATGCTTGTTTAGATTTAAGTATTGTGTTGAAAGTATGAGACAAATGAGTATGCATGAGTGGTGTGATTCATAATGTGTGAATAATGGGTTGGGTATAAGCTTAGCATGGGATATTAATGAGATGGTTGGTATTAAAGTGGCATGGTAATGAGATGACTTGAAATTCTATATTCATGGATGGAGTATGATGGGTGGAATGAGTTTGAGCTGGAACATGAAAGGTATTGGCTTTAAAGGTTGGCATGACAAATATATACTTGCATGATGATTATTACTTGGCTGTGTGAATATGTTTGGTCCGTGTTAATGCATAATTTCTTGGAGTCTCTAGGTGAGACTTTCAGGGTCGCGCTTTAGTGGTCGGGACGTAATTCCATGGCCCTTGTTAGTGGGTGTCCATGGTGGCGCCCCATCTATATAACTTTGTAAGGATTCAAGGTAAGGATTGCATCCTGACACTCTAAGGAGTCAGTTAGTCTCACTTAGAGCGGACTGACTCTTGTGGTGAAAGTAGCAGGAGGCCTAAAACTCATTAAGGGCTAACCTTGTGTGTGAGGGAATTGATTCAATGTAACACTTGTAACACATAGCTCGGGTGTGAGCAGAGGTATTCACCACAAGTACGAGCATCCGCTGAATCTGACCAGGTTATATGTATCCGGATGAGTCGAGTCGAGTCTTAGTGTAATGTTTGGAAGGTCATAACATGTTGGGTGATGTATGTATATTGGACTGTGAAAGTATATCTGATTGTATGATAAAAATCTTTTTGGCTCTAGCTTACCTTTTGCTTTTTTGATTGTCTTGTGTGTGGTTCTTCTCTTTTGCGATGATCATCAATTTATTTATGTGAGCAGAAGCGAGAGGTTCTCGCGGTCAACAGGGGAATGGTGACTTCGCTGCGTAGCCCACCTGGGTTGAATCCTAATTTATGGTCTTTCTTTTAGGGACACGGACCATGTAGCATCCGTCCTTTAAATTTCCAATTTGGTTACTATAGAATATTTGTAACTGTTCCTTTTTGTCTCCGTTACACGTGTTGGTTATTTGTATGGAGTTACTTTTAAACTCTGGGACTGCGCTAAGATATTATTGCAGTGTGACGCTTCCTTTAATTACATTATTAATTAAATGGGGTGTTACATATTACACCATATATCTACATTTTACTATAACAACGACATGTACATACCTAGTTATAGTTAATTAAATCAATAATATATTTAAATAATAAAATTAATCATTATATATAATTAAACCAATAATAATAATCATTCAAATAATTAATTTATATATAATAATAAAATCTATTTTAAAAATTACAAAATATAAAATAAAATAAAAAACACGACCCGTGTATGCAGGGGTCTCTACTAGTTATATATAAATGATTTAAAATTGTTTCTATAAATTTTATTTAATGATTGAAAATATAATAAAATGAATAATACAATATATTTTGTATGAAAATAAATTTAAATTATAAGATGAAAAGTAATTTATTTATATCGAGACTTTTTTTTGTAATAGTAATTTTAGAAGTAATAAATTTTTATTGTAACCATAATAAATTATTATTTGAATTACTAATTTTTACTATGTTGTTTTTCATTAATAAAGAGAATGAATATAAGTGAAAGGGTAATTTGGTATATTTGGGAGTGTCACCCTCTAATCTGACTATGGGTAGTGAGATTGAATTTGTAGTGAATTCTCCTAATCATCCATTCCAATCACCTTGTATCACTTTCAAAAGAATACACTATTCATTCGCTAATTATGGCTTCCTATTATTTGTGAATAGTATATCTATCCAAATAAAAACAATGTTAAAATTAATATTTAATGTTATATATACATATATATATATATATATATATTAATTAATTAAAAGGTTGAAGTATCTAAATATTTTTTTTATTTATTCAATCTTGCTGATAAAAAAACAATACAAATAAAATTTCCTTTTATATTTTAGAAGGTGTTTTTAATTTATAGTTAACAAGTTATTATTTTCTGATCAGGTATACAACTACACAAAAATATACTGACATGGTTACGACATTAGAATTGTTTTTAAAATATCTCAAAAGCAATATTATAAAGAAATACTCTACCTTTATAATTAAAATTTTTAATTGAAAATTTTCATTACCAGTACCTTTCCAGTTAAAATATTTAACAAATAATTTCATCATATTGGAAGCACAACTTTTTTTTTTGTATAATGATGAAAATAAGGTTTAGATTGTGTGCGAATTATCCAAATTTTCTACCACTGACCTGAATGAATTTGCAATTAAGAATTTGTAACTGTTTACTATTATATATAAATTACATGAAATATTTAAACCAAATGTTACCAAAACATTTTATGGATATTAGACGAAGATTAAAACATCATAGAAAAGTATTTTGATATTCGTTTAAATTTATCCAAGTAAATTATTTCATCACATAAGAATTGAAATTTTAGACGAGGATTAAAATTTGATAGAAAAGTATTTCGTCACACACACAAATAAAATCATATATGTATTAAAGTCTATACAAAATTGCATAATATATGGATATGTGTGTGCACATTTGAGGTGTAATTTTAGTTGTTTATTTCATACTTCTTACAGATTTTATTTAAAATTATATTCTAACATTTCAAAATATTTTACTTAATCATATTTGTTATAGAATAAAATTAATAATAGATAGAAGATGTAAAGGAATAATAGAGAGCGAGAGAATGAGGAACAATTCTCTGTGTCTTATTACTGATAGGAAAAGTACTATTCATAGATACAACATACATGCAACCCATAGAGGATACTAGTTAATGCAAATATTTACATAAAAAGTAATGAATCATATGAGTATCAATCATAACAATTGTATGAGTAATGCATCAAATTAATGGATAACCATTAATTTAATTCATAACACTCATCTTTAGGTGTCTATTGATAAGAGGATGTGTTTCGTTGAAACTTTACCAGGAAAAATCCTTTGGGATAAAAAACCTAGTGAAGGAAAAAGAGTACAACATTTTGTATTCTTTAATACAATGTTGTTTATCACATATTTTATTTTTCCTCTCATGTAAACTTACATCATTAAGATGACGAAGTCCAAAGCTGTGAGTCATTTGCTCAAAAGTTCTTCTTGGCAAAGACTTTATAAATAAACCTGCTAGATTTTCACATGAATGAATCTTTTGGATATTTGTATCATCCTTTCAATTGAACAATACATTATTGTCTTCATATATGGTTATTGATTCCATCTTTGTCGGGGATAACCACCAGTTTCTTAACCAAACACATTCACAACTTACCTCATGTAATAATAAAAATTTTGTATGATTAGACGATGTTGCTATTGTGGTCTGTTTCTTATATCATCATGAAATCATTGTGCTATCATATGTGAACAAATATCTTGTTTGTGATCAACCATTGTGGCATTGTGAGGATATGTAAAATAACATGCATATGCATAACCTATTAGGTCTAATTTTGGATCATTTGAATAAAATAAACTCATATTCGTAGTACCCTTACGGTAACGAAGTATATATTTTACTCCAATCCATTTTCTTGTTGAAGAACTATATCTTGCTTAACAAATTTACAACAAATGCAATATTAGGTCGAGTATAATTAGTAAGATACATTAGTGTTTCAATGACACTAAGATATGGTACTTTTGGACCAAGAAGTTCTTTGACATTCTCTTGAGGTCTATAAAAGAGCCTTATCAATATTCACAATCATTGAAGTGCATAATGGACGTGATTTTTCCATATAGAACCTTTTAAGCACTTTCATTATATAAGCTTCTTGATGTATAAAAACACCTTTGTATAAATACTCATTTTGTAATTTCAAACAAAAATTTTGCATTTTCAAGATCATTCATCTCAATAAGACAGTTATACCACAAACGTCTTGATTGCTTTAATCAATAAAATGACATGTTCAATTTTATTGAATAACCCTCCTTAGAATTTGCCTTATTGGACAAATTAAATAATTTAGGGATTTTCATATTAATATCATTCTCAAGAGAATCGCCATACAAATAGGTTGTAACATCATCATTAAATATAAATGTAGACCTTGTTGTGCAACTAGGATAATCAAATATTGCAATATCCAATACCAATGAATATGTCTTTTCACAAATAAATAATAGGTTTTGTAAAAAACCTTGAGCAACCAATTATGCTTTGTATCTAACAATTTCACCATTCTTAATTTGATTTTGCTCAAAAATTGATATGTACCCAACGGGTTGCACACCGTTAGGTGTGCAAACTATAAGTTAAAAAACTTTTCATTTAACAAGCAAATCTAATTATGCTTCTTTGCATATTTTCATTTTGACAACCATTTCTTTGTCGACAATCTTCAATATTATTGGTTATGTATCCTTATTGTCATTCATAATATTTATTGCTATATTATATGTAAAAGTTTCGTCAATGTTGACTTCAATTTGGTTCCATATTATATGATTCATGACATAATTTATTGAGATCTCATCATTTTCAACGATTTCAGGTACCTGAAGTTCTTTTGGACCCGAATCATTAATTATGTCAACTGAATCTTTTGAGATTTTCACCTTTCCGACTAGGTCATATAACATTTTAGCTTATTTCTCACTCGAGAGTTTTTATCTTTTGAACCAATAGGCTTACCATGCTTCAAGCGTATCTTCGGAACCAACAGACCTATCACGCTTCAGGCCTGTTATGAATTAATATCAAATATATTCAGAGCATTAGTAGCCAGTATATATGATTTGATTACCTTTTCTATCAGTAAGAACATTTGGTAATTGATTGACTAATTTTGCAAATGAATTATCCTTTGAACTTCCAATTCACATTCTTTTGTACGAGGATCAAGATAAAATAAGGATAATCCATTCCAACCAATATCATTTTCCAATTGTTTTCTTTCTCCCCTTAATGTTGGAAAAACTTATTTGTCAAAGTGACAATCGAAAAGTCAAAAGTCTCATGTTGGTAGTTCAAGATATTTTATTATTTAGGGAGAAACATATCCAACATATATTCTCAATTGTCTCTAACGACCCATCATAGTCCCTTTTAGTGGGGAAATTGGAACATATACACCACACCTAAAAATTCTTACATGAGAAATATTAGGTTACTGATAAAAAACAATTGCATAATAGAGTATTTGTGATAACTTGTTGGCTTGATATTGGAAGATTAGCTCTCATAAGTAATGGTCTTACAACCAATTTTAGATGTTTTAGTAATGATTCCGTAAGTCTATTCTAAGTATGAATATGTGCTACTAAATGTCAACTTCAATTCCAATTGATATACAATATTTATTAAAACCATGAGATGTAAATTCATCAGCATTATCAAGACGAATTTTTTTAATTGGATAATATGGGAACTGTGCTATTAACTTGATCAATTATGCTAATAACTTAGCTAATGTCTGATTGTGAGTTGATACTAAACAAATATACGACCATTTAGTTGATGCATAAATCGAAACCATGAAATGATCCACATGGTGGTGTATTGGACCACAAATATCACCATGTATTCGTTTTGAAATGAGATCGACTCATTTCTAATTTTTCTTGTGATGATTTTATTATCAACTTTCCTATGTGAACGTACAATACATGAGAACTCATTAGTCTGAAGAAATCTTTTGACTCTTAAGTGTGTATCCACATGAGTTTTTCAACTCTCTTTTTTCGCATCATAATAACTAATCATGCCAAGCAAGGAATTCATTTTGATTTGTAAACTTCTAGTTTACCATGATATGCATTTTAATTGTACTAATATATGTGTAGTACAAACTATCTAACTGATTATGTCAAACAAGGCATTCATTTTGATTTGTAAACTTCTGGTTTACGATGACAAACATCTCAATTGTACTAATATATGTGTAAACCATAAGAGGAGTTTGATAATTTCTCCAATACACATTCAATCGTAGAGTTATAAAGATATTTCATATCTTTTTCATTGTTTGTCTCAATATGATATTCATTTAGACAAATATCCTTGAAACTTAATAAGTTTCTATTCAACTTCTTGGTATAAGTATAATAGCTCTTTTAGAGCATTCAAATATATTTGTAGTACTATAAATAATACTAACATTGATGTCTCACATTACCAAATAAGAGAAAAATTTATTACTCTTGAGAATTGTATAAGTTATTGCACTATCAATAAGACACATATCCTCATCATTGGTACTAGTGTCAACATTCATTATTCATATAAACATAAATATCTGTTAGAAAATGATTACTCAAATAATACTATTAATAATAAAAATATGAAATAATATAATAATAATAATAATTAGAGCAATAATAATTATTAAATCAATAATAATACTAAGACAATATATAAAACAATGAATATTAATCAGAGATTAACTATTATAATAACAATAATAAATAAAAGATAAAAGGTAAGGAGTAGAAATATC
>Ga0099822_1009386_pt1 | contig 12337 bp, 3 predicted proteins | sample CowpeawhiteBW_FD_76839 | JGI IMG/M metagenome (GOLD analysis project Ga0099822, IMG submission 76839) | Root nodule microbial communities of legume samples collected from California USA - Cow pea white BW | ecosystem: Host-associated > Plants > Roots > Nodule | place: USA: California | collected... | reverse complement strand
TTTTTGGCTTCGGGTCTATTCAACCGAAGCATATAAGGACCTTTTGGCACCGGTTTTTTTTGAACCGAAGCCTATAACCCCTTTTGGCTTCGGGCTTTTCTTGAACCGAGGCATAAAAGTTGCCTGGAATTGCAAAAATGTCACCGTGCCGTTATATGCTTCGGTTCCTTACCAACCGAGACCTATAAGACGAGGTAAAACTGCAATTTTGCACTAGTGAATATATTTGTTTAAAATATCCGTGAAACACTTTGCAAAAACTTTTTTACAAATCTACGGAGGTTGTATAAGTTTTGCTTCTTCGATCTTAAATCCATTTTTTTTTCTATATGCAACACAAACATACAATGAAGAAATGTAATTCTAATACGCCTTATAAAATCCTCAGTGTCATCAAGGCTCATTATTAAAATATTTTTAGGACTTCAACTTGTTAATCATTTCTCCCCTATTTTGAACAATCTTTTTTATATGTATTACAAACTCATCGTAAAAACATCTTGAAGACTTCAACTTGCTTGAGCATCTTTCTCTATTTTCAACAAACTCTCTCTTTTTTCTATGATAAGAGACTCATCATCAAAATCTCTTTCAGGCTTCAACTTGATTAAGCATCTCTCCCTATTTTGAATAATCTCTTTCATTTTTATGACAACATTTTTCTAATCCTATTTGTTTCTCTTAGGTCTAATTAATGTCGTTTAATTAAAATTCTACATTTTGTGAACATAAAAAAAAAATGCACACTTCTCCCTCTTTAGGCATTAGAAAAAAGTAAAACTTTCATTTCATTAACATTCAAAAAGTTATTACAATCATGATTTAATATAAAAGCATAAAAATAGTAGAAACAAAAACATTAATGAATTTAACTCACAACAACATATAAATAAAAAACAAACAAAGAAACTTAATCAACAAATCAACAAACAAAACATGTATCTCTTAATTTTTAGCTATTAACAAAATATTTTGTTAAACACTTGATAAGAGAGTAGATTTTTCTACAACTTAAAAAAGCAATAAATATAAAGGTGAAGGGGGTTAAAGATATTGCAGAATACCTTTTAAACTTGTTTGAATCTCTCAATTATACATTCAATATAAATCACTCAACCTTATAATAACTATTTTTACTATTTAGTAATGCTTAAATTACAACTACAACACTCTTGTGAAACATGCAATCACAATTTCAAATAATGCAACTAAGAACCCCTAGAACAACCCTTAAGAGATAGTGCATACCTTTTTTTCTTTTGTAAAATCTTATTATAAACACACCAATACAAGGTTAAACAAAAATCGACAAAAGAAATAAAAATATATATCATTTGTTTATGATGGATACTAGGGATTGAATTAGTCAATACTTCACCACAAAATGTTGGATAGACAACCTTTTGAAATAATTTTTTAATGAATTCTCATAAAGACATTTTAGTTTTTGACTTAATTGATTATGTTCAGTGATAATTCATTATTTTGTTTTTAGTTGATCTTTGAAACACAATTGAAAAAATCTAATTGATTACATTCCTCCCAATCAGGTATCTACATAAGCATGACAAAACAATTCATAAAAAATAATCAATTATGTTAAGTGATAATTGATTAAACATGCAACCAATAACTTTTTAGAAATAGAACAAATAAACATTTTATAGATTAATTAGAAAGATAATGGATTATTTACAATGACTTTAAAGTATATTGTTTTGATCGAAGAGTAATTAAATAATTAATATTAATGATAATCAATTACTTTCCTGATGATAATTGATTATTACACAATATAATCAATTAACATATTCTTGAATTTCTTTATAAAATCTTTTTAAAACATTTTTTGCAAATCACTTGAGGTTATATAAGTTTCGTTTTATTTAACTTAAATTCACACATTTATAGTATGTAACACAACTAAGAAATATAATTTTAACACACAATATAAGATCTTAAGTGTTATTAAAACTTATGATCAAATCATCTGTAAGATTTCTACTTGTTTGAACATTACCCCTTGTTTTCACCTAAAACAACATAACAAAATATTTAGAAACTATATTTATTAAATACCAAAGATTAGGAAGATCAAAATTTTTGAAAAGTTCAATTGAATAGTTAGAAACATAAAAAATGTGGGAGAATCAAAAGAGACGAAGACATCACAATCATAAGAGAAAAAATTGTCAACTTAATTATAAATTAAAATATAAGAATCAAAAGTTTATTTAATACCCTAAAGAGAATTTAACTATTTATTACATACAAGCAAACACAAAAACAAATACATACCTATATTATATAATTGAAAATTTATCTCAAAAGAGTAGGATTATTTTTATGATTTATCTCATAATACTATATTTTATAAATAATGACAACATAACTTATACAAAATAATGAATTAAAATTAAGAAAAAATAATGACAACATAACTTAAATTCAAAGTTAAAATATGCAAAAGAAAAAAACAAATATAGTACAAAAGACTCAATTTTAATTAGACCTTGTTAAATGTAGATATTTATATATAACCAATTAATGGTGCAATTTATCCGGCAACAATTTGTTGATTCAAAACTTTATCCATGAATGAGTTCGTTTCACACACATGTTCATGATTACACCAAATGCATTTATTCAAAGCACATGTTTCACGTTTATATGCACCATTTGAATTTGACTTCAACGTAGTTAATTTGAATTGGAATATCATTTTCAGCTCTTGGATTTAGGCTTCAAACTAAATATATAAACAATTCACGTGAATAAATGTTAATGGTGTCATCACATGAAAAAATTCTTGAACTATTAGGATCCGTAATAATATTTCTATAATATAAAGAGTTTAACGATCCTATATTTGAACCTTCATCCCACATAAAGCTTGTTGATTTACTTAACACACATTAAACTTATTATATACTATAGAGTGATTTTTCTAAGCCAATTATTGTCATGTTCTCTTAATTTACATCATCAGGTTGTTGTCATACTCTTACCTTGTATATGGATAAGGTATTTAAGAAGGTAATTTATTTTTTTAAAGAATTTGAAATAAATTATGAAAAAAAATATGTTTTTGGATAAATAGTTCTAAAAGAATTGAAATTTTTATAATTTCATTAGAGTAATTGAATTATTTAATATTAAAAAAATTCAAATTTCAATTAAACAAAAGTAAGAACTAAAATTTTTGAATTCTCAAATTCATAATTTGGTCTTTTAGTTTTGTCAATTTAGGTTCGGGTCAATTCAGCTTGACTTAGCTCAAATAGACTTGGTTCGACCTCACATGAGACTGTCCCAACTTAGTTTGACATGTCCATAACATGTGTCTTATTCCAACTCAACTTAATCAAACATGATTGACCTAGACCCAGGCCAACTCAACCTAACATTGGCTCAACTTGACTTGAACTTAATCAAGCTAGGTCCAACATGATCTTCACCAGTGCAGAAAGAGTATTTAGCAGCAATTATTTTTGCTATTCTACCTCGGTTTCAAAACTGAGGCATATAAGGTCGAGGCCAAAAAGGGTCAACTTTTGGCTTCAGGTATTACCTGAGGCAGAAACTCACCTTTATGTCTCGGTTCTAATGAGAACCGAGGCCATATACTCCCACTTTTTGCCTCGGTTCTAATGAGAACCGAGACTGTATGTCCTGTTAACTTTTTAAATAATTTTTTTGTTTTTTGTTATTCCCACATTTTTTAACCTGCATATTTTTTCAGAAAACCAGACCATATCAAACCAAAAACAAAACTATACATTTTATGAAACATAACATCATCGACAATCCAAATACATTTAAAAGTGTCTTGTAACCACAAGTTAATATCCTAATCAATACTATTGTACAACTAAATTATAAATTTTGCACATGTTATCCTACCAAACTTGATGGACTTTGCGGGAATTGGTGTAGTACTCTTGAATGTCTGCAAAATAAGACATTAACTTAAACAAGTAATTAATCACATATACATACAATAAAACTAATACACAATATACTACAAATTCATAGACTCATATTACAAAAATAAGAACCTGAGAGCATGAAAAGTGAAGCGAATAACAATGGGAGGATGCAAAAGTACTCACGTTCCTGAAAGCTACACAGTCCCACCACAATGCAACAATACTTGATAAAGAACACAACCATAAAAACACAAGGAACAATACAAAAAAATAGGAGAAAAAAATAGAAACCAAGAAAATCCCAACAAAATGCAAAAACAACAACCTAAATTGCAAAAACAATTATATAAAACACAAAATAAAAAAAAGGAAATCACGTAATTTTTTGAATTTCAACTAACCACCACACGTAGGGAGAATGTGGCAGAGCGCGACAGTGGCTTGCCGGAACGGGAGCAACGGTGGAGAAGCTTTGTTTGGGGAAAACAAAGAGTTGTTGACGACATAGAATGGTGGCACGACGGAGGCTGGCGCGGTGGCTGCATGAGATGAACCAATGACTGCATGGGACGAACCAATGACTGCATGGGACGAACCAGCGGCTATTGTGGAACCCAAATGATTGCAACAACGTGGAAGGAGGCTCGACGGTGGTTGACAACGTGAATAGAGGCTGGACGACGATGGTTGTGGACTGAGGAGGCACGATAGAGGAGAGAAAACGCGAATGTTGCGTTGTGGGAGACGAAGAACAGTGCTTCGCGTTTTGAATCCCTAATTTGGTATATGGCCTCGGTTCAATTTTTAACCGAGGTAAAATAGTGATTTTTGGCCTCGATTCAATTTTAACTAAGGTAAAATAGTGATTTTTGACTTCGGTTCAATTTTAACCGAGGCCAAATGTCCCTCTCCCAATTAATTTTTTGCTTTAAGTCAGGGAAACCGAAGCCTAAAGGGCTTTATGGTAGCGGGTCTACCGCAACCGAGACAGGAAAGTATATTCCGCTTCGGGTATTGAGGGAACTGAGGCCGAAAAGTGGCGAGAATTGCAAAAATTTCATTGCGCCATTATATGCTTCGGTTTCCTGATAACCAAGGCCTATAACGCGAGTTAAATAGTCAAAACCACACTAGTGCTTGTTCAAACTAGGACCCATCCAAACCTAGTCCAAATCTAATGAATATAGGTTGGCCCTGATTCGAATGGATGTGGACCCACCCTGACCTAAGTTAATTTAGGCCCACATCAACTCTACTTAACCTAGGTTTGAGCTGACTTGGCTTAACTAAGCTCGCTTGGATGAACTTGACTCAACTTGGGATCAAGCATGCTCGACTTAACTTGGTCTTTATTAGGTTAGGTTGGACTTGGTATTGATTGAACTATAATAGACCTAGGCCTAGCCACAATTGACTAGATGTGGGATCAACCTAACTTGAATGCAGTTAGACTCGTCCTAACTTGACTGAATGTGGGATGGCTCAACTCAACTTAACCTAGTCTCAGATAAACCTGAATTTGAACTGACTCAACTTACTTGGGTTGGACTGGCTTAATTAACTTGATCTAGGCCCAAACAAACTTGGCTCAACCTGGGCACGAGCCAACTCAATTCAACACATCCTTAAGCCAACTCAACTCAATCTAGACCCAAACATACTTAACTTAACTTGGGTCTAAGCCAACTCAACACAACCAGGACATGAGTCTACTTGGCTCAAACTGGACACATATTGACTTGACTCGACCTGAACTCAAATCAACTTGCCTTGACTTTAACTTGAATTGACACGGTTTAGCCTTACGAAAGTCTAACATGATGTTATCTTTCTTGGATCTAGTCCGATTTAACATTTCATAACTTTAAAATCATTTTACTATTTTGTTTGACATAAATTAAGAAAAAAATGTACAAATATAAAATAAAAGAATATTAAAAACCTTGATAAAAAATAATATCAATCAATCAATTATACAAAAACATCAACATTAATATTATTTAATTTGTAACATTTATTTAATATTTAAATAATTAGAATACTTTATCCAAATAATAAAATTTAAATTCACCAAATTTAAATAATATTATCCCAAAACAAACATTTTAAATGATATTAATTCAAAATTAAACTGAATTAAAAAGTTCCCGGTATAAGGTGTTTTCATATGCACTCACATTAAACTAAAAGTGCTTTTGTGACTTAAAATGCATTACTTGTATTAACTCTTGGAGATTCTCTTTTGACTATTACTTCTTCTTAGGATCATCATTAGTTTCTTCAAAGTGTAAACAATAATCTACTCAACTCATATTCTTCCAAGAAACAATATAAAGTCCTCATGAGCTAAAGCTATTTGTGAAGCTTAATATATAATTTTTGTAGAGTTTTATGTTTATCATTTTAGTTCTGATTTTTATATTGCGATAACAGACCAATCATGCATATTAATAACTACCATTTGTGAATAACAAATTGAAATACTAATATTAATTATGATGTACATAAAAAAAGTTATTTCCCATTCCTTTATTTATTGCCTCACAAACAGCAAATATTCTTAGAAATGGTATGTCTCCCAAAGTGGTTCAAAATTATCATTCTAAACTTGACATGCTTCATAATTCACATGCATGCCAGCTTGCGTTTATGTTGGCAGAAACGTGTAAGATTATATATATATATATATATATATTCTTTTTTTTTCTTTTCTTTTTATCAAGATCTATGATAATTTTTTTGTTATCTGTTCTTTCTTTCTTGATATTGTTAATATAAAAGAATATGATTTAGAAAATATGACTTTTAAAGAAAAAAATAATAATCAATCATTGTAATCGTACATAGGTCAACAATCACATTAAGAAGAAAATACCAAAAATATTTTAATTAAATATTATTCGCAAAAAAAAAAAAAAATCGGTTTAAATTAACACATCTTAGAGATTCTTAACATTCTTAAGCTTAGCCTGTGTTTTCGTTTTTTTTTATTAGAAATTAGATAAGATCTATGGGAAAAAGTAACATCAAAATATTAATAATTGAATTTGTAAAAAAGTCAATTAAAATTATCAAACACATTATATATTTTGTAATATTGAAAAAAAAATAATTCTTAAAAAACTAACCAATCGCGTGAATAAAATAAAAAAAGTTAACTAATAAAGTTATCAAACACATTATATTTTTTTTTGCAAAACCTTTTTACTTTGATTTCTAATTTTTAAGAGAAAATAAAAAGGCAGATGTAGTGTTATTGGATTTGATATTTATTTTTAAAAGTCTACTTAAATTATATCACAGTTTCATAGTCAAACCAACATTTAGTGGTATATTAAAAACAGTGAAACTATTAAGCGTTTAAAGAATAAGAAAGTTATTAAATTAAATAAAAACAAACAAAATATTTCCAAATGCAGGAAATTGAACCACAATGATATTCTTAGGAGATATGCATGTGATCAAATGATGGAGAGGGCTGAGGCAAAAAGTTTTAAGCCAGGATATTTTTTCCATCCTAATAAAAAAATAACTGGAAATTTTAACCATTCAATAAATAAACATTTCAAATTAACTTTTATTTCATATGTAATTTTAATCTTTTTATAAAGTTTTAATTATAGGATCTTTTATTGATATATGTTCATGCAATTACTAATCGAAACTAATATATATATATATATATATATATATATATATATATATATGTGTGTGTGTGTGTGTGTGTCAACCTAACCATATTTATTGCAAGTTTATCAATAAACTCTAGTAATGGGCCACCTATTATATTATGAGTAACAACTCTAACTATTAAATGATATATTAACAATCAAATAATTAAAATCACTTAATTTTGAGAAACTGAATTATTGAATGTGTTTATAAATATTAAAAGTTCACACTTACAGGGAATAAAATTGGATTTAAATATAAATTAAAAATGATAATACTTAAAGTACTTGCAATTGAGTATTATTATTATTTTTAAAGATTTTACTTAGTTTAAATAGTTAACATTTCAATTTCCTTAGATAAAGTAATTAATTTTATTTTAAAGCATTTTTTTAATTTAAAATATTGATACTAAACATTAATAATAATTACTAATTTTAAAATAAATATTTTAAAAATAATTTTAAATATTTAACAATTCTAAAACTTAAATATTTAATAATTAAAAAAATAACATTAACCATTTTTATTCAATGTTATTGAAGAAAAAAAAAATCTAAATAATGTGTGGAACTCAATTAACAATGTGCTCTAAGGGTGAAAATATTATTAGAATAGGGATGAATAGTTGTGAATAATGTGGACCCATATGAAAAGGAATTCAAAATTCATTGACTTTTTAGGATAGTTTGAATCTGTACTATTTTGAATTGTTAAAATGTTTGAAAAAAAGTTTCAAATTTCAATTAATTTTTTGAACGTCTTATCAAAACAATTTGCTCTGTCCTAGGAAAGTTTAAATTCCTTAAAAAATGAACTACCGTGTTAAATGCTTTCATCCAAACAACTCCTAAAGAGAGAGAGGTGATTATAAATATATATTGGTTAAGTCTATTAGAGAAAGTTGATGACCAAAAAAATTATGAATGTTCATATGGAAGAATATATTAATTGGTGTTGATTATGCTAGGTGAAAAGGTCAATTTCCCACAATTTTGAGGAAAGTTGAATGAAACATGTTAAGATCGAAATTATTGACTTATATGATGTTTATTACTAAAATTTTTCCAAATGAAGAAGATTAAAAATTTGTCTTAAGGAACAATGATGATGACAATTAATTGATTACTTTATCTTAAAAGAAATTATCACTAAATTATCAAGAAGGAAAAAAAAATATTAACATTATAATAAAATCAAATTTGAGAAAATAAAACTTCCCTTTCAAATTTAAAAAAATCATTAAATCACTTTGTTTTGAGAATTTAAATGTAGCATTAAGATTTGTTAATCGGTTTAAGTTTCTCAAAAATTCATCCCAGTAATCTAAGATAAATTGTTTTCCTTTGAGAAATATTATTTGCCATAATAACATAATAAGACAATCGACATGTTTGTAATGTGTCTAAGAATATAAAAAACACATTCTTTTATAGTCTAAACTTTCACATGCATATGAAAGATGTAATATACGAGTTTAGGACACTCTTCAATCTTACATGATACATGACTTGAACGAGCACATGTCGACCCTTTAGAACGATATGTATTTAGCTCACGCTTGTTAGTCGATATAAGACTATTATCATTTAGAACAATTAAACCTAATTTTAATCAAGTCAATCCAATTATCTGGTAATTAATGTTTTGGGTCAAAACTCAGTTAGATAAGATCCATGAATAGTATTATAAATAGCATATTTTAGGAAATATATTAATTATGTATTCATTAACATTTATTATTTTTTGACACATCAAGCTGACTTTCAAATCAAGTATCTTTTGCAAGTGGAGTTATAGGATGAGGGTACTTTTGGAGTTAGAGAATATATATCCCTTAAAATTGTAGTACTTGAAATACTTTAGAAGATTTTACACTATATATCTTAATCCTGTAAGAAAAAAAAAATGAAAATCTTTAATCTAAACTTCAAATGAAAAAAAAAAAAAAGATTTAATGAACTTTCTAAGCCACAGAGATGATTTTAAAATCTTTGAATTGTAAGTAAATTGATTTCTTAAAATATCGTAAGGAGATATATTATTGGTGTTCAACAGAACATTATATACGTTTTTAAAAATAAAGAAAAATAATTAAAATAATATAATAATTAAAAATGACAAAAATAAGATAAGATTATATCTTTGAACTGTATGGAGTCTTTGCTCTCCTTAAATCAATCAATCATTTTTTCTTGCTAATGAAAAATAGGTTGGAAATTTGGACTCTCCCCCACCTATGAATCATTGGTGGATCAAGACACTGACCCAACAAAAAAAAATTGTTTTTAGAATTATTTCAAATAGATAACTTTAATTAAAATATGAAAAAAACCTTTAGCCTATTTTTCATTTAAATATTAATTTGTAATTAGTGTTGGAGAAATTAAATATATAAAAAAACTACCAATACACACACATATTTAATCAACTCTTCTTGATAGTTTGTAATTTTTGGTAGCTTTTAAAATAATGACTATCGGGGTTTCGATTAGTTTAAAATTGACCCTTAAAATTGTTAACATTTTGATTAAGAACAATTGGTAAGACCAATCTAGGGAAAAATGTTAAAATAGGTAGGTGACACGAAATACAACAAATAATAATACTAAGCATAAAATAGTAAAAAATATACATTGTGCATTTTAACTTACACATTAAACCTATATATCTTGTCTATATGTTATATGATATTTGTGCCTAATTTTAAATAATCACATGGATTGATATTGAAATATTGTGTTTAACATTTAAGAATTCCCAAAAGTAATAAAATAAGAACAAACTTGCTCATGTTGTAAGTTTTTATCGTTGGAAAATTTGGTAGGTGTTGGTTGGGCTTACATAACCAAAAATCCGATGATTGTATCAATATTGAGATCAAATCTCATTTTAGGCATTAAAATTTACTATACTCATAAATTTATTCTACTACTATAATTGTTTTATGTAATGTATTTCAGAATGAAATTTGATATTGTATTTCTAAATGAAATTTGTTTCCTATTTTAGAGTTAATAAAATGGTTAATTGTCATTTTATTAAATCTTAAATTGTCTAGTTGGTCAATTTAAAAAGGGTTAAATATGTTTTTTATCCCTCAAGTTTAAGTGAATTTTGGAATTAGTCCATCTTTGAAACTTTATACCAATTTAGTCTTTCATCTTTAGAAATGCGTGGATTTAGTCCTTCTTACCATATTTTGTTGTTTATTTGACATTTTAAACACATTTTATGATAATATTTGAGTTAACACTGAAGCGAAAATGTGTCAAACAGTGTAAACAATTCAAATACTATCATAAAATGCGCTTGAAACGTCATATAAACTTAACAAAATTTGGTTAAAATGACCAAATTCACGCATTTTTAAAGATGGAGGACTAAATTGGTCAATTTTTTTGAAGAGAGACTAATTCTAAATTTTAGTGAAACTTGAGGGACCAAAAACATATTTAACCCATTTAAAAAATTTACTTGTTTAATGTATTAATACTCATACTTTTAAGAATTATTTTTATCTTCTTTATTGTGTTGTACTTGAATAATCTTATGAATTAAATTTGTGTCAAATGACAAGTTTAATTTAATATAATCTTGTTCTATCTTGGTGTGTTTTGCTCTAACTTTTGTGTTAACTCTATTTTTTTAATCTTAGATATAAACTTTTACACTTATATAATCCTTATATTAAATTTAGGGTTTAATGATGAATATCTTTGAGTTATAGGTTTTTTTAATTTAAATTTGTAAAAAATAAACAAATTAAAGTTTCTTGATTTTTAATCTATTAGTTCGATTTATACTCTCGTTAAGAGCACATCATACAACCAATTAAAATGTGTACCACAAGAGATGAAAGTAATTTTCATTGAAGCACAAGAAGTAGACATCAAGCTATGATGAGTTAGTTCTTAGTGACAAGATGATAAAACCCACAAACATGTGACTTGCCAATAACATTCTCTGTATATATACTCTTCATTAACCATAACATTTAATGATGGAAGCATGGCTAGGATCGTCACATGAATTTTAGAGTAATTGATGGAAGCATGTTCAAGACCTTTACAAGGATCTCATATTAATTTTGAATTATAAAATATAGATTTTTTATAATTGTTCTTACCGGAAGGTCCGAATGCAAGTGGTGAGGTTCAGGTAGTCACCTAGGTGGTTACTATGGTTGGAATCTGGCTTGTTGTTGCTCGAATGGGGGAGCTCCACTTGCAAAGACTCTATGTTGCTTAAGTTAGTAAGTGAATTTGTATCTTTGTTTAAAGTAAGAGAATGTGAGTGTTCGTATGTCAAGTCAAGTGAAACACTCGACTTTTTTGTAGTTTAGGGTCTATTGGAACTCGAATTTGCAAAAATGGGCACGTCAATTTTTTTTACCAAAGTAGGTCAAGTCGTCAGGGAGGGTAATGACATAAGAGACAATGTCGTCATCTCCCTTACTAGTTTCTTAATTTTTTTTAAAAAGGTGATGTCGTTATGCAGTGGACCGATTTGTTTGAAATAAAAAAGTGAAGTCGTCCTCACACATGACGACTTCACTTTTTCAATTTTTTTTCTTTTTCGTAGTAAATGAATTTTGATTATTTTTTAGGATTTGGAAGAATAATCAGTAAAAAAATATTAATAGAATAGAAATAAACATTACATTAATATATTTTAACATTGATTAATAATTAAAATACAACATTTAAGTTAGTAGAAAATCATCTATGTCCTCC
>Ga0099822_1009383_pt1 | contig 12339 bp, 8 predicted proteins | sample CowpeawhiteBW_FD_76839 | JGI IMG/M metagenome (GOLD analysis project Ga0099822, IMG submission 76839) | Root nodule microbial communities of legume samples collected from California USA - Cow pea white BW | ecosystem: Host-associated > Plants > Roots > Nodule | place: USA: California | collected... | reverse complement strand
TTAGGGAATCAAAAATAACAAACACAAATGAAAGGGATGAAGGATTAGTGAACTTCCTTTCTAAACATGCTTAGTCTTCTTAAGCATGTGCCTTCATCCTTGGTTGGGGTCAATCATTCATCAAGATTTTAAAAACCTTAGGTTTCTTACAAATCAGGGAAAGCCAACTACCCCTAAATCTTCTTTGAATGTGTTGGCACAAAAATGTACTTTTATACAAGTTCTTAATAGTGCGTGTGATATTCTTTTGTCTAATTACTTCCCCCTTTTATAAAGGCAGATATAGTCACTATGTATATTGTTGAGGAAGTTTATCATACAGGTAAGGAGGAGTGCCAAAATCATTTGCATGGCCATATCTCGTTAGCAAAAGAGGATAAATTGTTTATACACTTGGACATTTAAGAGAATTTGATTTGGTTCGGAAGCAGTTGGGTCAATGGAAGGCAATTTCGCATGGCAAATAGTTCTTTGAATTTTCTTTTTCTTTTTTACAAGAAATGCAATGGGTTTTGGCTTTTGGAACTTGGAATTTATCTCTAGGTATTCTTTGTTATTTTTCTTCGACAAAAGATTTTGTCCCAGCTTCCATGAAATTCACGAAAACTCAATGTTGGGTTCACATTCATAACCTATCGTTGGAGTATAGGCAGCCGAAACCGATTTACTCAATATCACATTGATGAGCCATTATTTTCTCCTATTTCTTATCATTTTGTACCGATTTATTTGTTCATTCATGCATAATATTCTTGTCATCATATTTTCATCACTTGGCTTAGGCCAGTTATTCATATTTCAATTAATTTGAATTCACTTGGTCTAATTTTTGCTTTTAATTGTTTTCAAGTTTTGTTCTGAAGCATTTTTTGGGCCTAGACTTTTATTTCTTGGGCTAAAGAGAGGTTTCCATATCAATAGTTCCATGTCAACCCTATTTTCCATATCAGTTATCAAAAAGGAAAGCATTTTTATAGTTTCTTATTTTTGGGTGTGTTACTGGGTCAAATTTGGGCCCATACCTAGGTCAACTAGGATTTTGGCCTTTAATGTGATGTGACCACATGAAGGGGTTGTGGGACTTTAATTATTCATGTTATGAAATACAAATCCCCCTTTCCTTTCAGTTTTTATGCTTTGAATAACACCCATTTGGGGTTTCTCTTGTTCTACACTTGAAAATCACCTAGCTAGGGTTTTTTGTTCTCTCTGCATAGTTGCATTCTGGTTCACGTTTATTTTCGTCTTTCACTGTATTGTAAGTCCATTTCTGTGGCCATCTAGACTTTTTGTATTGATTCCTTAAAGAGAATGTGATGAAACTTTGAGGACTGCTCTATTCAATTTTAGGTTATTGTTTTTGTTTACTCTTCATCTTGAATTTTTGCTTTAATGGATGAAATTAATCTATATGTGCTTAATATAGAATTTAGGCATTTGTGTAACTCAGCTTGTTCATATTTAATGAATGTGGTGTGTGTTATTGACACTATTTCTGATTCATGGATGTGTGCATTCCTTAATTGCATGATGAAGATTGTTCATGCTTAATGAATGTAGTGTGTGTTATTGACACTATTTCAGATTAATGGATGTGTGAATTCATTAATTGCATGATGAAACTTGTTTTAATCTCTATTTAGTTGGTTAAATTCGAGTGGATTGAGAGTTAAAATAGAACCCTAATTTTGTAACCAGTGATAATTGAATTTGCATTCAAATGAAGGAGTTAATATTATAAACACCCAATTTCATCTGGGTGAATAAATTTATTTTCAAAAAAAATAAAAAAAAATTTAAAAGTTTTAAGTTAATGGAAAATAAAAAAAAAATATGAAACAAAATATTCTTCAAAAACTTTAATTTTAGAAAAGAAAAGAGAGATGAAAAAAAGAAAAAAAAAAGAAAAAAGAAGGAAGAGTCCAATTTGTTATTAATTATCACACTCCTTATCATGAGCCCAACAACTCAAATATTTTATACCCTTTGTTTCTGAAAGAGAAATTAGTCATATGATTGTAATGATTAGAAGCAATATCTCTTCAAATGGTAAGAATCAATATTACTAATTGGGATTGATTTTGTTCTCTGATTTGTTGACGGTTAGAATCAATATTATTGATCTTGATTGATTTTGTGCTTTGATTTGCTGCGATTTGATTCCCATAATGTGTTGCTATCATGACCAACGCCTTCCTTATATTGTTCATTACAATTAAGACTGAGATTGCATTGATATTGCAAGGTGTGAGTATAAATACGCACTCTGTCATACGGACCGAAAAAAAATTCTCTACACTTCTCTAATTCTTTCCCATCACCACTCTCACACATCTTCTTTTTTATCTCTCTTTCAAAAAAAATATTGAAGGAGGTAGAAAAAAAAGAGAAAAAAACATTCTATACCCTCTCTCTTTCTCTCTCATTACCTCCCACACAAACCCATCTCATTTTTATCTCTTTTGAAAAAAAAAACAAAAAAATATTAGAGAAGGAGGCAAAAAAAAAAGGAGAAAAGGTGAGGAGATATTGAACATTTTTGAACTACTAGTTGCTTCTTTTTTTATTTATTTTTGTCAATTATTATTATTATTATTTTAAATCATTAAAAAATATTTTTTTCCCATTTCTTTAGTGTCTGTTCAACCGCTCGCATCGCATGACACCCACTTAGACTTTGGTTCATTTTTTTCTAAAATGTATATATCAATCTAAGAATAATAAATAGTTTTCTTTGTTTACTCTTTAATATCTATTTGGTTGGTCACGCCGTAGTGACATTCACATTCACTTTTAAATAACTTTAAAAAATTATGAAAAATTATAAAAGATAAAAAAAATCAAAGATTAAAAAAAAAGAACTTATTTTCAATGTCTGTTTGGCCGCTTGCGTCGCGTGACATCAATATTAAAATAATACTAAAAATTTAAATAAAAAGGTTTTCAAAATTATTAAAAAAAATTAAATCACTTTTCAAATATTGTTCCAAATAGTTGTTCATAAAGAACTACGTAACCCTGATTCTCCATTGTAAATGGAGATACGTAGGAGCAAGGATTAATCCTTGTCGGGCTCAGAAAACCAAAAAAAAATGTTTTTGTTTCTTTTGTACATCCTTTTATATTATTTTTTGGGAAAATTAAATATTTTGAAAAACCACATAACTTTTGCACATTTAATTAAAGGTACCGTCGTAGGACGGGCGTTGTGGGGTGCTAATACCTTCCCCACGCGCAACCGACTCCCGGATCCTAAATTTGGTTTTTCGCAGACCTTGCTTTTTTTTTTTATGGTTTTTCATAGTTTCCTATAATAACTATGGTGGCGACTCCAAACTCTCTATTTTTGCAAATTTCATTTTTTGGTTCGTCGTCCCATCGTGATTTCGGTTGCAACAAATACGTTTTAATCACTATTTCATTCACCATTTTTAATTGCATTTTGAATCTACCAAGAAACTCCCCCTATCTATGTTAAACTGAAACCTTTGATTGAGAACAGTGGTCACTAGGAGACAACCTTGGAAGAACTCCTCGTACTACATTTTAAATTGTTTATTTGATTGGGTACGACATTGGTCACATGTGGCATTATCTTTGCAAGTTTCTTTGCAAGTTTTTTGTTGATATTGATTTGTTATCTGATTTTCCTAATCAAATTTTGGTGGAAATGCCAATATTTCCTTTATTGCTAGTGTGGACTATGAGAAATTGACTCTATTTTGTTCAACTTGTAAAATGATTGGTCATTAGTTATCTAATTGTAGACGATTACAGCAGGATATCAATGTTATTTCTGGTGGGGAGATAATAGTTGGAACAAAAATACAACACCATTATCGTCCTAAGGTTGTTAGTGCACACATGGAATTAAGGGCTCTTTAGCCCAACTTGTGGTGGATTCTGTTCCTGTGGTGGATGATGACTATTTCACAACAATCATTTCCCAGCAAGTGCACTGGTGCGTAGTAGTATCAATAAGTGCCGAATCCACAAGGATTTAACAAGTATATTGATAATTAGTTTTTGGGTTTTTCTGGTTTGTGATAAAGAGTGCATGAAAAAATAGATAGTAGTAATTAGATTAAGTGGAGTAAGGGCTATGAATTGATTTCATCTCATCTTCTTCTACTACATCCCTACCATCTTGTTAACTTACAATGCAAATCATTCAATGTCCTCAAACCATCTTCATTTGCATCTTCTTTGTTTTTATCCATAACACTTTATATCCATTCACACCATTCTAGTTTGATCTAAAAATACAAAAATAATATTAATTGGAAAGAAATCCATGAATATTTAATTGGTATTCATATCAAAAGTCAATCCAGTAAGTTAACCATATTTTAAAATTGATCCACAATATAAACTGATTGTACATCAACTTTGTGTTAATTGTGGAATATTGAATTTAAACAATCTAATTTAGATTGAAAAGCAATTGTTTGGTAATCCTATTTTCAAAGAATATATGGTGAGTTGATTTAGTTCACTAAAAAAATACATTAAACAATTATAGAAACAAAATTCACAAGAAACAAAACTTATCAACTTATAAAATCTCATTCAATACTTTAAATCATATTTTTTTTATTATTTATCAAATTTTAAAGTCATCGACTTTAACAATTTAATTTTTAAATTATTTAAAGTGTATTATTTTACCTTGCCTCATGGTTCAACTCTTTTTCCTCTAATGAAATAATTAAGAAATATTATTTATTATATTTAATTCTTTATTACCCTCATTTCTCTAATTTGTGTTGTTCCTACCACATCCAATAGTCTCATATCGGTTAATCGAGCCCAAAGGCAGTTTGAATACTCATTCCTCCTTTCCACCCTATGAGGCGCATTCTAAGAACAAGTTGTGATGGAGAATAGGATCCAAAGAGGAAAATACCTCGATGAGGGGTGATTGACCCTAACAATGTCACTCGGCAGACTTGGGATTGAACCATTGTCGCCCACCATGAGGCTTGTCTTTTACAGACAAAATTGTAACGAAGCACAGAATTCAAAGCGGACAATACCTTAGATGAAGGGTGATTGAATCTAAAAATGTCACTTGGTAGGCTTGGGATCGAAACATTGACGTCCACTGTGAGGCCAATAACAAGGTTCTAAAATGAACAATCTATCCCTTAAGTGCTCCATTGGGGATGAACAGTCATCCCCCTTAGACCTCAACTAAAGGGATTATGTTTCTATGACATCCAATGGTTTCACATCACTTATGAGTTGAGGCGAAAGGCAGTTTAAATATTCTTTTCTTCTTCCACCCTTTGAGGTGCCTTTTAAGGATAAACCCGTGATGGAGCACATGCTCCAAAGTAGTCAATACCTCAGATGAGACACTAGTACAAGGAGGAGATTTTGTCACGGTTATTTTGGCTTTTTTATCGCGCGTTCATAACTGAGGCATATCCTGGCGAGGTAAAAAAGGGAGAGGTTTATACCTGGTTTATAACCAAGGTATATATGAAGATTATTGCATCAAATCTTACTTTAATTAAGACCTAATGGACATCAAAAATTAAAAAAAAATTTACTATTTAGTTCGTGTTCTTTCATCTCCTCCAAGTACATTTCCTCCACAATTGGCTTCCAAAGTTGAACTCGAGCATTTATGAACCAATTTGAAACTGGTTCCATTTCCAATTTTCAGTACCTAAAACCCAAATTTTAATAATCTTTATAATGTTAAAAGGAGAAACTTTTACACAATTGTTGAGTAGAAGTGGTGTTACCTGGCTCTTGGTAAACGTTGTTTGTTTTGCAAGCATGTGTTTGTTGGAGTCCTTAGGTAGCTGAAACTAGATAAGTCTATTCAAAACAAAAACCATGGAAATGGAAATGAAAAGTTTGAAAGATTGAATTTTGAAAGTGCTTACGGGTGGAGAAAGTGTTCAAAGAGCCAAGCACGTAAGACAAAACCCTAGCACAACGCCTCTATCTACATACCGTTCAATCCCGCAACAATGGAGGTGGCCCAGCAACACCCTGTTCGACGGCCAAACGACGGTGGAGGGGTGGTTGGCGTAGGGAGTAGTGGAGAAACTGGCGCGTGCGCGTTTCACGTTGCAAACAAGCTCCATGTGCCTCTGTTAAAACTAACACGCGGCATATTCTCTTATAAATTAATATAAAAAAATGCAGTTTTTGGAAAAATACTGCAACTTAATGGCCTTGGGTTATATCTGACCGAAGCAGAATTTCTTTCATGCCTTAATTTAGTGGGACCTGAGGCGCAAACATATGTGATCATTTTAAAATATTTAAAATAGCGGGAATTTTAAGAAAATTGTGATTGATCTGCCTCAATTTTGATTATAACCGAGGCATAATACCTATTCTGCCTTGATTTTAAATAGACCTGAGGCATAAAAGTTCACTTAAATTACAAAAATATCACCGCGTCATGATATTCCTCGTTTGCGCCAGAACCGAAGCATATAGGGTGTTGTCAAAACTTAAAACTGCACTAGTAAGGAGTGATTGACCCTAACAATGACAATTGACACAATTATGATGGATCACTAGCTCCAAAGTCGATAATATTTAGTGTAAAGTCAATGTCACCAAATTGTTATATATATATATATATATATATATATATATATATATATATATATATATTAACATTTAGGTTTAATTAGTCTGATGATACATACTCTCACTCAGATGTATCAATTTGGTACCCACTTTTAAAAAGGTGTCAATCGAGTCTCAACTTTTGAAAAAATGTATCAATTAGCTCATTTTTAGAAAAAAAATTATTAACACCATTAATTTTATTTATGACTTTTACCACTAAATTTTAATATAAATATCAATACTTAATTTTGTAAGTATTTTAAATATCAATACCGTTAACGGTGTTAATAATTTTTGTTTGAAAAAAACCTAATTAAGGCATTTTTTCAAGAGTTGATACTCAACTAACATATTTTTAAAAACGGATACTAAAGTAATACATTCAAACAAAAGTAGATATCATTGTACTAATTAAACATAACATTTAAAAGTTTACATTTTACATGCCTACGGGCATCAATGGCGATGCACGATGCCAATGCCCGATTTAGAAAGAATAAAATATGGGGAAGAAAGTTATATAGCATAAGAGCCAATTTCTATTAATGATCACGTGTAATCATAGCATCACAATGCCACGAAAATTTAATAACGTTAAGAATATAAACAAAAAGGAAAAAAATTGAATTTGACAATGTGCATCAACATTATCGACTTAAATCATAAGCATGGATGACACATGATCCACCGATAATACCATCATGAGTATTAATTAAATAAATAGGAAATAGCATAGTTATTGTCACAATAACTTATGAATCTTCCTGACCTTTTTTTTATTACTATGATATACTACTTTTACCAACCAGAAAATCAGATATAGAAAAAGGTTAATATCATGAGATAGAATACAAGTCATGACAAACATTTCGTTTTCAAAGAGTGTGATCATCTGGGACAAAATTCAGAACCCTTCTTTCATAACTGGGGTATCAATCTAAAAAGTCTCAAACACAAGATTGCAGTTGCACACATTATTTAATAAAAATAAATATTTGTTTTGGTACAAGACGGGCCCCTATATCATACAAGAAGACAGAGGCAGTGAAAATTATTGTTTATAAAAAACAAAATAATATTGCATACTTTTTTGTTTCCTTGTGTATGGATACACATTCTACCTAACCTGCTTTAGATGCCAAAATCATTCAGGCCAAATGATAGAGATATTTACAATGCTAATCAACAGCCATCTAGGTTATACCTAGGTTACATGCAAAGACGTGACACAAAATCTCTTTCAGTTCTGTTCGCTTAACAATTTAATTAGTCATACATAATAAACAAATAAAAATTAGATAAACATCAAGCATGAACTAGATATAGAAACACATATATATATATATATATTTAAACTCTTGCATCAATATATTTCATTCTGAAGTATATGTTCTACATTCTTCAGTTGTATCTTAGAGCAAAGTATACATATAAATATAAATATAAATGGCCAACTCTTTTTTCTTACCCTCTTGAAATTTTGTACACAAAGAGCACCCTTCTTTTGTTTCTTTACACACCAATATAAAACAAGCAAATATGTCTCTATATCTATCTCTATATCTCTATCCTATCATTCTATATGAATCTATATATAAAACTAAGTACCATGTGGCTCACTCCCTCACCTCATGTGATATTAATTACCTGGAGCTACCTGCAAATAGTTGAAGGAAAACATTGATTAGAGAGTACTCTAACGTTCTTCAATTTTCCTAAGACAATTAAACCACAATTGAGGATTCCTTGCCACACCATAGTTGAGCTCCTCCTTGTGCATTCATTATAATTATGATATCATATATCCGAAAGAGGAGTTAGCCGTACCAATTAGTCCCTTGTATTTGGTATTGTGTCCTAAGTAACCCATCTCCCATAGACCCTATTTGAGGCAATGAAGGTGTTTGTGGGAGCTGGTTAAGCAGAGTAGCAAAGGAGCCAGGAGAAGCATTGTTGTCTTCTTCAGTCCTCACAACACTCACATTACCATTATTGTCCAAATTGAAGTGTTTTTGATCAGTGTCGTGGTTCCAGTTATAGAGTGTTGAGAGTGTTCTTTTGGAGGCTGAAGCGTTGTTTGAAAGGGCAAAAGGAAGGTGATCTGGCTTGGAGTTTGAAGTGCCAAAGTGAGATGGCATGGCACTTGTAGTAGTGCTGATTCCATTCACACCATTGCCTATAACCACCCCTTCTAACGTGTTTCTGTCATTTTCCAACAATGCACCACTGTAGCTGGTAGACATCTTTGAAAGGTGAAATCTCGCATTCATGTGGCCCACGTTCATGGAAGAAGGTACTTCTCCAATCATGTCATCCATGGAATCATCCCTCTCATGCTCCATAGCTGACCTTTGTGTGTTCCCCTTCTTGTAGATCCGGCACAACACCCAATCATCCAGCTACAAATCCATGCACCAATTCATGTTAAATATTAAATACTTTCATCTCATCTTGTTGTGCTTTTTTTCTTTCTTATAAACACTTCTTCACTCAGAAAGTGTGATTCATGCTTCAACAATGTGGTTTTATTTATTATTTTAATATATCCTAACTTTTAATGAGGAGAGGGTCTAGTGGGGGAAAAAGTGATGTGCATGATGTGCTGAAAAGCGAAGCAGAACAAAGGTATCTTTTACATGAAAAAAGGTTTACCCTTAGGGAGTTTTTCTTGTGGCCCAAGTCACACCCAGGTGGTCTGTTGTTAGGCTTGGTTTCAGCGAGACGATACTCATGCATGATCCAATCGGTTTTCACCCCTTTTGGTGGCTTTCCTCCGTAGAAAACCAAAGATTTCTTCACACCAACCTTTTGAGTTCCACTGCATATGGGTTTATCTGTGCCCGTCGCCTTCCAGTACCCTGAAGTTGCAGCCCTGTTTGGCCTCGCGCCATTTGGGTACTTCCTATCTCTCGGACTGAAAAAGTACCACTCTTCCTCCCCAAACGATGCCTTAGCTGCATAACCAAATGCAAACAAAAAAGTATGAGCAAAAACCAAGGAAAACAACAAAAAAATGAAAAACTAATAACACCCATTTCATTTTTCATCCAAATTAAATTATAATACAAAAGATTTTCTTATTCCACTTGGTGAGGTCATCTATGTGAATACACTCACACCCAGATAAAAATCAGAAGTGTGGATCATGCAGTTTAATATATTAAAATCCAAAATCGTAATACAAAATGAAGAGTTATGTAGAAATTACGGTTGATGAGTGTAAACATCCAAAATCATGATACTGTGAGCAACAAATAGAGTTTAAAGATTGCGATTTGTAAGGGTAAAATTGGAGACAAACCTGGTAATTCCCATGGATCAAACTTGTAGAGATCAACATCAGCGATGATTGAAACAGGGAGAGGAACAGAATCAACTTTCTTCTTGAGGTAGTGAACCACGAGCTCTTCGTCTGTGGGGTGGAACCGAAACCCGGGTGGGAGGTTCGGTTGTTGTTGTGAACTCGTTGACGAGTCTTCGGTGCTATCCATGGTTATTTACCGAGGTTGTTCAGCACTATGTTGGGTTCCAATGGTTGTGCTTGTAGTTGTTGTTGTGGGTTTGGCTTCACACAAGAAGAAAACACACATCTTTCACTAGAAGATGATGATGATGATGATGATATGTATGTAGCTTTATTTACCATCCAAAGTCAAGGTGAAGGCCATGATCTTATGTGGCTGTGGGAAATGGAAATGATCGCCTACGAACACCTCCAATGTTGCACTTAATACATGCATGTGGGTGTGTGAAAGATTCCATGACTCATCGGAGGGGCATATGGGTCTTTTGAGAGTTTTTGATGTAGAATCTCATTCATGAATTTAAGAGAATATAATAAAAATTAAAACAAATAAGTTTTGAGGGTTTAGTAAATATTTATGACAGGGTACATAAGTTTAGATATACATTTAATCACTAAAGGACTCTAAGCTTATGCTTGATTTACTTTTAAACATGACTTTGGATTTAAGTGTTGTGCATGAAAACAAAATCTTCAGAGAATTGATAAAAAATAATTAAAATAAATATTTTGTTTTGTGAAAAAAAATTAAAATAAAAATTTAAAAAGTAATGTGTATTATAAGAGAACAAATAAAATTACCTGTTAGAAGTCAAAACATTAAATAATAACTTAACTTGAAATATTGTTTGCATTTAACTAAATACAAAATTATTCTTTGATTTTTAAAATTGTTTTTTGTAAATTTAAAAACTTTATATTTTTTTTGTAGTATATAGGCACCGTTAAAAGAATTAAAGTAAATATAAATTTAAAAGTAGTTAATATAAAAGTCAATAATTTTTTTATAAAAAAAAGGTATGTAAACATATTCATCAAATTCGTGGCTCAGATGTCAGAAGTATATTTTTATACAATACACTTTGAATTTTGATTGAGTTGAATCTAATTTTCTTTACGGAATTCATTTCCAAAAAAACAAAAATTATATATGATAAGATAAATGTATAAAATTGTTTTACATTACCATCAACCTATCTATTTCAAATTATAATCAGATAATAATGCATAAAAGCACACTATTAACAAATATACTATAGTTCTTTGTAAATATATTTGAAGAATTAAAAAGTCGAATAACCAATATATTCAGATGATAGGATTCAAGTTATTGACCTAGTGTTGTTGAAAAGAAAAAGAAAATAAAGCTATGGACTTAATGAAGGAAAAGGAGTGCGGTTGCAAAAGAAAGAGTTGGGTGGAATAACACACGAATACACCAACAGGAAGTTCGGCCGTTGAGAGAACGACACGTAAGATTCCGAATCATGTAATCTCGACACGTGAATGGGACCACACAACAATATCATTTTCTATTTTCATTTTCACTGTTTACATTTTAACGAAAACTGTGAACAATCTCCACCGTAAAACACGTTCGATTTTTTAACCAGAATATACATAAACTAAGATTAATTTTAATTATGAACTGCACCGAGGCATTAGAACTCTAGAGAATCTGATCAAAACATGATTGTGATGTGAAGATGGAAGCCCCTATAGTTTCGAAAATAAATGCTATAGGGTGTGTAGTTCATGGAGCAGCCACACGATTTATTTATTACGTACATCTCTCGAAAATGAAAATTGCAAAATAATGAATGGTGAAGATGTGGTGCTGTTCAAAAGTGACTCTAGATATCCAAGTTCGATGGTGATTGATATTAATTTTAATTTGTTTTATGTGATGAAAAAAATAAAATAAAAGCATAGATCGGGGGAAAGATAAGTGTGGGGACAAAGGTTTTCCACACTTTCTGCTTTTGTTGGGCATATTACACCACCAATGCCAACATCAACCAATGGATTAAGAAAATTTACCATGCCAATTGCTAAATCAATGGTCCCACAGACCATTAACTCAACCTTCACTTTTTTTTTTTTCTCTTTTCTTGTTTTCTTGATCTCGTGTGAACCCCACTTATGTCAATGGTACGTATTAAACATATGGTTGATGCACACACAAAATATATATATATATATATATATATATATATATATATATATATATATATATATTATAAAAAATAAAGATATTTTTTTTTATATTTATTAATACATCGTTGGTTGTACTGTTACTTCTCTTATTTTTTTTTCTTTTTTTTTTTTTTCTTAATCACAAAAAAAACAAAAAAATATAAATAAAAAATATTAAAAATATATATTAAACAAACACAAAATATATATATATATATATATATATATATATATATATA
>Ga0099822_1009380_pt1 | contig 12340 bp, 10 predicted proteins | sample CowpeawhiteBW_FD_76839 | JGI IMG/M metagenome (GOLD analysis project Ga0099822, IMG submission 76839) | Root nodule microbial communities of legume samples collected from California USA - Cow pea white BW | ecosystem: Host-associated > Plants > Roots > Nodule | place: USA: California | collected... | reverse complement strand
ATATATATATATATATATATATATATATATATATATATATATATATAATATTTTGTATTTTGCAAACGTTGAAATATCCAAGATTCAGGTGTCTGCTCCAAACTGAGGAGGTGTATCTGCAAAAGACATTATAACACTCACGTTAAAGTTAAGCGGTGTGTATCAATGAACAATAAATGTTATAATAATGAATGTAATAAATTTGCCTAGTGAATTATTTTATTTATATTGTGTTTATGGATTTTTACCTAGTTGGACCTGACCCACATGAATGATTACCTTGATTAACCTCAGGTTAGGTAGCCTAGATCATATTAGGCCAGGTAGCCGAGATGATCTCGGGCTTGCATAATACACTAGCCACCAAACTTGAGATAATACCAATGAGAGTCTTTAGGATGTTGAAATGATGTCAGTGCCAATGTTGCCAATATGATATAAATTGAAAGAAAATTTATATTTTTTTGGTCATGTCATTCTACATGTACAGTAGCCCCCAGCCTCGAGAAGTGAAGCGATGCAAAAAGCTTAATGGATAATCATTAAGGTGTTAGAGGTCGATGTGACATGGGGAAGTGTAAGAGTTGTGACCTTTGACTGTTATAGGGAGATCTAATGGTTGGGATCAAAGCGATGGCATGTCAAGAGGCGCTAACAATTGCTATATAAAGAGGGCTCCTCAAACCCATTTGAGCATCTTTCATATAAAGTACTTTTGAGTATATTTCAACAACAAATTTTGATATCATCTAAAAAGGGCATAAAAAAATCATAAAATAAAGAGAACTCCTTGAAACTTTAAGAAAATTATGCAATGGAAGAAAGTGATTAGGAACAAAATTATCTATACAAAAATATAAATTTATAATGTAGTTGTTTCAGGTAATAGGGACGAATGTTCTCCTACACAATTTGTTTGCCTTCACCTCATAATATTCTTCTCCTAGCTAAGGCATCATGTTCGTCCAAACCGGTCGATGGTACCTACTAAAGATACTCCGAGCTCAAGTTAATTTAGTATCAAATGATGAAGTGAGTTAAGGAAGTCTTAAATGCGTATTAAATGTACCAACAATCATACATTTGACCTCTATTTATAATATCTTTAATGGCTTTGATTAGGGCCATCCTAATAACGACTCAACCTCTCCTAATCATGTTTATTGTCTTAATTAATATAATTTGCTTACTTAATTAGGTAATCTTGGTTTGGGCCAATCCAACCATTTGGTTACCAAGATGAAAATCTAAATGGTGGTGTTTGGTTCCACAAGATCATACGACCACTATAGTTAGGGTTTGTAAAGGATTATGTATAATTTGCTAAATTGTGTGATTACTGCACGATATATTACATGAAAGGACTATTCAGTACTTTAAATAAAACAAGGTGTTCATATTATGTTTGTTGAAAACTTATTTGTAGTAAATAAGAAAATAATATATTTACTAAACAGTTTAAACTTTTTGTATCTTCTTCGACATCTTTCTCAATTAAAGTGAATAAATCACATCTTTCTTTCTTGATGTATTGTGAAACAATAATTTCTTCAATATACAAGAAAAATTTAGCTTAATCACTATAAGAGAAATAATATTTAGTGTGATGACGGTTTTACTAAGATGATACTATATTAAAAAAATTAAAAAGTTCTATAATATTTGTAGTCGATTTTAAATCGATGGGATATTGGAGCATATATTTTAGACTATTGTCATTTTTATAGGAAGTGGTATTTTTCACGTAGCTCAACTCCTTCGCTCATGTTTTTTATTTAGTGTTGATTCCATTTTTTTCTTTAAGCCATCTTCACTTCCACTACAAAGTACATATCTTCTCTTTTTCTTGGAAGCCATTTTCTCTCCTCATGGAAGCCATTCTTGTAAGCCATCTTCTCCCTTTTCCTAAGTATTTTTTTTTCCTTTTTTGTGAGTTCATTTTCTCTTCCATTTATTTTCCTCTTCAAATTTGGTTTTATTTTGAAGTGTTAACTTCTAATAAACCCTAATTTAAATCACTGATATGTGTTTTTGTATTGATTTTGGGGCAAAGCTCATTTCCCAAATCGAATTGGAGAGGTTGTGCCAAAAGTGTGTGAGCACATGCACAACAAGAATGTGTGGCCCAGGGAAGAGGCAGTGATGACAATTGGAGTTGTCGTGGATGCTTGACCAGAGAGCGACTCCAATATTGTGATTGTAGCATGCAACAATTCTCAACAAGTTGTGTCCTTTGATGAAACACTCATCATGTGTAGCGCATTTGTTGATGTTAGGGCCAATGTTCTTTTCATAGACACACTAACTTGCTTACATTGAAGAAATCAGAGCTCTGTCTCCCCATGTTTCTAAATTGGTATTTTTATCTCTCTCCTCGTAATGCATGTCTTGCCTCTTCAATTATGACACAAATTGTACATTGACTGCTGACTGCCTCATCAAAATGCTCCTTGCAAGATTTCCGCAATCCTCCTCATTTTGTTTCCTTTGTTTGGTTCGACATCCTTGATTTTTTTGTTTAACATTTTGGCTATGTTTAGATAAATCAATGTGTTTAAGGAAGACTGATGATGCTACCACTAGTTTGTGGTTGGCGAACCGTTTTGTAAATATGACATAGAGAGTGTTGAACGAATTGATAGAGTTAAGTCAGAGGGCGTAGTACCACTCCACGACCTATCCATTGAGTGTGGTAGGAAAGAGCCAAAAATGGACCTTAATTCGTGGGTATGAATCTTGGCCTGTGTCAAATATGCTTTCATATAAGCTTTGACATTCGTCATCCCTTCATGTTTTTTTAGGCCCTCAAAGTATGCTTGCATGGCTTTGTCTAATTGTGGTTGGGATATAGCTCAAAATGATACGATTGATCATATACTCGAGACTCTTAAGGTGCCAAAGGCCTAATCTGGGTGTGATCCCTGGAGTTCTCATTGATTGTATTGCCTATGACTAGATTGTTCTTAATCTAATCTCGTGCTTCATTTGCAAGACTTAGTGGGTATTTAAATTTGATGTTAGGGTAAACTTTCGTTGTCCTTCTTTCTTGCCTTCTGGGTGAGGTTTCTTGATGTTGGGCTGTCATCTAGATTCCATGTGCTTTACTAATGTTTGGGAGAGGGAGACTCCCATTTCTCTTGAGTTGTATGGTAGGCATTTTTCCTGTTTAAAGGTTGAGTCTGTCAAGTATCGTTATTATGAGGCTTTATTACTCATTGGATTCGAGGAGTGTCTTCTTGAGAATGTTCTTTGAAAAGTTTATTCTTCCTCGAGATTGTTGAGCTTCTGGTTTGACACCCCGAAACAACTCCACGTCCTCGTGGTGTTGAGTTCAAAGTTGTTCATTCTATTGGACAATAGTCTCCATACGACTCTTGATGATATTGATGACATTGGGATCCATCTCTAGTGTGGAGGATGTGGATGATTGAGCTTGACTTTTTATTAATATCATATGTTTAGTGGTATGGTGAATGTTTTACCAAAGCCTCATAGTTGCCAATTGTTTTTATCTGAAATCGTCAAGGAATCTTCAGGACGACATTGTTCTATATCAAACTCCTAGAGAGACTAGAGAGATGATCTGACTATATAAAATTAATACTTAAGTTAGTAAGAAAGTATATATTAATATAATAACAGTTAAATATGTTTTTGGTCTCTCAAATTTCAGTGAAATTTGTAATTAGTTCATCTTCGAAACTCTAAACCAATTTAGTTCTTCATTTTTAAAAATACGTGAATTTAGTTCTTTTAACCAAAATTTATCAAGTTTATGTGACATTTCAAACGCGATTTACAATAATATTTGAGCTAATATTAAAGAGAAAATGTGTCAAAAGGTGTAAACATTTCAAATACTAACATGGAATGCACTTGAAACATCATATAAACTTAACAAAATTTGGTTAAAATGAGTAAATCCACACATTTCTAAAGATGAATAACTAAATTGGTCTAAAATTTCGAAAAGGGACTAATTCCAAATTTCACACAAACTTAAAGGACAAAAGCATATTTAACCCATATAATAACAAATGAGGCTAAGGAGTGAATACTTATTATTGTCGTGTGATACATATAGGAAATAGGTTATTGAACCCAACATGTCAATAAAATATTAACATATAAAAGGCAGTTGTAAGTGAGTATAAACTTAAAAATCTGCCTAATATCTTAGGATATGCTTTTTTTTGGAAGAATTGAGGACTTCGTATAAATTGATTTTGGATCTTGAGATTTGGATCGAATATGTACCAACACCATTTTCTTAAAACATGTTTTTGAAACTTTTCTTAAATTGTTACGATGCCTCCTGAATTTATTTACATTATTTTCTTCCTCCCATTAGTTGCCACACAAACTAGTAATAGCATAAATGAGTAATAAGTTACATACACACATGTAGTATTTCTTGCCAGCAATTTGATGACATATTATTAACGGATGAAAGTTACTTAATTTTAAAACACTAAAAGACTAATTCTATAATTAAAATTTTATAATATCTAAAATGACACATTTGTGAAACTAAATTGACAAAAGAATTTAATCAGATGACAAGTGTCAAATGTTGAAGGCAACAACGTTCGATTAATGCTTTAAAACACCAGGTCAACGATACCCCTTCGCCGACGGTTTTCATAAATAATCATAGGGTAATTTCGTCCTTTTCTTGTCCACTTCTGTGTAGTATTTGGTAATTTGGCTTCTTAAACATCACCAACAAAATAAACGAATCAAGAATAGAATATTATGATCACCGACAAAATTGTTGAGTCATTTTCTTCTAACAAGCTTAAATTATTTTCTTCCAAACAACAAAACGCTACATGGATACCATTATGATAATTCATACCTTAAATTGTTTGTGCTATATCAAGGTGTTAACGTGTGAAGATGTAATTATCCGATCCCAAACGTGGTTCATTAATCGTTGCTAATGTATCTTATTGAGTAGTTTATGAGTTACACGTTTGCATAATAGGGTGTTGGCAACTTACCACTAATAGGTACTTTCTATATTGATAAGCAAAAGCAAAGTTCCTCAAAATTACTTTCTCACGTCAGCAAGAGAAAAAACACGAAAATGCAAAAGTATACAAGGAAAGAAAGAACGGAAGAAAAGAATCTAGCTTTTATCTAGTACATAAGGTATTATTTTCGAAAAAAACAATATAAATATCAAGGTGCCATATAATGATAATAATTCACAAAATCTATCTTTGTCTTCTATACCATTAGCCTTCAAAAAAATAATTCAATGCAAATTAATTTCTTAAATTTTCCTTTTTTTTTACATATATACACAAATATAAAAACTTAGTACGGTAAAGTAAGTAACTTCTCATAGTAATTTATCCAAACACTTTTTTTTTTTTATAAATACGGTCGATCCAATTGAGGATTTTTATCTAATATTAATGGTTCATTATTGTATGAATAACTATTGACATTAATAACTTACAGAGTAATGAAAAATCTATGCAGGCAACAGTTAAGACAAGGAAAGCAGTTAAATGATAATTTATTGAGGAAGTGTTGAAGACAAAAAAAAAAAACAGCAAGGAGAGAGAGAGATGAAAAAAAATGTAGAACATGAATGCCAGTGGCAGTGGTAATGGGCAATCACTGCCATGAGTGGGACCAACATCAGCATCCATGGAAAGGGTCATCATTCATCATGGGACACACGGTTAACAAGGTAACTAAACCAGCAAAAACGGGACCTTGGACACAAGGTTTTTCCTGAACCATGATAACTAAGTGGGTCCCACTTTCCCTAAAACAAGTAGTGGGGTCACAGTATTTGCTGAACCAGCTGTTCTCTCTCTCATGCTCTCGTATCATTGAAACCCTTTGTCCCTTCCCAAGATCTGATTGCATTTCCCTGCTTTACAGGGGAGATAGTGCAAGCGTAATCTCCAAGTTCTTTCATCTTTTTGTTACTTTTTGTTCAGAGACACATAGGCCCAGAACAACTTGCAAGCTCTTTCATTCAGATCTGTCTCTTTGGTTTCACTTCAGGTACCATCATTTTCCATCTAAATTTTGACCCCCTTTTTTTCAAATTCATTTAAAATTGCTATTTTTGCACTTTCCCATTTCCTCGACATGTTTTTGGACCCGTTTAATGTTTAAAGTTCTTCGATTTCTTTCCTTGTTTTGAATTGGTGAAAATTCTGGTAGTTTCAGCACAAGGGTGTTGCATAATTTCACTGGAAATGCTGATTTTATTAGATAAATCTGCATTCTATGTGGTTCTTTGCAGTGAAATGCAAAAAGGAAGATAATCCGGTTCTTCATACTGTTGGATTCAGTATGATTCAGCGAATGAGGATTTCAAATAACTCTCTGTATTTTTCACATGCCATTTGGATTCCTTTAGGGATAAGTATTTGAATTGCTCAATAGTTCAGTCTTGATGATGAATTTCTCTACCAGAAGCCAGAAGCTGGTTTCTGGTTTCCTTTTCATACCTTTTCTTCTTGTTTTCAAAAGCTAAAAGGCTTACGTAATTAATTTTTCAGCATCAAATTTCATAGCTCTAGCAGCATTTACTGATATAAGTTGGTGATATTGGATTTCCTATTCAAAGGCAAGCTGAATTCTTGAATTATTTTGGCTTGTGAGAGATGATATCATGAAATTTACATATTTCCTGTGTTAAGGGTCTAAGCGAGGAATGCGAAGAGAATGGGGAGGAAGGGAAGTTGGTTTTCTACTGTGAAGAAAGCTCTAAGCCCTGAATCAAAGGAGAGGAACGATCAGGTTCAGATGAAATTTATAGTTAACATTTCTCAGGTATCCAACATTTTCCTTATAGTGTTAGCAACTGCTTTTGCAGAAAACAAGCAGACCAAAGAAGAAATGGTTTGGAAAACAAAAGTTGCAGACTTCAGCATCTCAATCTGAAACGGATAAAGCAGCACCTCCTCTTCCTCCACCTGAGGTTATTTTACCTCACTCTGAGATTGAAACAAGTCATGATCGCGTCAAAGTTGCAACTGCAGTGGTTGTGGAGGAACCGGTTCCTGCTGTTCATACAGAACCTGTTCCTGCTGTTCAGACAGAACCTGTGGAGGTCCAAGCCACTACAATTGTTCAGTTACACAGTAAACCAACAGAGGGAGTGGCAGCAATAAGGATTCAGAAAGCTTTTCGGGGATACTTGGTATATTTTGCTATTTTTCATTTAAACCGATGTAACTTATTCCATTCAGCTTCCCTCTTTCCATTATCTGTTGAATGTTTGTACTTTTGCTTACAACTACTAGTGAGAAAACCTCAGTTACAATAATGATATAACACTTTCTTGTTCACTGTATACTAACAGTTGGTCAGTTCGAACTCTTAAAATACGAATCAGTGCCAAAACGTATATATTTATTAAAGGGTTAACCTTGTTTTTGGTCACGCAATTTTGGTTTTTGTCCCTATCTTCAACTTTGATCCTATTAGGTTTCCATACTTAAGAAATACATGGATGTAGTTCTCTTCGTCCAATGGTGTTAACAAATGACAATTGCATTTCTTAAGTATAGGACCTAACAGGATCAAAGTTTGAAATAAAGATAAAAATCAAAATTGCTATATCGTTTAAGGACCAAATGGGTTAACTATGTGTTTTTAAGTACCAAACACTAAGTTAAGAGGTCATAAGTAATCAATAATTGCTGCAAAAGAAAGCTTCTTGATTCATGATAAACGGCCTGCAAGCTGAGTTATTTCTCTATAATCATTTAGGCACGAAGGGCACTGCGGGCTCTGAGGGGACTGGTGAGGTTGAGATCCCTCATGGAAGGGCCAGTGGTGAAACGACAAGCCATTAGTACCCTCCGTTCCATGCAGACTTTTGCACATTTGCAAACTCAGATTCGTTCTAGGAGGCTCAGGATGTTGGAGGAGAATCAAGCTCTGCAGAAACAGCTCTTACAGAAACATGCAAAAGAGCTAGAGAGCATGAAGGTCTGTGTTTCATTTCCCTTGACTTATTTTCTGTTTTTGATCCTGTTGACATAAAGATAATATTTACTTGACTTTTAGATGGATTTTGAATGATTTTAACTTTTTTCAAATTCCTATAATAGCTTGGTGAGGAATGGGATGACAGTGTACAATCGAAAGAACAGGTTGAAGCCAAGTTACTGAGCAAGTATGAAGCTGCTATGAGAAGAGAAAGAGCAATGGCTTATTCATTCTCTCACCAGGTTTTCTATTTCTCCTGTGAATTTACATTTGTTAGGATAGTGAAACTGAAATGAGAAAGGATATATGAAGCAAATTTTTTGGTGAATTCAGAGAACAATTGACTTTACTCTTGTTTGGATAAATTTTTCAATTAACACTCAAAAGAGAAGAAAATAAGAAAGGTAAAATGCTTTAAACTTCTTCCATAAAATTAAAATTTAGCTTATGCATACTGGGAAATTTGTCCAAACTATTTTGTTATGTCAGAAAATAATACATAATATATAATGGACTATAATAAGAATATGGCTACTGGTGTGATTTCCATGAGGTTTTGAATACATTTAACTCCCGGGTTTGACTTTTAACAAAGGAAAATGTTTTTTTGAAACTGGATGCGCCACTCCACAACCCACTTTTAGGAGTATTTTGGTCATTGAAAAAGTTAACTTCTAGAGATTGAAAAATAAAATAGTGGATGAAAAGTGTGTAAAAGTTTGTTGGGTGTCAAAATAATACTACTCTTAAACAAATGCTACTTCATTCTTTACAGCAAAACTGGAAGAGTTCATCAAGATCCATAAACCCAATGTTCATGGATCCAACCAATCCAACCTGGGGTTGGAGTTGGTTGGAACGATGGACGGCAGCCCGGCCCGGGGAGAGCCATAGCTTGGGGGAGAAAGAAAAGAATGACAATAAATCTATTAGAAGTTCTGGGCGTGGCATTACCAGTGCTGAAATCAGCAAATCATTTGCTAAATTTCAGCTGAATTCTGAGAAGCATTCTCCAACAGCGAGCCAAAATCCAGGCTCACCTAACTTTGAGTCACAATCCCAGCAATCGCATTCAAATCCTCCCAAGTCAGCTCCTCCAGCAGCTGCTAAGAAGGTGAAGAAAGTGAGTCCAAAGGACATGTTGGCCATAGATGATGACACTAAAAGTGTGTTGAGTGTGCAGTCAGAGCGGCCAAGGAGGCACTCCATTGGTGGATCAACTGTAGGAGATGATGAAAGCCTTGCAAGCTCCCCAGCAATCCCAAGTTACATGGTGCCAACTAAATCTGCCAAAGCCAAGTCCAGAATGCAAAGTCCACTAGCTGCAGAAAATGTGACCCCAGATAAAGGGTCAGGGTCCCCTGCTGGGACTGCAAAGAAGCGTCTCAGTTTCCCTGCTTCACCTGCTAGACCAAGAAGGCATTCAGGTCCACCAAAGGTTGAAAGCAGCTTCAATGCTGAAATCACTGTGGGAAATGGTGTGTCTGGTTGATTACATAGCCACAGGAAAAAGGATGCAAAAACAATCAGTTGAAATATGATGGCAAGAATAAGACAAAAGTTCATTTCAATTGTCCCTTTATTTATTTATTTGTTTATTTATCATGTGTATCTTCATCTTATCATTTTTGTATTGATTTGGGGGTGAAAACTGTTTTACCTACTACATTTGTGTATTTGTCGTATTCCACTCATGTATGTATGTACTCACAATTTGTGCTGCTGAGGGGATCATAGGTGGTTCATGAAAGTACTATGGACAAGAGATCATTCAGCTGTCAGAATGACTTTCAGAGCCTCCCCAGTATCTCTCTGTTACTATTGATTCTTATTTGTGATATAAAATGTATATTTAATTTCTTTGTCCCCATCATTTGAGTCATTTATCAGGACAGTTAAATGTTACTGTGTTCTGTAACCTATGTTCAGTATGAGTACACCCCCAAGAAAAAAGTGTTTGTAAACAGCTCTGCTCTTATCCTGTTTAATTGGTATGCTAAATAAAAAAATATACATATACACACACATTTATGTATTTGATCATATTTTTCACTCTTAAAAGTCTTAATTTTTATCTCCAAAAAGATTTTTGTTTTGGATTTCATAATTTGATTCATTTTAATTTCTATAAAAAGAAATAAATACCAATGTCTAAAAAGAAATTTATTTTCAAAAAAGTAAATAGTTTTATGCATTCTTCCTTTTATAAGGAGGCTAAGAGTTAGGATGAGAAATAAAACATGTCTAAAAAATTACAAGCAGAATATGAATAGCACTTCTTAAGTGAGAAGAATAAAATATTTAAATAAAACAATAGTATAGGAATAAAATAACAGAATTGTTGAATAAAATAATATAGGCTTAATTAGACTTTTGGTCCTCTACTTTATATGCGAGGTTCATTTTGGTCCTCTTATTTTTTCGGGGTTCAATTTAGTCCCCTAGTTTATGTAGGAGGTTCAATTCAGTCCTGTGTGTTAACAACGTTAAAAAAATTAACGGCAGAGTGATTTGATGTGATACTGTGGCAATTTTACATGACGTGTCAAGTAGGGACATCAGATTATGTGGACAATACAAAACGAGAAATTAAAAGCAGCGGTAATTGGAAGAAGCGAAATTAGGGTTCTTGGAAGAAAGAAATTAGGGTTCGTGGAAGAAAGAAATTTGGGTGCGAGGAAGAATTTGGGGATAACGATTGAACAAATTAGGGTTCGAGGAAGAAGCGAAAATCAATCAATCAATATATTAGGGTTCGCGGTCTCCTTCGGTGCGGCAAAGGTTCATCGCTATGTTCATAGTGGGACGAAATCGAAGGTAAGTTTTCTGGTTTTTCTATGGATTGAATGTCGCGTTTTACTTATATAGTATTGTCTTTGTCGGTGTTGGTATTATTTTCTATGTGTTATTCTGTCTGTGTGTGTTTGTAATGGTGTGTGGGTTGTGGTCCCGTTGCTTTGTGGTGGTCCCGTTTGTTTGTGGTTAGTGGGTTGTGGTCACGTTTTGACTTTTTTGGGGCATGGGATGTAATATGTATTGTATATGTGGGCATTGGTTGTGCGTCGAGTAACTTGGAATATGTATTTTTATAGGTTGGGATGTGTGATGATAGATTTGAGGTGGTGGTCCACCATGGAGGATACTTTGAAAGGAATGAAGCTAGGTGGAGTTATAGTAATGGGTTAACGCCCACGTTGGCGTGTGACCCAGATAGGTGGAGCTATTTTGAAATAATGGGAATACTTAGGGAAATAGGTTATGTAAACATTAAAGATTTGTGGTATAATGTTAGTAGGTCAGAGGTATTGGAGAACAACTTGAAAAATTTGACTGATGACATGGGTGTAATGCAAATGGTTAGAATTGCTAGAAGGAATGGGCAGGTTCATATGTATGTTAATCACTCAATTTGTGAAGCTGAGGTTGTGGACAATGTTTTGGAATACTTCCCGGAAGAGGTGGTTGCAGAAATAGGAACTACAAATGTTGAGGTCCAGGCTGAGATGGATGGTCACAGTGGTTGTGGCGATGGAGATCACATTAATCCTGTGCAGGATAATAATGTTGTTCATGAAGCTGAAATGCAACAGGATAAAAACGTTTTTGATATGGAATATGAATTGGAAGATGACGCAGATAGTCACCATAACATTAGGGTGGAGCCACAAACTGAATTTGAGGAAACTGGAGGTGATGTAGTAGGTGTAGGTAAGGAAACTAGAGCTGATGCAGTAGTTGAAGGTGATGAAACTGGAGCTGATGGAGTAGGTGTAGGTAAGGAAACTGGAATTCATGCAGAAGTTGAAGGTGATGAAGTTGGAGCTGATGGAGTAGCTGTAGATAAGGAAACTGGAGTTCGTGCAGAAGGTGATGAAGTTGGAGCTGATGGAGTAGTTGTAGATAAGGAAACTGGAGTTCGTGCAGAAGGTGATGAAGCTGGAGCTGATGGAGTAGCTATAGATAAGGAAACTGGAGCTGATGCAGTAGGTGAAGGTGATGAAACTGGAGCTGAGGCACATGAGGCAGTAGGTCGGGAGGAGAGAAATGAAGATGAAACTGATTTTGATCTAGTTGATGTAAGTGTCCATTATGAGGACAATTTATGGGAAGGAAATGGGGAAGAAGATAGTGAGGATGACGATTTAGAATTTGATGGCAGTGACCATGTTGATATGCGAGATAGGGGGTTATCTGATGATGGGTGGGAATCAGATGACATGTACAGTGATGACTCATTGGCCAGTCGCAACCAATGTAAGGCAAACTTTGGGACCTTTAAAATGCCCAAAAGTATGGCCCAATACCAGTGGGAAGTTGGAACATATTTTCCAGATAAAGAGGCATTTATAGAGGCAATAAGGACATATGGAGT
>Ga0099822_1009375_pt1 | contig 12341 bp, 10 predicted proteins | sample CowpeawhiteBW_FD_76839 | JGI IMG/M metagenome (GOLD analysis project Ga0099822, IMG submission 76839) | Root nodule microbial communities of legume samples collected from California USA - Cow pea white BW | ecosystem: Host-associated > Plants > Roots > Nodule | place: USA: California | collected... | reverse complement strand
TTATGGAAGAACAATGTTGATTTCGTTGTTGAAAAAGTTCACTAAAGGTAGAGACTTGATAAGACCGGGTGTGACTAGATTTGCCACGGCATATTTGACTCTTGGTTGTCTTCATGAATTGAAGGCATCTTTATTGACAAGGTTTAACTTCGATAAGTAGAAGACAAGCAAATTTGGAACTTCATAAGAGGGGAAAAGAATAGAACGCGTGGTATTAGACAGTCGATTTTGGAAGAATGTCTCCACATGCTTGAAGGCTACTACCCCTCTTATGGTGGTCTTAAGATTGGTGGACTCAGATGTAAAACCCGCAATGGGTTTCATTTATGAAGAGATGGAGTATGCAAAAGAAAAGATTAGGTCCAATTTTAACAATATTAAGAAGAGGTAAACTTCCAAACTTTAACTCATTAAAAGTTTAATTCCTTATGTCTGAAATTTTTTTTGGTATTGAATGTAGTTATGAAGAGGTTTGGAGAATAATTGATGCTCGATGGGATAGTAAACTTCATAGGCCTTTGCATGCAGCTGCCTATTTTCTCAACCCCCACTTCCACTATGAACCTAACTTTAGATGTGATGATGGTGGAGAGGTTAAAGAAGGACTATATGAGTGCATGAGAAGATTGGTGCCAGATATTGCAGAAAGAAGAAAAATTAATTTGCAAATTGTTCAATTTCATTTTGCTAGAGGTCTTTTTGGAATGGAATATGCAAAGGAATGCAGGAAAGCATTAAATCCTGGTGAATGGTGGGAAATGTTTGGGGATGCAACTCCGGAGTTGAAGAGATTTGCTATTCGAATTCTAAGCTTGACTTGTAGTTCTTCGGGTTGTGAGCGTAATTGGAGTTCATTCGAGATGGTAATTTAAATTATTTATAATTTATAATTTTCTTTATTAGGTTTATAACTACTAAAATTTTAGGTTCATACAAAGAGAAGGAACCGTTTGCATCACAAAAAGATGAATGATTTAGTTTATGTGATGTAAAACTTGAAGTTGAAAAGTAGACAAATTCGAAAAACTGTTGCTCTACCATTTGATGACATTGAATCAGATGATGAATGGATAACTGAAAAGGCAGAAGATGTTGTTGAGATTGAGGAAGCTGAAGGTGAAATTGATGTTCAAAATGTTCCTTTAGATGGACCAACAACAGATCCAACTCTAGATGCTCTTGATCTTGATAACATAACTTTTGATGCCAATTAGGATGCACATGTTTCATCGGGGGAGGAGTTGGATGAAGATGATGATGATGATGGAGATGATGATATCATTAGAGGATTAGAGGATTACCCATAGACATTTGATATTTGAATTTATGTTTTACAGTATTTGTATGAACTTATTTATTTCAAATACTTTTAAGCTATATAATTTTATGGACTTGTTTGAATTAGGATATTATTTATATAAATTAATTTTTTTTCTTATGAAGTAAACTCTTACGAGTTTACGATTCGAGTTTACTGGGCTCTCACGAGTTTACGTAAACTCTCGAGTTTGACAACCTTGGTCATGCGGCTTGAGCGGTCGGACAGACAATAAAAGAAATGAAGAAAAAAAAATTTATGATTAAAAATATATAATGAAAAATGAAAAAAATAAATCAAAAGAATTAACAATTGGCAATGACGTACCTTCGAAATTTTTCGATATATGTTCTCTTTTATATCAGTCTCACCATCTCATTTTCCCAACAAAGGTAAAAAGGAGGTGTGTTTCTGTGGGTGGTAATGGAAGAGAAAGAGGAAGTGTAGCGAATATTTTCCTTCGATCTTCTACATCCTTCAATATGTTTTTTTTTTGAAAGAGAGATAAAAAATGAGGTGTGTAAATGGGAGTGGTAATAAGAAAGAATTAGAGAAGTGTAGAGAATATTTTTTTTCGATCCCTTTTCATGAAACAAAATGTCTATTTATATCGCAAATTGCAATCCTACCCTTAATTGTAATGAACAATATAAGGAAGAAATTGGTCATGATAACACCACATTATGGAAATCAAATAATAGTAAATCAGAGCATAATATCAATCAAAATCATAAATGTTGATTCTAACCATTAACAAATCAAAGCACAAAAATCAATCCCAATTAATAATATTGATTCTAACCATATGAAGAGATATTGCTTCTAATTATTAGAATCATATCACTAATGTCCATATCAGGTAACAAAGGGTAGAAAATATTATGTTGAGTTTGTTGGACTCTTCCTTTTTTTTCTTTTTTTCATCTCTCTTTGTTTTTGCTAAAAATTAAAGTTTGAAAATCTTGGAAGAGAATTTTATTTCACCCTTTTTATTTTCCATTAACTAAAAAAACTTTTTTATTTTTTAATTTTTAAAATAAATTTATTCACCCGGCCAAAATTGGGTGTTGACACACTCTAAGGAAACCCTTTAAAAACGTGGTCACATCACCACATAGCAGCTAAACATGGATGTGCACAAGTCATATGGTTGAAGCATCAACTCATGGACTATGGTGTAAAACTGAGGTACCTTTATATTATGATAATACTAGTGTCATCAACTTAACCAAGAATCCAATACAACATTCTAAAACCAAGCACATTGAGATTAGGCATCATTTCATTCGAGATCATGTTTAAAAGGGAGATTGTGAAATTCAATTTGTTAAAACTGAAAATCAATTGGTTTATTTGTTTATAAAACCATTAGCTAGAGATAGATTCAACAAGCTAATAACTGAACTAGGCATATTAGACATGAAGAATGTGGTCTGATATGTTTTTAGCATGTTAATCTTATGAATCCATGCATTGATTTCATTAAAATAAGCTAATGTGTGCATAAACTGAATATTGTCATATTTAGCCTCTTGATTTTTCATTGTTATGTGTTGATTTTACTTAAAACTGCCTCTGTTTTCAATAATTATGATCTGTCAAACTTTTAGTCTGTTGATTTTACAAATCTATGTGTTGATTTTACTTAAACAACTACTGTATGCAAAAATCATGATTTGTCAAATTTCAGTCTGTTGATTCTATAAATCTATGCATTGATTTCTTTTAAGTTGCCACTGTATGCAAAAAAATTAATCTGTCACGAATTTTAATATGTTGTTTTCACAATTATATGTGTTGATTTCATTAAAACTGTATATGGGAATATAAAGTTCAATTTTAAATCGATTGATTTTTCAAATCTGTGTTGATTTCACTTAACTAAATTCTGTGTGCAAAGTTTTGTGAACTGTTGAATTTTTTAGTCGACTGAATTATAAAATATATGTGTTGATTTTACTTGAACTGTAATTTTTGAATGAATTCAATTCAAAAGCTAACCCAGTCAAAGACAACATCTTGTGTCAGGTATGTGTTAGGTACTGTCTACCTCCAACAACTATTACATCACCTATATGTTGCTTTTTCTAATTTCTTTGACCAAAAAGCATGTGTGATGTGTAATTCCAATGTGCATGCACCTTACATTATCTGAACTGATTGATTCATTTATAAAAACTCATTGGAAACTTCATGATTTGTTGAGATACTACAATCAAATGCATTAACCTGGCTTTGGTAACCTAAAACGAACTAATGAAAATAAATGTGCATCATTTAATCGACTGATTCTGCAATTCAACATGTTCAATTATAAATACTATACTTTAAAACTTGCATTTGCATCAAATATCTCTTAGAAACAGCCACACCTATAATCATCATGCCTCGTCGTCAACAATTTGTTGTGAAATCTGATGAACAACACTCCAGTTCTCCCAATCAAAGTTCTCTAAATCAAGAACATCATGGGAGAATTGAGGCTTGGTTCAAAGGACATGAGGACAACATTCAAGTGTTCCTCATTGAGATGACTATGAAGCAAATCAACATTCCTAAGGTGTTGAGGTATTCATGGTTGAGAACAAAAGGGTTTGAGAGTCTTCTTCAACAACTCAAGCATCAAAAGTTGAAGACGTTCCTTGATCTTTCAGGGAAAATCTATCCTGACTTAATGAAGGTGTTTTTCACAAACTTGTTCAAAAATGATGTGTTGATGTCTAGTGTCAAAGGAGTCAACATGGAGATATCCAAGAAGGCTTAAGGCAAGATGTGTTTAAGTTGTGAAAGGTGAAACTGATATTGTATAAAGAGTTCAACGAAGACCAATATTTTGGCCAATTCTTAAGGAACCTTTCTGCTGAGATCAAGCATTTCCATGTTGGTGGTCTCAATGTGGTTGAAAGGCATCTTGCTATGATCATCAGAAAAATCATAGTTCCACGTGGGATTAACCATTCTACATTGAATGAGAGAGATTTAACCCTCATGTATTGCATCCAACATAATGTACGAGTGGATTGGATCTTTGTGCTTCGTGATCACATGCTTAAGGCCAAGAGGCTCACGGATTTCAGGTTGTCCTATGTGATTTTGGTGTCCAAGTTCATAGAGTACGTTGGGGTTGATATAGAAGATGAGCTAAAAGAGTCAACTGGACTTTTGAAAAACCTCCAATAAAATTCTACACAAGACGGGCTTTACAAAGGAGGGAAATGTGTTGACAGTTGGTGGTATTACAGCTGGTGGTGCACATGACCATGAAATTGGCACAAGTAGAACAAATCAAGAAGAAGAGCCCACTGTTGGACCAATAAACATTATCCCCTACAATCCTTCAAAGGAAAGAGGCCCTATGTACTCACAGTTTGAGAGGATGGTGTTGCATCATCTGCATGAACTCAATGTGTCTCAAAATGCACATCACACATTTTGCAATGAGAGGTTCAATAATTTGGATGGCCAAATCCATGACATTCATGATCTGCTGACTTCATTCCAAACTAGAAACAATCCTTGGGATGACTAAGAGTGTTGGCCTTGAGGATCATACATTGCATTCATGTGGTCGTGTTGCTTTGTTATGTGTTCTACAGTTTTTCAATCGGTTAATTTAAAATTTTAGTATGTTTAATGTATCAGTTTTTTGTTTTTCTACACTCTATTTCAGTTTCTATTACATTGTATTGTGTCGTACTATCAATGAAACTTTATCCTTTGTTTGTGATCTTGATGCTTTATTTCAGTTTGGTGAATCCAAAGGGGGAGAAAAATTGGAAGCATTAGCATTAAAATTGGCTCTTTAAATTGGAAATTAATGGAATTGAAGCCATATTAGTGATAGGGGAGCATTTGCATCTCTGTGTGCTTAGTATCTTATATGTACTGCTTTTAGAAACATTTTTCAAATTCACAAGTTCAAGCCAAGTTAGAAGACAATGCTTAAATGGCACTTCATCAATTCAATGGAGTCCAACCAAATAAAGGTTGATCCAAAAGAAGCAATATGCAATGGAGGTTGGCTTCATCAAATAAGGGAGAAAATGTTGGCACAAAAAGCCTGGATGATTTGGTGCTTAAAGATTTGATGCAGGTACTTGAAGCCATTGCCTTGGAACATGTTGGAACTATGGTTACATTGATGAAGATGTTGAGATTTGATGTTTCACATGCTGATCAAGCCTTGTATGCGTGCTCTGTATCTAGATTAATCATGGGGAAAACAAGCTTGAAGATTGTAATTCATGTTTTAGACCATTTTTCATTAATTATATGTATAGGGTCTTAGTTGTGTCTTTTAATCTGTTGAAATGTTTTTCAACAGGTTAAATGGTGTCTTTTAATCTGTTGAATAGATTTTTAATAGATTAAAAGGTTTGTTGCAATAGTCTTAACTAGTACATATTCAATCAATTGATTTATTTTGTAATCGAATGATTTCACTTAAGTTAAGTGAAATTAACCGATTGATTTGAAAATTAACTAGTTGAATTTCGTAATAGTTTGACTATAAAAGCTATATTTTCGAAAGAGAGCTTTGGAGACCATTCTTTAGCGTGAAAACTTTCAAGAATCTATGGAACTCTTTCTCTTTCGTGATCATACAGTGTGCAACTGTTGAAGATTGATCTTGGATCATTCTTGGAGCATTTTGCTTCATGTTCGAAGCTTGAAGAAGGTGGTTTTGGTAGGCAAGGTAGTGCTACCATTGAGGTTTGGTCTTTCTCAAGTTTTTAGGTTGTATCTGGTGGATTTCTAGGTCTACAAGAGGTGTCTTGTTGTGCTGGTTTGATTCTTGTGTGATTCAAGGGTTATTATGTGGTGTTCTTGCATATTTTGAAAGTATAATGTTGTGAACTTTGTAAGTCTTTTGAAATAGTTCAAAGTCAAGCTCGAGTTGCCTTGACTAATTGAATGTAGCTCAGATTTGAGTGATCGAGTGTAAAAATATTGTGCATTGCTATTTTCTCTAACCCTTCTTCCTTGTATTACACTTTAAAGTTTAAAGAATTTTGATTTGAGTCATCTTTTTGACATTCTTGTGTGATCTGCCATTATCTGTACCATTGCTCATGTTTGCCTAACTCATTTGAACCTATCTTGATTGATCTTTCATATTGTTCCTAACTTCACAAATTCACATTTATACATCTTTCCTAGTTTTTTAGTCGACTGTTTGACTATCTCTGTTTTTTGATTGATTGAAAGTGTCCAGTCCATGAATGTTTGCATCCATACTTGGTGGTTGATTTGATTCAATTGAAAACTGTTTTAGGCTTTTAAAAGTCAACATTTTTTTAACTTGCCAATTCAACCCCCCCCCCCCTTCTTGGTATTTCAACCATTTCAATACTTACATATATGACTCATGATAAAAAGATTTCAAGGTTGCTCAATAGAGAGGATGATTGTTAAGTGAACTCGAATAGTGTTTTCTACGAAGTTTTTGGTAGGCACAAAAATTTTAGCAACATTTTAGTACTATACATCGTAGTCTCTAACTTTCTTCTACTTCTTGAAATGTTTCATGTAGGCTCTAAAAAAAGTAGCCACTATGAAACTGGTTTTGGTCATTGAAGAACTTTAACTCTTTTGAATGTCTTTTATTCATCAGATGAGATTTGCTAAGAAGTTGACTTTAACCCTTACTCAATCCTACATAATCGGCTTGTAAGGTGAGGTTTGCACCCAATTATATACTATAAATTGACCTTTTCTCTAGTTGACGCGGGACTTCCAACATACCCCCTCATATCAAGGCACATACATCTCGAGTGTGGGACTAGACATTAATGGATAGTCCGATAGTGGCCCGATAGTAGGTGGAACAATAAACCCAACAAACAACAAACTTCTCTAGGATAAGTTCTAACTCATGACTCTTATACCATGTTAAAATAAATGACAAAGAGACATAGCATGAACCTCTAATGCGTGTTGAGCACAAAACGTTATACATTTATAAATAGAAAATAGAAAGAGATGAGTCTAAGCCCATTACATTGAAAACTACAACAAAAAATTGTAACTAACAATATCTAATAATATCTTAACCATATCTAAAAAGATTGATAGTTAAGGATACATTAAATACACTTTATGCAATAATAAATGTTCCTTTCTTCTTTACGTGTCATCCCAATAGTTGGATATACTTATCGATTCCTGAACTATGTGTCTTTCCTTAAATATTTCTAAAGTATAATGTCATGCAAAGTAAATGGTCCTTCTACAAGTAAAAGTGCAAAGTTCAGGAATTTGTTTAAGAAAAATAATTTCAACTCTTTATACAAGAGATCCTCTTATGCGACTTATCATTTTGTAACAGATATGAAAGTAGTAGACATTCCCTACAACATGGAATAAGCATTTAAATGCAATCTATAGTTTGAGCACATCTATGTTATGTCAGACATAAAATACAGTGTCACATTGTTTGCCTAACAAAACCCTTGTGTCCTACATGATCTAATGTTGAATTAAACTATTATCTTTCACATGCAACATAACCATGTTTTATACTTCATTGTTAAAACATTAGGGTTTTTATTATTCAAGTTTAGACTTGTCACTAAGACATTAGGGGTTGTTACATAAGGTGTGAATGCTAGAGTAGGAATTAGAAGAATAATGTTTGGTGCTTTCCCTTTGAATTGGATCATGAAACCCAATCCCAATGAATCCTTTATCATATATTGTTGCACACCATATGTTTGATAAAAATATGAAAATACAGAAAGAGTTTTATTTTTATTTTTGTGAAATTTGATGTCTAATTGAGTTATGAGTTGCAACAGTTGTCAAGTATTTCACAAGTCTCTTGGGAAACAATACTTGGACTTTCCACTTTATTACTTGTACAATTTGGTACATTTGTCAATCCCGTAACGATGTCTTTAACTTAGAAACTAAAATTTTAATTAGTGTTTTATAAATTTTAAATCAATCTACATTTAAATATTTAATTATTTAATATGGTTTGCAATATTTTAATATTATTAGTTCACTTTTCTAAATACAAGTTGATGTTAATAGTTTTGACGTTAAATCCATTGAGATAACATCATTAGGGTTGATCACTATATCTAATGTATTGTTTGTTTTTGAACTTGGAGTTTCTATAATAGTTTTTGTCCTTGAAAGGTGCCTCAATGGATTGAATAAGGAATTGTATTTAAACTATCCTTGGTGTCAATATTTTAGGGATGTGTGATTATTGGGTGTATCGAAACTAGTCCCCCCAATCGAGTGCTAAGGGAATAGGGGTTTTTAGGAACCTTGTTTTCTTTACCATAGATAACGCTAATATTTTGAGCTAAAGTTTCTACAAATGACATTATTAAGGTTAATCACCGCATCTAAAGTATTTTTTGGAACTTAGAGCTTGGAGCTTTTGTCATAGTTTTGTCTTTAAGAAGCTTCTCGGAAGGTGAAGGAGACATGTGTATTTAAACTATTTTTGGCCTCAACTCTTGATGAGATACCTCTAGCATGGGGACCTACAACCAAAGTTATGGGTAGGAGGATACAAGAATACTAATAAGTGTCTATTATTAGGTAAATTGCATATCATTTAGACACTTATCTTGCACTAAATCAATGTAAAAATCATTAGAATTGCCCTAATTTTACATAATTACATAATGAAGTGATGAGAAAATAGAAAGAGAGGAATTTAATGTATTTTGTGTTGTTTTGTGGGTAAAATTAAGTAAATTATAAAGTTGGTGTTGAGCCCCAAAAGTTGCAACTCAAGCCAAACAATGAACTGAGAATGTTAAACTTTAAGCTTGCGGTTGAGTAATAGAATTTGTTGCTTAAGCCACATTTTAGGAAAATTTCACTACAAAGAAACGTGAAGCTCCAGATTTGAAGCTGAGCACAAATAGGAATCCTCCATGGCAGGGAAACCTCCATTGCTGCACTACAAAAGATATATGCCCAAGCTTGGGAAGAAAACCCACTTTGGAAGGAACCTCCATGGCTAAACTTCAAGGTTTGGAAGCTAGAGCAACACTTAAAATTCTATAAATATAGGGCATGATCCATGTTATTTTTATGTTGATTTGAACGCTAATTCTAGTGTAGTTCTATAGTATATCTAGAGAGAGAAACACTTATATTAGTGTAGTTTATAGTAAATACTTGTAAAGGCTATGGAAGGAAGGATGCGTCTCTATGTTCATCTTGTATTCATCATCATGAGTAGCTAATTCCCCAATATTTGGGATTGAATTTAACTTCTAAACTCTCTCTGTATTGCATCTTCTTATCTATTATTGTGTTCTTGTTTATATGTGTTGGTTACTTGATTTGTGTTGCACTCCATGGTGATTTGGCCTATCATAACATCTCAACAGCATTAGATGCAAAGACATCTGGTCTAATGTTTATATCTAATCAAGTCTCTTGTTCCATGGCATATACCAGACATGGATATGTGGGCTAAGTTAGTTTAAAAAGTCTTATTCACAAAGCAAGGGTTCCTCCACCTAGATTGGGAAATCTTGCGTCTAACACCCTTAGGTTCACTCTCACAAACATGTGGTTTGATCTACAAGTTAAGTGTACTTCCGTGAATACTAGAAATAAAGAACATGATATATAGATAATTAAGGGTAATACAATAGATTTAAGAGACCAAGTTCAATCCCAACGTTTTTATCAGCATCTTTTGACTTGCTATCACTTCCACATCTTTTGACTTTGTTCATCTAGAAGGGGTATGCTAGGAATATAGTAAAGTTATGTTGTTGAGATGACTCCAGACTACTCTCCTTTTGTGAATTAGCCTATACTAGAGTTCCCCTTAATGGCCTAACCTCACTTCAGAGCATCTCCAATTCACCGTCATCGAACCATATCTTCTTTAATCTACTTGCTCTACGACTTCATTTCATCCTTGGCTTCTTCTCATTGCATTCTCTTGGATTCTTGCTTAAAGATGGACTCATTAACTCCTAATTGATGCGAAAGTATTGGGTGTACTGGAATAAGCTCTCTAGTTGAGGGTTAAAGGGAATGAAGGATTTTAGGAACATATTTTTCGTTCACATAGGTGATGCCAATATTCCAACCTCAAGTACAGTGAGTTAACATTGTCAAGGGTCAATCATCACATTAAGGTATTGTCTATTTTGGAACCTGAAGCTCCGGCCATAGTTTGGTCCTTAAAAGTCTATAGCAATTTCATTTAACATAATCACTAATTTAACTAGTGTCATTTGGAAAACCCCATTAACTTAAGTTAATAAGGCTTAATGATGGAGTCATCTAATTTGTTAGTTTAATGTCATCTTATTATCTTTTTAGTTTAATTTAGTCCTCCACTTTTTAAAAAAAATTTAATTTGGTCCTCTTATTATTTTTATTCAATTTAGTCTTCATTTTTTTAAACAATTCAATTTTGTCTTCTCCGATTTTAGGCCAAATTAGTAATTAAATTTAATTACAACTTATATTTATATATATATATATATATATATATATATGTATATTAAAATACCTTTTTATAATTTATACAAAAAATTACTCCATCTAAATACTAAAATTATTTTATTTTCTACACTTTATCTAAATACTCAATTTTTTTACAATGAAATGATTTGATATATAAATTTTAAAATTTATTTTAATATATATATATATATATATATATATATATATTTATATATATAAAAGTTGTAATTAAACTTAATTATTTCTTAAATTAAAAAAAATAAATTTGAAAATTTGAAAAAAAATTAAATTAAATTAAATTATATTTTTTAAAAAAATAAAAATAAAATTAAACTTAAAAATAATAAAAGGATAATAACAAAGAAAAGAAGTCAATCAAATAATTAAGTCGATTAATAAATAAGGTACATTTCTATCCATAATGTCACATCTTATAAATAACTAAAATTTTTTATAATTTCATTATCATAACGTGTCCTCACCTCTTGAAATTAGAATTTTGCTATGTTTGCAATTACAATCAAAATTGTCACCTCAAACACGTTATATATTGGATACACATCAACCGTTCTTGTACATTTTCCCAAATCCAAAACTAATCTATTATCAACCGCCAACATATAGCACATCCGTGTACCACACAATTTTTTTAAGATAATGACGTTTTATTAGATTTATAGAAGTGATATTTTGGTATTTACTGAATAAAATATATTATTTTAATATTTTAAAAATAATATTTTAATTATATTTGTATATATTATTCTTATATTGTTATAGCAGTTGTAAAGTGGATATAATGTTTTCTCAAGAATGTTACAATATTATTTTACTAAATTTATGTATAATTCAAAAAATTGTATATTATAAATTGTGAATAATTGATTTAATACAACAAGATGTATAGTTAATAAATACTATATCTTAAATTAAAGTTAAGATATAATATTTATTGATTGTTTATGAAATATCTAGAGAGGTGAGATTATGGTTGAATAGAACAAAACAAGATTTGTTCCACGTCATAATTGATATCCAGCGTCAGTATCTATTTCCACCACATCCTCAGTATCCATCGATTGTTTGTTATTTTTCAACTTCGACATAATCATCGTACTCTAAGTGTTTCAAAAATGGACCACCAAAGATTCTACACCGGACCCCATTCACCCAGTCTCACAAAGTAAGACTAATTAGTTTATTATTAATTGTTAATCCTTGTTTAAGAGAAAAATGTTGTAATTTTTACAAACACGACAAAATGATAATTATTTAAATAACTTGTTTCTCTTAATTTAATCCGTCTTACAGTATTATACAAAGTTAAACACTTAATATATATATATATATATATATATATATATATATATATATAATTGATATCATTAAAGTAAATATTTAGTTTAAGTCTATAAAGTCTAGGCTTAATTTCTTTTATTAATATTTAAAAAAAATTTCATTAATTTCTCATTCAAACTAAATATCTCTATGAATAACATTCCTTAGGATTTCAAGACTAGGTTGTACAATGGAAAACATGGTTTCCTATTTTAGAAAAATAGCG
>Ga0099822_1009373_pt1 | contig 12341 bp, 5 predicted proteins | sample CowpeawhiteBW_FD_76839 | JGI IMG/M metagenome (GOLD analysis project Ga0099822, IMG submission 76839) | Root nodule microbial communities of legume samples collected from California USA - Cow pea white BW | ecosystem: Host-associated > Plants > Roots > Nodule | place: USA: California | collected... | reverse complement strand
TATATTTTTTTAAAAAAAATATATTTATAAAAAATATATTTATATAATAATAAAAAAAAAATATTTAAAATATAAAAAAAAATATATATATATATATATATATATATATATATATATATATATATATATATATATATATTAATTAAAGAAACTAAAAGATATTTAAAATTAAAAAAGAAATCTCATTTCATTCATTGAATGATTATATGTGACATACATTGATATGGTTCATTCATCTCGATGTCATAAATGAATTCATTTATGCCATTAAGGACAAGGTCTAAAACTAACATTTTATGAAATTCAAAACCTTAAAAATCTATTTTGAATTTAGAGGAGAAAAAATAACACAAATTTAAAAGACTAAAATTAAACTACTTTTTTTTAATAATAATGACAATAAATATCTTCACAAATTTGATAACGAAAAGGAAATGAGAAAACATTTTATGTTATTCATATTTTTCATAATGATGTTAAAATTATTATTTTTTAAGATTAAATATTTTTTTCATCTCTAAACTATTGTAAAAATTTGTGCTTTTATCTCAAATTTAATTATAAAGTATTTAGTATTATGCTTTATGAAACTCATGTAAAATATTTCTTCAACAAAGAGTAAAGTATTTAAGGAGTTATACGTGAACTATAATATATATAACCTTTATATGCAATTTATTGAGAATGATGTTTTAAGTATCTTTAGAATCCAGGAGCAAAATACTTAATCTAATTTACGGAAGAAATATAATTTTTACTAACAATTTAGGAATGAAAAAATATTTAACCTTTTTTTATTAGGTATATTCTAGTTCATATAATAACAATGAAAGAAATTATTCTTCAATTTTCAAACACATTAATAAGAAGTGAAATGATAAAAAAAAAAAAAAAAAAAAAAAAAAAAAAAAAAAAAAATAAAAAAAAAAAAAAAAAAAATAAAAAAAAGAAAAAAAAAAAAAAAAAAAAAAAAAAAACATCAATAAGAAGTGAGAGCTGATAAAAAAAACATCAATAAGAAGTGAAAGCTTATATTACTTATATTTGACTTAATTAATCTCGTTTTAAGTGGACTTATTTCTAATTTAATCCATAAATCATTTGATTCATTATTACAAATTAAAAAAAAAAAAGCTTAAAACTTGAAAGATTCATCTGGCAAAAGAAAAATGGGTAAGAATCAACCGTAAATTAGTCTGATTTTTTCGTTGCTAACCTACTTTTTAATACCTCAATAATAGTTGAAGTTTTTGTCATTTTTTTATATTAAAATTATAAGGAATAAGGAATAAAGAAAATATATTAAAAAAAATGAAATCTACAAGATATTTTAAACTTTATTACGTCTAAATTCTTTTAAAACATATTAATCAAAGGATATTTTGATAAGTAAATTTTAACAGTTTTTTTTTTTATAATTTAAGATGATATTTTTTAAATATTTTTAAAATATAAAAAAATACTATTTAAAAAAATGTAAAAATTTAGTTGTAAAAATGATGATTTTCCTAATGAAAAGGCGTTCCTAGGTGTTTGTGAGAGAGTGTGGTGCGTTGCATAGCTCAGCCATGTGATACTGATGGTTCCCCAATTTGTACCCACAGGAATTCACCGCTGGCTAAATATCTTCTGCAAGCCCCCACATGCTTAACTGCAACATCAACAACAAAAAATATACCTATGTAACTTTTCTCAAATACACATCATTTTACAACATTTTTATTTTCAAAGGGATCACCATGCACCATGTGCATCCAAATTTTGTTTCTTAATCCAAATCTGACTTCTATTTCCATGTGCCCCCCCAAATATTGGCCACTTTCGATATAAACTACTCTTTCTATGCATCTTATCTCCCTCTTTTGCAAGGACCTTTGCCTTTAAAAACTCATACATCTTATCCTTTTTTTTTTCTCTCATTGCACACATATTTCTCTATTGGTTACATAATTTCCTTCAACCATATAATTGCTTTCCATGATTCAGCATCCAATCAATTTTTTTGAAAAATTAACAAGCAGTTTTGAAAAATAATTATGGATATAAGTTAAAGTTACATAACTTTAGTGTAAAAAATTTCAAATTCCAACTTAGTTCGGTATATTTTAAATTGAAATTATGTTTGAATGATATAATAATATAATGATAGTTTAATCATAATAGAAGTTGATGGTCACATAACTTCAATTTAAAATATCCTAAAAAATAAATGCAATAATTTTTTTATTATTAAATTTTGACAACTTTCTCTTACCACATAAAATGATATTTTTTAAGTGGTTTTGGAATACCATGATTGACAACATTAAAAAATGAAAAATTATTTAGAAAATGTCACATAAACGTGTAAGAGAAAATTTTCAAAATTTAATAGTAAAAAAATTATTTGAAAATACATTTTAGTAGTCAAAAAACATTTTTCAAAAAACCATTATACATTAATACAATTTCAACTTAAAAAAATACTTTTAAGTAAAGTCGTATCATATTTACTTTGCACAAAAATGTTGCTTTTGCCTTTGCATTGGAGCATCGATTCAAGGAACAAGAAAAACAAGACATTCTTTTAAGCTAATGCAGTTTGGGTCTATTTTCATATGATATGCGGTTAATTTCTTTTATCAGTGCATGTTATTAGTTTTCTAACTTAAAAGAGTAATGTGATTATGTTTCATGTGAGTATTGATTATCAGATAATTTCTCTCTTTTAACACACTTTCATATTTTATACTTGATATTAATGTAGATCCCAAGAGATGATGTGTCAGTCTCATTTTCTATTTACTGATTCAATTCCCAAAGTGGTAAACCTACAAAAATATCATTCAACAAAACAGAAAGAAGAGGATGGGTTCGCAGAAATCTAATATTGAATAACAGAACAAAAAAAAGAACAGAAGCTTGATGATATATTAAAGTGTCTATATATCATCATCTCAGAACAAAAATATTCTAAGAATAACATTAAAAAAAATATTACTTATATATATATTCGAAGGTCTTAAAAGGCATATTGATACCTGTGCATAGCTGAAAGGACAAGTACACAAATTATAATTGAGACCATCAAGTAATCTTGGTTGAAACAAATGATGACATTGAACGTTGTTGCTTGTTTCATTCTTTTATTCTCACCCTATTGCAAGTAGCTTTTTGTTTGAAGCAACATTAACAATTGTTCTGCATTTTGGTAGAAATCCATGCTAACTCTGCACCACCTTCATTAGAAACTACCCTATTAAACAAATCTCCAATTGGTGGCACTTCCAAGATGGGGTCCAAACATCTCACAGACACACAAAAACGTATGGCCAAGAACATTGCCGCAGAGGCTGCACTGAAACATGTTGTTTCTTAATTAATATCAAAATTTGAAGTGGTTTTACTTAGGAATGTGCCACTTGATGATGTTGTATATATATATATAATAAAGCATTAAACCCCATGTTAGAAAGAATCACAAGCCAACTATTCCCCATTCACAGCCTGGTTGTCTCACCATCATCCTTAGATTCACTGCAATCTTGTTTGTCTTATCTCACCAAAGGACTCATAGAGTAGACAGGAATCTTTGGCATCCAGACAGCACAGATAGATCTGCAAACCTGTTCATTTGACTGGTACAGTCACACACAGACCCACAAACACAGACAAATTTTTTTTATTTTTTATCAAAAACTATCCACTCTAGGCATGCAGGTATGATTGTTATGTGATCATAATATATATAGTGGAATCTACACCATGCATTATTCACATCAAAGCTAACACCTCTTCTTTTTTTTGGTGTGTGATATATTATATATATCAGATTCTTCAATGGCTCTTTAAAGGTGCACATGAACCAGAAAGAAAGAGGAGCAGCAGCAACAACTTCAGTATCCCTCCCAAAAGGGAAGATTCCAGTGGTAAGATCAACTCTTTCTTGTTCTTACAAGTTACAATCATTAGTAGTGCTTAATATTTGTCAAATGAAAATGAACTTGTTTTTCTGATTTTTGGTGTGATGAATGAGGAATCTTGATGCTAATGGTTTCATTTTCAGGGAAAAATGGTAAAGGGAAAGAGGTGAATCTGCTAAAGCGTGAGAGATCGCAGAAAAGAGGAGGAAGAAGAGACAAATGGGGCACGTTTGGTTGCAAGAACTTTAAGATATTCACTTTTGTATACAGAAAAGACATTCCGAAAGCTTTCTTTTACAGCACCCTCAACTTGAAGAGGTTAGGAAGTTTTAACAGTAAACAGTTTCTGTACTTCATGAAGATGAAGAAAGAAGAGGCCTCCAAAGATGTTGGAAGTGGTAACAAAGCAGATTCAGGTAGCCATGTTGGAAACAAGGTTTTGCCCATAAGTGAGACACCACTGTCTGAAAGAAAAGACCAATGTGGTGGTGATGCCACAGAAACTAAAGATCAAAACAAGAAAAAACCAATGTCAAGAATGAAAGAGCTTCTTAGATGGGCTTCTGCTTCTGCCAAGTCAGAGAAAGGAGGGAAATTCAATGGAAGAAAGGTGAACTATTTTTCAATCTCTAAAATGACTTTCCATTTAATTTATTTACTCGGACGAAATTGGATGTTCTCAACTTCAAAATATTTTCAGGTTTTAATGTTCAGAAGGCGTGGAAACCTGAAAGCAGTTCCAGATGATGATCAAGGGTGCACTGAGTCACCCAAGATCAGTTTCAGATGGGATGTGGAAAGTTGCTCCACCACTTCCTCTGTTTACTCAGCTATTTCAATAGCTTCCTCATCAAAAAATGGACTTAACCAAATTTCAACTTCCACTTTATCCATCCCTCATGAACACACTTGCCACCATAAATCTGCCAGAAAAGGAAACTGGATCACAACAGATTCTGAATGTATGCAACATCTCCACACATATTTGTTCATTTTCATTCTAAGATCACAAGCTTCATCTTTAGCTTCACCACTTTGACTAATATGACTAATATTTTGTTCACCATCTTTTGCAGTTGTGGTGCTGGAACTGTGAAAAGAATATGGTGAAGGGGATATTGCATGTGTGGTGAAGTGTTTGGTGGCAATCTACATCAGAAGTTAATGCTCTAAAATGTGTCATGTTGATGATGGATTATTTTGTGAGATATTATTCCTAGAGATTTTATGTAACTTAACTAAAGATAGAGAGATGAAGAGGCATAAGGAAAAAAGATGCAAAATCAGTAATTAATTATCTGAATGTGCTATGGTGATCAAACAGATGGAATGCCCATGTGCATGACATGAGAATGTTTGGTGTCTGCATTATTAGGAGTATAAATTAATTACTTGTTGACTCAACTAATTAATGTAGATGGTTTTCCCAATCAGTGGAACCACTTATTCCTGTAAATCTCTTTTGATGATTGTCTGAAGTTAAAGTTTAATGTCATGTTTATGCTATTAGTATAGTAGTCATGTGTAACCAACATTAAATTTTTTGAATATGTTCATATAACAAACATCTCTATTGTGAAGTGCAAGAGCTTCAAAGTTGGTTTATTGTAATTGTTTTTTTTTGGAATTGGAACTTAAATGGTTCAAGCAATTAGACTAGGAGAAGGAGAGTGAATTTTGCAAAGATGTTAATTAATTAATTAACTTGATATTTATTGAATGGATCATACATGCCCAGAAGTATTTTGAGATTAACTCATGGACCATATATATTGCACCATATTGCTTTACCACTCCTTTAAAATAATTAATTTTGTATTAAAAATTTAAATATAAATTAAGAGTCACGCATTAAATAGAAATAATAAAGTTATTATCAACTTTAATATGATTAATAGTTGGATGTTTCGTTATAAATAAGGTCAATTCATAATACATATAGATAGGTGTAAACCTCACCTTACAGTATTATAGACACGGGTTATAATCTATTTTGTTAAAATTATTGTTTGTTGGGTTTACTATTCCACTCACTATGTCGAATCCCTTATCAATATTTAATCTCACGTACGATATGTATATGACTCGACATGAAAGGAGTGTGTTGAATGTCCTACATCGACTAAAAATGAGATCAATTCACAATATATAAATGAGTGCAAACCTTATTTTATAAGTTAATTTGATAAGCTAAAATTAGATTTAAAATCCATTTTCTAACATTAATATAAGACTTCTAAAAAGGTAGGAATCACCGACAAAATACAACACTAATAAAATTTGAATTTAATTTATTTACGAGATTGAAATCACGAAAAACCTTAAAATAATGAATTATAAGTTTTTTTTTCTATAAAATGTTCACTTTTATAATCTCTACCTACCGAGACTTAAAACTTATACTTAAATTTTTAACATATTTCAAATTTCTGGATATAATATAATAAAAATATGTAAATTGAAGAAAATATAAGAATTAAAAGGCAAGGATGTGAAAGCTTAAAGGGAATGAAGGGAATGAAGTAGAAAATTCTAGAAATGTTTAGGTCTTACATGATGAAACACTTTAAAAGATTTTCTTAGAAAACTTTAGAATGTGTATAACTTAATGAAGCCTATAAATAGCCACGTCCTATACTCATGTGAGTGGTAGTGTATCCAAAATCCACCACCAACCTCTAAGTGCCATGCATGAAAAGTAACCTTTATTCTAATTATGTTGTTCACCTCAAAATTGGGTTCCACTATTTAATCATTTCATCTCTTTCTAAATTTCAATAATTGCTATTCTGATCGTTATGTAACTTTTGATTATCCATTGTAGTCACTTGCATTCTTCCATTTTATTTAACGGTTTAATCACAAAAAGTTGTCTCATTTTAACTACACACTATAGTACCACTGAAAAACTAAATATTTTGTTCTTATAATATCTCTAACCATTTATTGTAGAGTGAGAAAATCTGGAAAAGTACAAAAGAGACAGAATATATTAAGAAATTATACAATATTTTTATAGGTTAAATAAAATCTGAATATTAAGAACTAAAGAGGTTAAAAGAAACTAAAAAAAAGAATTGAATTGAATTATGATAAATATAGAAACTAAAAGGTAAAGTTTGTTAATTCATAATAAACGTGAAACAAAAATACAGGAGGGAAAGAGTCGCGAAACCGAGAAAGCCATGAAGGCTTATAACGTCCTGGATATTTAGTTGTACCAAAAAGGCTAAACTGTTAATTTTTATTAGTACTAAATATAATTTTTTTAATAAATCATAATTTTATTTTTTAAAAAATGGTTATTAAATAATTAGTTCTGATTTTTTTTTCTCGTGATTTCTCATCTACTCATAAGTAAGAAAATTTTGAACTTTTGCTAAATATGGATAATTTGTATGACATTTTATTTACAATTAACTTGGTAAGAATTTACGATAAAAAGATATGTAAATCGATAGAGTTATTGAATAGGTAAAAGATCTTCTTTCATTTTTTGAAAAATACAGAAAAGATGAATTTGAAAATGCATACAGAGCTTAAGATTCTAAAAAAAATCATTAATAATAGAAAGAAATAATTTGATAAAAATGTTGAAAATGAAATTGTAAAATCTTTTCAAGAATAATTTATAATTGATTGTTTTTTTGTATATTGTAGATAAAACAAGACTCAATTACTTGTTTTATTGTCCCCACTTTACTATTTATTTCAATTGTATCCCATCTTTTGGATAAGTGTATCAATTAGGTCATTTAAAAAAAATATTACACTATAACAAAAATATTTAATAGCGTCAATAGTTTTCTTGTGGTTATAAAAGCTGACTTTACTTTATTAAAAAAATTTAAATTTACATAAATATTTGTGGTCAGTTTAAAACTGGCGGTAAGTTTACTTCTTCTTCTTTTACTTTATTTTTCTTCCCGCTCCATCTTTCCCTTCAACAACGCACTCTCTTCTTGCACAAGTGAGATGCTTCTTTCTTACTAAGTCTCGTGCACGAGCTTCTCACTGAACCAAAATGAAAATGTTGCAGAGCCATCATCTCCCCGCTCATCCTCTCCACGGACGAACCATCATCTTTTCTCAAAGTTCAAATCATTTTCTCTTTTGTTAGAGCCATCATCTACACTCATTTCCTCATGAAAATCCTTTTTGTAAATGTTTTCCCCCTTTATAGTAGTTGTTTTTCTTCTCACTACAAATTTTAGTTTCACCTTGTTATAAACCTAATTTCAATTCTATTAACTCTAACTTGAAATTTTGTGTTTCGGTGATAATCAGTTGTTGATTAGAGTTTATTCTTGGTTTTATGCTTTTTTAATATTTTAGATTGTGCCTATTTATGAAACTGTTGGATCTATGAAGTTATAAAGTCTACAACGATTATTGACTTATAAAAATGTTTGTTGTGTCTTCCTTAAAAAACGGGGAAAAAATCTAGTTTCATAAATAGAGGTGTAGTAGGTTTTGTTTTTTTTCACTATGATAGATAGTAGCTCCATCCCACAGTCATGAAACAGAGAGCAAAGATTTGAGAGTTAATGCAATTGAAAAAGTATTGTTGAATTTTGGAAGTGTTTTTCTTTTTTCGCTCTTTGTAATTTATATTTTGCTAAAAGATTAGTTTTTTAGCCTGGCGGTTACAACTGCTACCAAACTTTAAAACTTCTTGACTGTTTCCACCACCACTAAAATTTTTTATATTCCTAAACTTACTGGCAATTACAACCGCCACCAATTTTTTAAATTCCTAGGCTTACTGGTGATTATAAGTGCCGCTAAGTATTTATTTAATTTTTAAAAAATTTGATTTAGAGGCGGTTGAAACTGACTTTAATCATTTTACTGGCGGTTATTCCGACGGTTACAGTAAACTGATGTTATATTACTTTGTGGCGCTAGATTCTATGACAATTAATTAATTGATGGTAAAAAAAAATAGTGACGATTCTAACCGCCACTAAATAACACATTAAACTGACGCAAAAATCCAAAATTTTAGTAATATTAATGACGTTAATAGCATGTATAAGAGTTCTCATTATCTTTTTTCTATTCTTATATTTTTCTATTAATTAATACTTCTAAAACTTTATTGGTCTATAGGTCAAATTTATGTGTATTGATTAAAACAATGAATGAGTGACAACTTTAGTGAATTAAAATTGGGCATTATTTATATTAAGTCCATTTAATCTTTTATAGGTACTTTAATTTATTGTGAAACCATACGCTGAGAGATGGGTAATTATATCAGTAATTATATCAGTAAGACAGATTTTAGTTATAAATGGTTTTTATTAAAGTTCTTTTCTTAATTTCAACATGCTCATATTGATTTAAATGCATACTTCTAAAGTACTAATTACTGCAAATTCATTCACATTGAAAATAAACTAAATTAGAAATTTAACTTGTTATTTGAGAGGTTAAAATCGGCTTACTAAAGTTGTGGTAGTTTCTCTTAGGGTGTGTTCTTATGTGGATGATGATTGAAGGGAGAGGTAGATGATTGATTTGAGTTGATTATAAGGTGATATTTATACTGTTCTTTTTTATAGATTTGGAGGTGATAGTGGAGTGGATTTGAAAGTAATTTTTGTGAAAGTTTGTGAAAATTTTGATTTATGTGACTAAAAAAATTAAATTTAATATATGAAAATGTAGAATGACATAATTGTCCTTGGTGTTAAAAGTAATATAAAATGATATTTAGATTAGTTGTAATTATTTTTGAAATTTTTTATGATGAATAAAATTATTAAAAATAATTATTAATTGAAATAAATAAAAATTATAATATATTTGGTATAACAAATTTAATGTTTTTTTATTTTCAATATTAAAGCTCAAAAAGTTAAATATTTGTTATCATATTTTTGAGAAAGTGAAATAGGTTACAAAGAAAACAGAGTTGATTCCATTCATGTGTGGCCTTTATTCATGCATCATTTTGGCCAACGGCTACTTCATTTTCTCCCCATGTTGGACCACATAGGCCACCTTCAACGATGGGTTCTTCATCACGCACCACAACTCCAACACATATATGAGGAATAGGATCAGATGAAGTGGGACGGGGTGCGAGGTTAGCTTCGTAAATTACCAACATCCACCTGCAAATCTTATTAGATGAAGTAGGATGGGATTTTAACTTCTCCCGCTCAGTGGTGGATCTTCGATCAATATTTTGGGGGTGCCAAAATTTTGGTTGAATTACTCTTTTGATCTATATTTTTAGACCAAAAATATCAAGTTGGTTCTTTAGTGTTTTTTAGTCTCAATTTGGTCTCGATTTTTAAAATCGATTTTTCAAAATTGACACTATGATTATGTCAATTATACCAACAAAGCAAACCATTCTTATTCACAACTTCAATTTTTATGTAAAAACATTTATATAATTCAAGAAATTTAACAAAAAATGACTAAATTGCATCATTTTTTTCAAACATCGATACTATATTGAGACTAAAAAACACCAAAAGACAAACTTCATATTTTTGAATGAAAATAAAAACTAAAAGAGTAATTTCAATTTTTTATATAAACTAGTAAAAACATTGTATTTAAGTTTTTTTATGCTAATAAAAAAAATAAAACTATAATTATTGTTATTATTATAATTATAAAATTAAATATAAATAATTTTTATAGTTTTATAATATTTAATTTTCATTTATAATAATTAATTTTTGAAAATAGAAAATAAAAAAATGGTTAAATTAAGAAAATAATCACTTAAAAGATAATATTAATAAAATAATTATTTTTATTTAAAAAAACATTTAAAAGTTAAGATTGAAAAATAAATATAGACATCAAAAAGAAAATTCTTGTATATAAATATAGATGTATAAATTTTTTTAGAATATCAAATATTAAAATATATTAATAAATTTTAATTTTTAAAAATATATTTAAAATTATATAAATATAAAAAAAATGGGGAGGCCATGGCCCCCCTTTGTCATAACTATAGTCCGCTACTCCTCCCGCTAATCCGTATCTTCCCTTCCATTCAAATACACCCAAACGAACACATAAAATCATTCATAATCATCGCTCATCATTCTCTTTTAATAGTGTATCCCCACAAACGAACACGCTGTTAGTGATCTACTCATGTAACTTGTGTGTCTTACTACACTGTTTTGCAGGATAAGTAATACTAGATGGGCATGATATTAAGGCATTGAAGCTTAGATGGTGAAGATGTTGTCTTTTTATATTAATAAAATTATTGTTATGCAGTAAAGAAATACTTCTAGATATGTTGTTTTTTTATTTTGTAGTTTTAATTTTGATAAAGTGATCTTTAGTAATGACTTCAAGAAAACTAGTGGCGGAGCTTTTCAAGGGCAGGGGTGGCCATGTTCCCCTATTTTCTTTTTTTACTTTTTTTTATATTATATGTAATTTAATAATTTTTAATTTTTTTCAATTTTTAAATTATATGTAATTTATATTCAAAATTGATGGTTATTAAATTAGGTATCATTTTATTTTTTTATAAAGCATAATATTTAATAATAATAAATAATAAAACATAAAATCAAATATAATAAAGAATAAAAATATTTATTAAGATATATTTTATTTTCTTTTTTATTCTCTTTTTGAGTTTTTTCTCACTTTCACTTGTTTTCTTTTTGTTTTTAAAAGAAAAAACAGTTGGACATGTTATGAAATAAAGCGAATAACAGAGAGAGAATAATAGATAATAGAGAAGAGAAGAAACAATAGAGAATAGAGAATAGGGAGCAACTCATTTGTGTATTATTATTGATAGGAAGAGTCTTATTTATAGATACAACATGTAATCCATAAAGGAAACAAATCAAATCAGTTAATACAAATATTTACATAAAGAGTAATGAATCATATGAGTATCAATCTATCAATCATATGAGTAAATGTATCAAATCAATGGACAATCATTAATTTATAACACTCCCCCTTAAGTGTCCATTGATATAAGAGAATGTGCCTCATTAAAACCTTACTAGGAAAAACCCGTTGGGATAAAAAACCTAGTGAAGGAAAAAGAGTACAACATTATGTATTCTTTAATACAATATTGTTCATCACATATTCTATTTCTTCCCCTCATATAAACTTACATCATTAAGGTGACGGAGTTCAAACTTGTGAGTCATTTGCTCAAAAGTTCTTCTTAGCAAAAACTTTACAAATAGACCTGCCATATTTTCAGATGAATGAATTTTTGGATATCTATATCATCCTTTCAATTGAACCAATTGAATAATACACTGTTGTCTTCATATATGGTTGTTGATTCCATCTTTGTCGGGGATAGTCACAAGTTTCTTGCACATGTTGAATTATAAACCTTAACCAAACATATTCACAACTTTTCTCGTAATTTTGTATGATTAGACGATGTTGCTACTATGGTTTGTTTCATATACC
>Ga0099822_1009362_pt1 | contig 12353 bp, 6 predicted proteins | sample CowpeawhiteBW_FD_76839 | JGI IMG/M metagenome (GOLD analysis project Ga0099822, IMG submission 76839) | Root nodule microbial communities of legume samples collected from California USA - Cow pea white BW | ecosystem: Host-associated > Plants > Roots > Nodule | place: USA: California | collected... | reverse complement strand
ATATAACTCTTATATAGATATATATATATATATATATATAAATTATATCATTTAAATATATATATATATATATATATATATATATATATATATATATATATAAATTTTAATGAATTTATTAAAATTTTAAGTTAAAATAGTGTTTAGCTTCTAAAAAAAATATTGTAATATTATGTACTTTTTATGATTAATGATAAAGAAAAAAAATAGCTAAAAAAAATGAGACTTTGTGGCTGATTATTGTATATGATAATGAAACTCTTTGATAGTTAAATATTCATACCTTTATTTAGATCATTCTAAACATTATTATTTTCTTAATATATATATATATATATGGTTTTTTTAAGACAAAGTATAATGAAATTACGTAATGATACTAATAGACTTAGATTGGAACAATAAATTTTAAAAAGTTATGTTATTATTTTCTGTAATATCCGGAAAACATCAAAGTTGTAGGATTAAAATTAGTAAAGAATCACATTACTAAAATATTCAAAATTTGTGGAACCTAAAAAGCTACTGAGAGAGGCATGTTTTTAATACTTCACAGAAAGAATTACAATAACATCCATAATAATTTTTTCTTAAATTCTACACAAATTTGTTTTATTCTAAAATCATTACCTAGTTACCTTTTTTACATTACACAAATGTATTTTATGAAGTTGTAAAATTATTATACTATTCTTAATAAGCTATACAGTAGGAGAGAGTCAATTTAATTTAAAAACGTATAAGGGTGCTATTGCAATTTATTCTATTTCAAATTCTCACAAATGAATATTCAAAAATGGATGTATAAAATAAATTAGCGTTTTTTTACTGTAATATTGATATGAATTATTCTTTGTCGAAAAGAACGATTAATACGTACAGTAAACAGAGTTATAATCAAAGGTAAATATTTTATAGAAATTTAATATAATAATATAATTACCTATATAATTAATTATAATCAACCGGTACTTCAATTTATCTCATGGACTAATTTTTTGTTTTTATACTTTCAATTCATTTTAATCAGGACTAATTTTTTGTTTTTATACTTTCAGTTTTTCTTAATCAAGAGTATTAATCTTACTCTATAACTTAAAATCCTTTTAAAATTAAGATAAATAACTTTTGCTAAAAATTAGTTTTTATAATTCTCTTATATAATTATTTGGTGTTGCATTTTTCATGACCAAGAGCCGAGAACTTTGAAGCCTTACATCAACATCTCAAATCACAAAATATTTAAGAGGAAGATCTATTCGGATTTAGTGAATGTGTTCTATGCCAATATCAAGTTCAATAATGACATCCTAAAATCAAGTGTGAAAGGTGTTGATATAGACATCAAAAGGAAAAAATGGAAGGACGTGGTTGGGCTAAGGCAAAGTGGAAAGCAAGTCCGCAAAGGAGAAACTATTGGAGTGGATGAATTCAACAAGGTTCAATACTTCAATTGTGTGCACAATCCTAGTGAGCAAACTCACAACTTTCATGTGGATAGGCTTCGTATGGAAGAAAGGTTGGTAGCCATGATGGTGACCGAAATCATTATGCCTAGGGGGAACAACCATTCTTCCTTGAATGAAGGAGAATTGGTGGTGATGTATTGCATCCAGAATGAAGTTGTAGTTCATTGGATCTACACCATTCATGACCACATGATGAAGGAAAAAGGCTCACATATTTAAGTTGCCCTATGTTGTGCTTATTTCCAAGTTCATTGAGCACTTTGGAGTTGATGCAGAAAGAGAACTTGAGGAATCCACTAGCTTGTTGAATCATGTTTTCCACACTCAACATGCTCGGGTTTACAAAAGTTGGCAACACGTGGCTGGTAAAAGGTGAAGCAACAACAAATGTTGAAGTTAGAGCCAATGATCATGAAACTGGACCAAGTGGAGCAAACCAAGATGAAGAAGATGCTTCTAATCCACAACCTATGGCCATTTGAGATCTATCATTCTCCAGACGATACTAGTCCTGCATATTCACAGTTTGAATGGATGATTCTCAATCAAATTTAAAAGTTGAATGTGTCACAAAATGCTCATCATGCCTACTGCACTACAAGGTTTCAAGACCTGGATAATTAGATCCACAACGTCCATGACCTCCTCTCCAATGTCTACAATAGAGACAACACCAAGAATGAGTAAAGGAATGGCTCATAGGTCATGCATTACATGTTGATGTTGCATTCATGTGTTTTTTCATCTGCTTCTAGTTTTTTAGTCTATTGTTTCTCATTTTCAATCCACCGATTATATCAGTCTCATTCATTTTGCCATTTCAGTTTCTATTTTTTCTTCATTGCTTGTATCCATTATCAGTTGTTCTAATATTTTGTTATGCTAGTTAATGAATGAAAATTTTATATTTTCCAAAAATAACCAGTGCATTAACTTAATTTGATGAATCCAAAGGGGGAGAAAAATGAGTAAAATTTAGTAAAAGTGGATATGTCATGCATTGGATACTAAACCTGGAATTGAACATCTACTAGAACTAAGTAACACTGCAAACTGGATCTAAAAATCTGAAGTGAAATCACATTAGTGATAGGGGAGCATGTGCATATGTGAAGTGCATACATGATTATGTGCTTTTGCTTGTATGTGTATTTGTATATTGGTATCTTGTATGCAAAAGCTTTTCAGGTTTATCAATAGATCTTGCCTCATGAATTCAACTCAAGGACGTTGGCTTCAGCAAATCAGGGGGAGATTGTTAGCACAAGTGACCTTGGTTCATGGATTTCATTAAGCAAAGTGCATGAGATCATAAGAGATTGATGAAGAATTGATGAAGATGCATTGATGATTAAGTTTCTTATTTGCTAAATCTGGAAATGAAGTGAAGATCATGAGGTTTATATGTTGTATTATACTTGTAGACTATATGACATAGGTTAGATGTCCTTTTAGTCTTGGTGTGCCCTTTTCAATCTGTTAAAAATGTTTTTAATAGGTTATAAGGCTTGTTGCATATAGTTTTGGTATGAATGTATTCAATCAGTTCAATGGTTATTCAATCGACTGATTTCACTTAAGTCAAGTGAAATCAATAGATTGTACGAATCAAGCAACCTACTGATTTCCTTTATGACTAAGCTATATAAGATGGATTTCAGAGCGATGAGGTCTGAATTGAGATTTCTGAGCGCGAAAAACAGTCATACACTTTTGGAAAACTTTCTTTCTCTAAATCACACAATTGCAGCTATAGATTAAAGATCTTGGTTGATCTTGGTTGGTCTTGGGATTTTGGCTTGGTTGAAGTTTGAAGAACACGTGTTTGGTTGGCTAGGGGGAGCCTCCATCAAGTTTTTTTGTTCTTGTGCCTCTATAGTCTTCCTAGTGTGATTCCAAGTCTGTAAGTAGGATTCTTATAGTGTTTGAGATAAGATTGTTTTGGGATTCAAAAATCTTAGTGTTTGCTTTATTCAAAAGTGTAATCTTGGTGTAATTTTGTAAAACTTTTGATAATAGTTGAAAACCAGGCTCATGTTATCTTGATAAACTGAATGTAGCTCTATGATTGAGTGAACTAAGATAAAAACAAGTGTGTGATCTTCTTTCCCTTATCTTGTTTATCATTAAATTTCAAGAAAACCAAGCAAATCAATCTTTGTTAAGTTTGCATGCGTTTTTATATTGCCTGATAGTGTAATCAATTTGGATATATTGATTCGAACGAATATGGATTAAGAAAGCATGTTGTTTGAGTGAGTTTCATGCATTTCGCATTTCTGCATAATTTCCCAAAATTTTAGCCGATTGTTTTCATATTCCAATCTATTAATTCATAGTGTATGAACAGATTCAGTTGAAAGTGTACTGTTTTGCAATTTTTTTTTTCTGATTACGTGGTCAATTTGATTCAACGAAAAGGGTTATTAAGCTTTCAAAAATTTGTATAAAGCCAATTCAACCCCCCTCTTCTTGGCTAAACTAACCATTTCATTACATACAAATATAAGGTCAACACTCAAAGCTTCCTCCAAAATTCAATTCCTGTTAGCATTTAAGGGTGTATAATCGTTGAAATGCAAGTGCTTTGGCTCCTTAAAGCGGAGTTTCGATTGGGATGTTCTCTTTCTATCAAGAGGCCTCCTATCAGAAGTTGAGGTTTCTACTCTAGCAAGGTTGTTAATCTCTCTTAAGTCTTCCATCTACATGAAGTTGGAAACTATCATTCTTAATTGGTTGAGATCCACAATAGGAATTTTACATAGGCTATCTACAAAGGGCCCAGAGTTTAGAGTTGTAACCAAATAATGCAATGTGATATATGGGTTGAGATTGCGTATGTTCCAGGAGACATTGCCAAAACGCTCCATGAAGACGCTTAAAGATTCATATTTCTCTTGTCGAATATTGACCAGGGCTAGCCACGTCAACTGATGAGGTCTACTTGTGGCAAATTTTGTTCCAAAACAAGTAACTAACATCTTGAAACAACCTATAGATTGTGGAGGAAGGCAAGTAAACTAGCTTAAAGTTGGGCCTTTTAAGGATATAGGAAAAAACCAATAGAAAGTGGCATAATTCAATGTGTACAAGCCAACCTGTGTTACAAACACATCCACTTGTTCATAAGGATTTGCACTACCATCATATTGGTCCATCAAAATACCTTTTCATCTTAGAGGTATCTTAACCTCCGTTATCCCGTCCATTAATGGATGACGTCACAACACTCCTGGTCCTGGAGAGGTTTGGAAGGTCAAATCATTTGCAATCCTTCCATTCGGGCGTTTTCTTCTTCGTTGTTCATTCTCTGCCAACGAGAATTATCATTGTTCCAAGTTGTCTCCTTCAACTATCTTCTCATCATCTAATTTTCCTTCATCAAAGCGTTTATCTCTTCATTTTTCCTCCTAACCTCATCCAATTGTCTTTGAACCTCCAATAATAAGGCAGGGTCTGCATCTATGTTGTTATACTTTCCTCAAATCGGTTGTTTGTCTTTATTGGACATGTTTCTTATAGATACTAATGGATCTTCCAAGTGCACCTCGACCGTATGGTGGGCACCAAATATTCTTACAGGGAACCGAACTATCCAGCAAGGTGATGTGTACTCCTATTCCAAGGTTTGAAATACTCTTGTGTAACCCTTAAATTAACTAGAAAAGATGAGAGGATGATCGCTAAGTTTATTCGACATCACCTCTGCTTGTACATAACGACTTTAGTTGTAGGCCGAGATGATCCCAATCTTATACAATTCAAATCACATTCAGGTTTTGATGTAAAAGATGAATCGATTCAAGTTAAACTTTGAGACAAGTTGGTTTGAGTCAAAGGTTGAGATGTATTTATTTGAGTTGAAGGTTAAACTAAGTCGACTGAGGCAAAAGGTCAAGTCAAATGAGCTTGGGCTAAAGAATGAAGTCGAGTTGTTTGATATTAAGGTCGATATGAGTTGGCTTATGCTGAAGAATTGAGACAAGTAAATTTGGGTTGAAGAATCAAGTTGACTCAAGAGGTCTGACCGAGTTGGCACAAACCAAAGGTCCATCTGAGTCAGCCTAGATCGACTACCAGATCAAATTTTGAGTCGAGTCGGTCTGGTTTGAATAATGAAATCCAAGTCGGACTAAGTTAAAGGGTCAAGTTTATTCATCCCAAACCAGTGTCTAGCCGAGTTCTCTGGGACCCAAGGTTTAGTCGAGTAATCTTATCTCTAGAGTCAAGTCGACTCGACTTAGGCTATATGTTTAGATAAGTCGATTCAAGCAGAAGATTGAGACGAATTATTCTTGGCCAAGATCAGGCTGAGTCAACCTAGATCAAAGGGTTAAGTGAAGTCATCCTGGACTAATGGTCGAGTCGAGTCATCTCAAGCCTATGGTCAAGCCATGTTGGCATGGGCCTAGCTCAAGTTAGGGTTGATTCTAGTCCATGTGAAGTTAAGTTGGCCTAGGCCTAATTGGACTTAAGTTGGCTTAGGCCCAAGTTGAGTTAAGTTCGTTTATGCTTAAGTTGACTCAAGTTCGCTCTAGCCAATGTTCTAGTGAGGCGACCTAGACCCAAGTTGAGTTGATCGAACTAGACCCAAGTGAACATGAGTTGGTTTCGGTCCAAGTTGATTTGAGTTTTTGTGGCCTATGTCTAATATACTTAATATTCAAGTATATTGGACCAATCTCACCATATTTAATCTATTTGACAAAGTGGATTCAATCTAGATTTAATCCAATTTAAATTGAATTGTAAAAAAAAAGAATCTAAATCTAGCTTATATAGTTAAAATGAATCTTTGTTATTGATCCAATCTATTTTATTTAATTCTAGGGTTAAATATGTTTTTATTTTGTAAACTTAGACACAAAATTGGAATTCGTCCTTACCCCCAACTTTGATACATTTTTGTTCCTAAACTTCAAAAATGAATGGATATAGTCCTTTTAACTTAATGATGTTATCTCGTTTTTACGTGTTAAATGGTGTTCTAGGATAAAATTTGAGCTGTTTACATCATTTAACATGTTCCAGTTCAAATGTCATTGCGTTAAAAGGAGTATATCTATTTATTTTTAAAGTTTTGACCAAAATATATCAAAGTTTTGGACAAAAATAAATTCTAATTTTGCGTATAAGTTTAGGGACTAAAAATAAATTTAACCCTTAATTCTAAAGTGTTCTTCTATGTAATAACGATACTATGAGTTTTTAAAGGAGTGGTTTAAAAAGAACATAAATATTGTTTCTTATATATTAATAGACAGGGCATTGATGAGTTCATATTTATGCCCTGATTTAATGTTTAATTAAGAATTTTTAATTGGGATTTCTGATAATTAGGTTATCTGAGTTTGTGAGATAAAATATCTTAAAAAGTTCTTTTTAGTTGCATGAATTATTTTTGGATATTCTAATGTTTTTTCATGCAGCTAAAGTTAACATTAAGCTCATTTAAGGTGTGAAAATAAATTGAGTAAAGTTACAAAACACCTTGAAATAAGGCTAAAATCAGCGAGTTCCAAAAAATTCTATTTTGCACCCCTTACATTACTTATGTACTCCCCTTTTTCATATGGACCACCCAAAAACCTATTATAAACCCCTTAATACATCTATTTTCACCCCTCCTAGCACTTTATAAATCAACTTAACCAAAACATGCCATGTGGCAATCCTCACTTTCTCAATTTATCTAATAGCAAGTTGCACGTGTGCACCATCGTCCACTCTAGAATCAGGCCAATCTAATGATGCCACGTCACCATCTTCCCCAAATGAGAATCTGAACTAGATTTGCACACCATCACACTCCCTACACCTCACCATCATTTCACAATTGTCACTGGTGATACACTAACATAAACAACTGCAACACAAATTGCGGGAATCGATGCACGAAACCCACATAGCATGTGCATGTTACCATCTCCACCATTCATGGTAGCATGCTCCTTTGAACCAAATCGTGAGCTTCATCACGTGAAACCTCCCCATTGTCAAAACAACAACATTCGTAGCTCCATCAGATCACCACATCAACTTCGCACCATTAGCAAATCGCACAAGCCACCTGCACTTTGAACTTGAAACACGCACAACACCTTCAAAATCCACGGTCAGCCAAATGAAGAAACCTAATGGAGAAGGAGAGAGATAATTGCCATGTAGCAATCTCCCATTGCATAGTCAATAGATTAAACTCTAGTCAAAGATGGTGAAAGCTATAGGGACTAAAGTGCAAATATTAATATCTTTGGATTTCTCTGCAAATGTGGACTACATGATTGCATGGACTAAATTGGGAAATTAAAGAAAAAAATAGTTGGTGATAAGTTATCAGATATCTTTAAGTAATTAATTAATTTAATTATTTTAGAAATTATCAACCAACTACATTTTGTCAAATAATTTTAAAATTGACTATATCTATCCATATATTTTTAGATATTCATAACAACTATAAAGATAAATTATATTTATGATTATTTTAAAGATATTTGAAAGATTTTAGTAACAGAAAATTTGAGTCCAAATTCTATATAAAGAGAACAAGGGGAAGTAGAAGAAGAGAAGTTTAGAACTTCAGAGTTTTGAAACCCTTTAGGGGATTCTAATTTCGTCCTCTTTCCACTTTTTTCTTTTATTTTGATTTTTTTATTCCGTGGAGGCTAAACTTCTAGGGTTCATTCCATTGAAGTTTGATTTAAACTATACTTTGGTTGAATTTACTATGGATAATCTAAAAGTTCTCACTTTTAATTGAGAGTATACTTTGGTTAAAAGTGAGAACTCCAACGAATTAATTAAGACTATACATTGATTAATTTGCAAATCTACAACAATAATTAATTGAATGATAATCCTTAGATAACCAATGAAGAATCTATTTTGAAAAACCAATAGAATTAATCTATTTTCTTTACATTTATTTTTATTTTTATTTTTATCTTTTGTCTAGTATTATTTTATTTTACTAGCCCCTTTTGTATAATTTTTATAAGAACTAATTTGTCTTAACAATCTTAGCAATACTAAAGTTGATTGTATCATTTTTATTTTGTTGACTACAATCTTGGCAATATTGAAGTTGCTATAGTTTAGTAGTATTAATTTGGTCATTTCACGAGATTATTAAACATGCTTTAGAAAAAAAAAGTAGTCTCTTAAATGACAAATAATCTAACAACCTACAAGATAAATAATTTATTTTATAATTCTTTAACTTTTTAAATTAACATTGCTTTATTATAATTAAATTAATGTAAAACTGTTATAAAATAAAGTTAATTATAAAGAGAAGAATAAAGAGAAAGAATAGAGCATCAAAGACTAGTTTTCTATGTATCTTATCAAGGGAGAAAAGTTCCTATTTATAGGTACAAAAGACAATCCAAAGGGTACAACTCAAAGGTAGCATACTTAATGTAAATAATGTAAATATTATCAATAGTAATCAAGTTGAGTAATTATCAGAACTCAATGGACAATCCATAAATTTCATAACTCCCCCTTGGGTGTCTATTGATCAAAGAATGTGTTTCGTTAAAACCTTAATAGGATAAAAACCTAGTGGAGGAAAAAGAGTACATCATTCTTAATTCTTTGATATAATATTCTTCTATTTCTCCCCCTTATGTAAAATTTCATCTTTAAGATGACGAAGCCCAATCTTGTGAACCAATTGTTCCAAAGTTCTCCTTGGCAAAGACTTTGTAAATAAATATTTAATATATCCTTCTTTCAATTGATCAATACATGCACTATTGTCTTCATATATGGTTGTTGATTCCATTTTTCCTCATATAATGCAAAAAGTTGCATGACTTGACGATGTTGCTGTTATGGTTTGTTTTACAAACCGCTATGAAATTTTTATGCCACCACATGTGAAGAAATATCTTGTTTGTGATCAACTGTTGTGACGATCATATAAATAACTTGCATTTACATAACTCATTTGATTTTGAATCATTTGAATAAAATAAGCCTATATTCAAAGTACCCTTAAGGTAACGAAATATATGTTTGAAACTAATTAAATGTCTTCTTGTAGGTGAAGAATTATACCGTGCTTAACAAATTTACAACAAATACTATATCAAGTTAAGTATAATAAGCAAAGTACATTAGTGCTTTTATAACATTAAAATATGGTATTTCTTGACCAAGAAGTTCTTCATCATTGTGAGGTCAAAAAGGACATTTATCAACATCTAACAACCTCACAATTGAAGTGCAAAAATGATATAACTTGTCCATATAGAACTTTTTAAGCACCTTCATTATATAAATCTCTTGATGTACAAAAAAACTTGTATTTAAATACTCAATTTGTAATCTCAAACAAAACTTTGTACTTCCAAGATCTTTCATCTCAAATTCTTTCTTTAAGCAATCATTTGCCTTTGTGAACTCATTAGGAGTTCTAACGATGTTTATGTTGTATGCATAAATAAAAATTACGACAAATTCATTTTTCGATATTTTCACATAAATACAACGATAAATACCTTTCTTGTAACAAGTAATTACAAGGACAATTATATGTTTTGACTACTTTAATCCATTAAAGGGACTTGTTTAATTTTATTGAATAATCCACTTTAGAATTTGAATTGTTGGGTAAATTAAATTCTTTAGGGATTTTCATATAATTATCATTCTTTATAATATTGTTTTGCGCAAAAATCCATTTGTACTCAATGAGTTTTTACACCTTCAGGTGTGCAGACTACAAGTCCAAAAACCTTTCGTTTAACAAGAAAATCTAATTTTGCTTCTATTTCATCTTTCCATTTGGCCAATCATTTCTTTGTCAACAATCTCGATCCTCATTGTCACTCATAAGATTCATCGTTATATTATATGCTAAAGCATCGTCAACGTTGACTTCATTTTGGTTCCATGTTATCTTATTGATGACATAATTTTATTGAGATCTCATATTTTTCAACAATTTTTAGGTACCTGAGTTTCTTCTAGAACCAAGGTTCTTCTGGAACCAAATTATTAATTATGTCAAATGAATCTTTTGTGATTTACACCTCCTCGATTAGGTCATCTTGTCTTTTTAGCTCATTTTCTCATTCGAGAATTTTTATCTTTGGAACCAATAAACTTACCACGCTTCAATCGTGTAATAAATTAATATCAATTCTATTTGGAGCATTAGCAGTTTATATATGTGGTTTAATTACCCTATTTGTGTTAGTAAAACATATGATAATTGATTGACTAATTTCGAAATGAATTATCATTTGAACTTCAAGTTTACATTCTTTTGTACGAGGATCAAGACAAAACAATGATAATTCATTCCAACTGATATCCTTTTCCAATTGTTTTCTTTCTCCCCCTAATGTTGGAAAAACTTATTCATCAAAAATGGAAGTTGATAAATCAAACCATAAATATGTCTCCTTTTGAAAGATCAAGATATTTTATTATTGATTGAGATTCATATCCAACATATATTCTCGGCCGTCTCTAAAGACTCATCATAGTCCCTTTTGGTGGGGAAACTCGATCATATACAAAAATTCTTAAAATAGACAATTAGGTTACTAACCGAAAACCAACTGCATAATATAGTAATTATGATAACTTGTTGGCTTGATGCAAATCAATACTGTAACATTTAAAATTGCATATCTCCAAGTAGTCATTGGAAGATTAGCTCTCATAAGTAATGGTCTTGCAACTAACTTTAGACATTTTATTCGTTATTCTATAAGTCCATTTTAGCATGAACATATGTTCTACTGGATGTTCAACTTCAATTCCAATTGACATACAATACTCATGAAATACATAAGATGTAAATTCACCAGCATTATCAAAACAAATTTTCTTAAACGAATAATCTAGAAGTGATATCTTAATTTAACTAAGTGTGCTAATACTTTGCAAATGCTTGATTGCAAGTTGATAACAAACAAACATGTGACCATTTATTTGATGCATCAATTAAACCATGAAATATCTAAATGATCCACATGATGGGTGCATTGGACCACAAATCACCATGTATTTATTCCAAAAGATGAGATTGACTCATTTCTAAAGTTTTCTGGTGATGGTCTTATTATCAACTTTCCTTGTAAACATGTATGACATGAGAAATCATTGGATTGAAGACGTTTTTGACTCTTAAGTGGGTGTCCACAAGAGTTTTCAACTATTTTTTCGCATTATGATAGATCCAGGATGACCCAACTAATCATGTCGAACAAGAAATCCCTTTCTAATTTGTAAACTCCAGGTTTACAATGACATACATTTCAATTGTATTAATATATGTTTAGTACAAGCCATAAGAGAAGATTGATAATTTCTCTAATACACATTTTATTTTTTATTCAACCGAAGTCCATTGATATAAAGATATTTCATATTTCCTTCACTATGTCTCAATATGACACAAATATATCTTTAGAAATTAATAAGTTTCTATTATACTTCTTTGTAGAAGTGTAATATCTCTTTTGGAGCCTTCAAAATATTATTTATGATATAAAAATAATGCTAATATTAACTTCTCGAATAACCAAACATGATAAAAATAAATTAATAATCTTGACAGTTTAATTCTTGCACTATCAGCAAAATACAATATATTTATTCTATCCAATATTATTCCATATCAAAAAGATCATATCAAGTTATAATGAACTTACCTCAACTTGTAATAGGTACCATTCAAAATTAATCAACTTCGGAAGTCATATATTATCAAATAAAACTAAGTATAAAATATAATCTCCGAAAATCTTTGAACCTTTATATATATATATATATATATATATATATATATATATATATATATATATATATATAATATAATATATATAAAAAAACATATATATATAATAATTTTTTTTTTAT
>Ga0099822_1009356_pt1 | contig 12361 bp, 6 predicted proteins | sample CowpeawhiteBW_FD_76839 | JGI IMG/M metagenome (GOLD analysis project Ga0099822, IMG submission 76839) | Root nodule microbial communities of legume samples collected from California USA - Cow pea white BW | ecosystem: Host-associated > Plants > Roots > Nodule | place: USA: California | collected... | reverse complement strand
TTTATTTTAGTAATTAATTTTAATTTATAATATATATAAAAAAAATAAAATATATAAATATATATATATATTAAAAAATATATATATATATATAAATATATATATATATATATATATAAATCAAGTCGAGTTTGATAGAGACAAAGTCTATCTGGGTCAATCCTTAGTTAGTATGAACCAGTTGAGTCGGACCAAGTCAAGTTAATTAAGCGGGGTTAGGTTAAGTCTACATCAAGGAAAGATTGATTAACAACATATTGTGCTTAGTTCAATCGATACCACGTTAATTGAGTCAAGTTGGGCGTAAATCAAACTAAGTCAAGTCATACGCACCTCAAGTTGAGTTGAGTAGATTCCATGTTGGTCAAGCATAAATAGGTCCACATCAAGCTAAGTCAAGTTTGACTTACCTCAGAGCTTATATAAGGTCAACTCAAATTAGAGCTACATCAACATTTGTAGTCTTAACATAAGTGTATGTTTTTAATGTCAATTGTTATTCTTTTTTTGATATCTAAGTTATGACAAATCGATTAAATATAATGAGTGTTAGTCTTCTACAAGTTTGTGAGTTGAGTTGATATTTATAATTTGCTAATTCGTTTTGACTAGTTAGTTACTTTTTTCAATTAAAGGATCAAATAAAAAATAGATTAGAAAATTAATTTTTTGTATTATGTTATTTGAAAGATACAAATATATAATATTATTACAACTTAAATTATCTGTACTTACAAATTACATTTCAATTATTAATTATAACAAGATAATTTTATATATATATATATATATATATATATAATTTTATTAATTATGTTATGTATACATATCAGTTAATTAAAGACTTTTTTACATAATTAAATGTGATTTTAAAACTAAAAATACAATTATATAAAAAGTAAAATTAAAAAAAAAAATCTAACGAGCTAACATCTACTAGGATGGTCTAAGATTTCCGGCCCATCCCTCTTTTTCTAAATGGACCAACGATAAATCAGACGTGTTTTTTCCTACACCTCCATAAATTCTCTTTTACACTCCCTATATAAAGAAAATTCCACTTTTGCCTTTTCTAGGTTAAATATAATCGAAAACCATTTTTGATAGTAAATAATGATTTTCGAATTATACAACTTGGAAGGTACTTTTTTTCTTAATTTTTTTTACTGTACAATTTAAAAGTAAAAAATGATTTCTAAGTTCTAGATTACAAAATTCAAAAATTATTTTTGATTTTCGAATTATTCAATTCAAAGGGTTTCTTTTTTTTTTTTTAAGGAAGGCTTTTATTTAGACGTCATTTTTATTTTTTGAATTGACAATCTAAATGTTTTTTTTTTATTTTCGAATTATACAATAAAAACATGATTTTTTTATAAGGTGTAGAGGGGTACAAAGCTGCTTAAATAGTGTTATGCACTTTATTTTAACACAAAAGGAAGATCTGTTAGCAGGAGGGTATAGCCTATTCTTCTGATTCTACTTTCAATTAAAAGTTATTTGAATTAAATATAAAAGGTAAATACCAATTGATTTGATTGAGTTTTAATTATAAAAAAAACTAATAATTTTGCGATATAGTTTAAATTAGATTTTTATTTTACAAGTTGTTGATTAAAAATATCAACCCTCAAAAGTTATCTGATAAAGAGACTTATATATAATTTATCAGAGTTATTATCATATTCATCATTTTAATTTTCTTGCATATAAATAAATAAATACATAATCTTACTACTACCTTTCAAATTACTATATATTTATACGTATAAATACATTATACATACCATACAATAAAATTATGATTAACTATAAACATATAATATTATATTTAAATACAATAAGAAAAGTTCGATTAGGATGAATTAATTTTTAATTTTGAATCTGAAATTCAAATCAAACAATCTAGTTGAAGAAATAACAATTCCGTTTTCAATGTATGAGACCAGCATATAAATTTGATAATTGTCTGTTTATGATCCAAATGAGCTTGTAGGTACAGCTTAAGAAGTTAAAATTAGATTGACGCAACCCATTTTGTGAGACCCTCCTAACGATTTAAGTGTTGAAACAAATAAAAAAGAATATGGCAGAAACAAACGAGGGAATCCGCTGAAAAAACTACAACTGGGTTGATTGGTACTTTCAGTTCACTGAGGAAGTCCTGTACAATACAGATATAGTGAAACTGAAGCAGAAATGCATCTACTAAGCAACTATCAGAATGGAATACGAACATATACTTTGATTGGAAGTAAAAAGTTGTTGAATTGGACAAAAGGGTCTCAAACATTATCAAATTATTGGTGTTGATTCTTCATCGTTGTTGAGTTCATAAAAGAAAGGATCCTTAAGGAGATCTGTGGCTGAAGGTCTTGCCCTTGGTTGTGCAATGCATTTCTCAATGAATTCCTTCACCTCTGGTTCTGTGACTTTGCTCAAAGCCTGAGGCTTAATTCCCTTGGTGACCTTTTTGTAGATCTTCGCCACACTGTCACATTCGCTGTAGGGTATCTCCATTGTAACCATTTCAAGCAAACACATTCCAAAAGAGTATATGTCCACCATCTCAGTGTAATCCTCCTCATACAGCTCCGGTGCCATGTATTCAGGTGTTCCTAAAATTGAATGTGCAGCATGGTTCCGTCCCACTATTGCAGCCAATCCAAGATCACCAATTTTCACCTGCAAAAAGCCAAGATGAAAAACCAAGCTGTTCACATTAATTAAAACCAGTTAAATCAGGAAAAGTAAACCGCATTTTTTTCATTTAACCTGTGAAAGGAAAAGAACTGCATTCAAGTTTGGCATGGCTGTGTTTCATTCCTTGATATGATTTCAATAGCATGAGAACTAATAATAAGCAGAAGCAAATAACCTGGCCAATGTTGCCGTTAACGAAGATGTTGCTGCAATTGAGATCCCTGTGAATGATGCATGGGTCATGAGTGTGAAGATATTCCAACCCCTCAAGGACCTGTTTGGACCACTTCTTGAAAGCCTTAATGGAGACATGGCGGTGCTTCTTGCGGTAATCCCTGAGGTTGCCGGAAGTGCAAATCTCAGTGATGAAATTGATGTTGTGGCGTTCCTCATCCTTCCACACACTGTAACAGACGATGATGTACTTGTTGCTGAGCGTTCTGAGCAACTCAACCTCAGAATGAAGGCGATTGATGAGAACAGGGTCTTCGCTGAAATTCCTGAGCCGAACCTGATTCCACGCCACCTCAATTCCTTCCTCCTGATCAAAAGCTCTGTAAACCTTCTTCACAGCTCCACAACCGAGAAGATCGTTGTAACGCCCAAACCTTCCCGTCGGATCAACCTCCACAAACGCCTCCACTTCGGTGTCGCAACTGTTCGACTTCTCCGCAGGCATTTTCAGTCTCTCTCTCCCACACTAAACGAAACAAATTGAAAATTAATCATGAAAGTGGATCACCATTGCTTCAATAATTTTCAACAACCCTACTTTTTCGCCGTGTGTCTGTTCATTACATCATCAGCTACCTTACATACATTCTATTTTTCTTGGATTGTACAATTTCTGTTACTGCAATGCATGAAAATCAAAGTAGAAAATAGTGATTTTAAGCGCAAGTTGGAAAGGTTACCTTAACGAGAATTGAGAATGTGGAACCTGGAATTGAAACCCTGAATGGAAGTGTAGAGATTAAATAGCCGAGAGAAGATAGTGGTGGAATTTGTTAGAAGTGGAAACGAATGGATGAGGTGGCAATGCAGAGGTACACAAACACAATCCCCTTTCCATTTACAATTTTATTTTTTATTTGGTGCTTTTGAGATCCTTGCCATGACACAAAATCGTGATGAAGAGAATCACTGCATCTGGATTCTGAAGGTGTTTTCTTACATTCACGAGAAGAATGGGGAACACTGCTCTCACAACTAAAGTTTCAGGCGAAGCCCGTGCTCAAGTATACCTACAAATTACCAACACTACTTCATTATCTCACTCTTCCAATCTGTTTCCGAACATCATTACCTCACGATTCTTCCAAATTATCTGTTTTCAAATACCACTCGCTCTCTGCAAAGTGTAGAGTATCTACCGCTGTAAGCATCTTTTTTTTTTTTTTTTTCACGAGTTATGACACGCGGTGCATTATGGTTCTGAGAGGCTATATTGGGAAATTAGGTCAATTAGCTAAAAAATTGAATCAACGTATTCAGCAGCTAAATCACCTTGATGATGACATGCGTAATAGTCAAATGCTTCAATCTGAAATGTTTAGATCCATTGAATTTGTTGCCTTCGACGGCATCACATTTTTCATCATACATTCATATAATCTGCTGGCAAATATAATTGGTTCATCCGTACGGTATGCATTGGTGTAGCTTTTACTTCAAATTACAGAAGTTTTGAAAAAAATTAAAATTTGGTTTGGATTCCATTGCGCCAATTTCATTTCATTACTGACAAAAAATGCTCATCAATGAAACTTTTTTGACAGATTTATCAACTTAGTGAGTGATGAACAAATTACTGAAAAGATGGGTGAACAAGAAACTAACTTCATCAATGGAGATTATATTTTCAGGAAGGATAACCAGGGACAAGTCGATCATTTGATTAATGGAACACACCTCAGGCCTCTCCATGGCTTTCTTTGGTGCGATTGATTGTTTTTATTTATTTTAGAAAGTAAATGAAGTTGAAGAACTGAAAAGAGATTTGTACATTGCACATTCATCACACGCAGGCTCAAGTCTTGTACGATAATAACCATCATCTGATAATTACTCGAAAGGCTTATACCATAAAAATACTTATCAAACAGCCATTTACATCAGTTCATCAGTTTCATGTAAGATTTGGCTACATGGCAGGCAACTGCATAGATGCATGGAGAAACCAGAAAGAACCTACTTTAAGCAAAAAAGAGAGGTGAAGAAACTATTCAATAAAAACGAAACCAACCAAATAAACAAAAAAGTCAGACAGTAACATCGTAGTTAATCAAATATACAGCAGTGCGTTCTGAAGAACTTTTATCAAGAAGATTTTGCACATAGAAAACCAGTAATCGAAGAGTAATGCTATAACTAAGCTGAGGTTACAAAATTGAGTATGCAAAGTCTATATTATTCTCAGATTGTTCTTTCTCTCCAAATGTATACGGCAGTACAATAAACACATTATGAAGGGGGAGAAGGAACACCTAGAGCACGGTCATTTCATCACAGTTTTTAAATTTTACAACATATCACCAGGGAGGATTGGAGTCCTCTCTAACAGATGGAGACCTGGAAACCGTGCTCTCATCTCTACCAACCCTTGACACACTTCTACCAACAGTTCTAGGAGTAGACAAAGCAGGAGTAGAACCACGGTAACTTGCTCGAAGAGTTTCATCAACAGAAGACGAAGACTTGGCAAATGCATTCCTTACAAACTTCTGTGCAGCAGGAGACAGCATACGCATGCTTGGGCTAGCACTCCCTCCTCTAACCCGTGATGCCAATGGTGGCTTATGAAACATCTTTGACCTTTCCCTCAGCTTCCGTGCAGCCTCTCTTGAAAGAGCGTGTGCCTTAGCATCTCTCACTGGTGCAGAAGGAATCTTGTAATGAGGTCCATCAGCACTACCACCAATATCAAGCGGTGTATCCTCCTGGTCCAACCTCAATGGAGTCCCCTCAATTTCTCCCCAAGTGATGAAGGGGGATTCATCTACCCCCGGTGCAGGGGATGGTGTCTTAACATAGCTATAACCATTATCAGCTTTCTTCTCAGATTCCAAATAAAATGGATTCGGAGTCTTCCTCAAATCCTCCAAATCATACTTCTGTAACTTATCCCCGTCTCTAAGAGACATAGGAGCTGGTGTAGCACCAGCAACAGGCGTATAAAGAACCTCCACAGTTCCATCATCTTTCGGCCTAGAATCCATCATTTTACCATGAAACCTTGTGTTCCCACGATTGATCTCTTTCGTGGCAGCTTTAATTCTAACAGCCATCTCCTCCTCAGTCAAGGGAACCTCACCCCGATCAGCGGGATGATACATCAACAAATTCTTGGCAGTGTAATTCCACCCTTCAAGAGTACTCGGAGGCTGATAAGAGGTTCCATATCCATCAGTAATTCTATCCCTCTTCACATCCTCAATACCCTTCACATCCTCGTTCAAATACCCAAACTTCTCTTTCCTCTTCCTATTCACTTTCTCTAAAATCTTGGAAAAGCTTTGATTATCCTCACTAGTATACCTCCTAAGAAATTGATCAAGACCAAGGGAAGTATCAACTCCACCGTCGTTACTCTCCCCCTCTTTAACCTCCGGGATTAAACGAGGCGTTTGTGGGGGCTTTCCGTCAAACTCATCCAAAGGTGTGAAATTTCTAACGAACGTGGAACCGGGTGTGTGGGAGGCGGTTCTAGAAGTATCGTTGGGATTGGTTACCTTTGATGCGCCGGCGCGGCGTTCGAGGATCTTCAATTGAGCCTCGCGAATCACGACGGGGTCGCCGGTTTTTATGGCTTCGAGCCAGTCGAGGCGGTCCCTGAGCTTCGAGATGTCGGGGAAGTAGTCGCGCTCGATGATCTTCTCCAACGCCTCCACGTAAGTGTCCTCGTCCAGAACCCTAGAGTTCTTCGCACTCGACGACGACAACGATGTTGAATCATTAGGGTTTTGCACCGACACCTGCGAAATCGAAGGAGAAGGCGACGACAAGTGCAGCGGCGAGTGCCCTGGGGATTGAAGCATTCTGCTGAGGGTAAAGTTGCGATTGATTGAAGGAATTTGTGATTGCAAGTTCAAAAATTGAAGCTTTTAGGGTTAGGATTTGATGGTATTGGGTATAGAAGATGATTTTCTGGTTCAATACAGAGACGAAGCTATAAGGGAACTTCGAACAAATTTCCAAAGCGCGTTTTCGTTTTTGGAACACATTAATCGATATTTATCTTTTCAATATTCACAACAAAAATCTTAGTTTTAATCTTTATCATAAATAATTTTAAATTGATTTTAATATCCAAAATTATATTTATCATAATATAAATATATTATCTATTATCAAAAGTGACCAAAGGTGAATTAAAATTAAGCAGCTTAAAATTTTTGAAGATTATTTTAGAAAAAAAGTAAACATATCTTGATGATGATTTGGTCCACATCTTATTATCATAAAATTTTCATTTATTGTATTGGTTTTGTTATCTAAATTATTTGCCAACATATAATTTAGACTTAACCAGTGATGATTTGGTACAATAATAAAAAAATTCACTAACAAAATTATAAGAGATATCAAAGTTAAATGGTACAAAATACAATTAAATCTATGTTGTGTAAGTTTTTTTATAATAAAAGCATAAGAATTGGCATAAAAATTATCTTTAAATTCATTGTAGAAAACACGCGGAATTATTTCGATGGAATAGATAAAAGATAATTTTATTGATAAATTGACAACTATTTTTAAATTAATAGAAAATATTTAATTATAGATTATATTAACCGGTGTTTTAAAGATATTGATAAAATTGTATGAAAATTTATAATTAATTGTGATATTAAATGAATTATCACTTAATAATAATTATTGTTGTTTTTTTTTTTTGTTTAGAGGATAAAAATGATCATAATTATTTAAAACTAAAAATTATGTTTAATATTTTATTTGATGCAAATTATAAAAGAATTAAAAAAATAATAACATAATTATATTTTAATATTGTTAGGAGTTAAAATATAATTAAATATAAAAGATTAAATTATATAAAATAAAAAAAATTAGTATTAAATATTAAAAATTTACAAAAAATAAAATAAAATATAAATTAAATAATAAAATAACTAGATTTTCGTTACTAAAAATTTTAAAGTGATTTATTTTTCAAAATTTATAGATAGTATATTTCAAAGCTTTCGAATCTTTACATCTCAACATTCATTAAAATAATCTTCAAGTCTTAAAGAGATTTTTTTTTCTTATTTTCTTGTAAATATTTTAGGAATTTCAAAGTGTTTATTTTGTGTCAGGAAAATATAACTTAGAATTTCAAAAGGTTTTTTTTTTTTATATAAAATCTATTATATTTATAATTAATTATTCTAATTTTTAATATAAAAGTGATGAAATTATGCATCTGACCTTTGTATAAAAACAATGGTTAACATTCGCTTTCAAATATTTATTATTAAAAAAATTAAAATAGATATTGACTTGAAGTAGAGAATGATTGTACAACGTTTTCTCACAGGATAAAATTAATTAATTAAAGTTTTAATATTTCCAATAACTCTTTTACTGTTGTTACTGTTGTTACTAAGATTAAAGAAAGAATAACTTCATAAATTTTTATTTTAAAATGAAACTAACAAGACAATATTATCTAACTTCTTTAATTAATATTAAAAGAAATTTGGAATAGATTTTGACTTGAAGTAAAAAGTGATTATATAACGTTTGATCTGTCTGTTCTGAACACAATAAAAATTGTTATTAATTAATTAGTTTTAATATTTCTAATAACTCTTTTATTATTGTTACCATGGTTAAAGAAAGAGTAACTTCGTAAATTTTTATTTTTAGAATGAAACTAAGGTAATGAGACATATATTACACATGAATGAGTTAAAACAAAACGAGTTAATGCAACAAAAACAATAAAAAGTGGATGTTTTCTTCTTTTACTCCCATAATTTCTATGTACACTCTGAAGAGTTTTAAAAGAGTCATCCTAATGGTATCGAATAATCTTTTTGGAATTTACGAAACCATATTTCAGAACAAAATTTTAGAACATAAATAATTTTTAAAATAAATTTTTATCAGTAAATATATATATATATATATATATATATGTGTGTGTGTGTGTGAACATTCATTTTTATAACTTTTGTTTTAGTGGACATAATTCTATATCTATTTTATCTTTTACTAGCATAAACACATAAGTTATAAGTATAATTACACATTTTTAAAATATAAATGATGTTATATTAATAAAAATATACATAATATTATATTAGTAAGTGATGATATTGTAATATATAAAATAAATTTATATTTATTGAAAACAAAGTGAGATAAATGGAGAAAATATGAGGAAGTAATTGTTGATGGATAGAGAGAAGATAGATACTTTTAAAAAACATGTAAAAGTAAATGTTAATTTTTAAAATTTTTAAAAATAATTATATTATAAATGGTCAAATTTAAATCAAGAAATATTGACACAAAATAAAAAAAAAATCATATATAGAAAAAAGAAGGAGAGAAGATAAACATTTTTATAGAAAAATGTAAAAAGTAACTATTAATTTTTAAAAATTAAAAAAATAAATATATTGTGAAAAGTAAAATTGGAGTTATGAAATATAAACACAGAAGAGGTAACCCTCTTTATTTATAACGATAATTTTTATATTTTATAAATATTTTTAATTTACTTTTACAACCGTTTTTTGTCATTATTTTATTATACACAATTCTTTACCAACTTTACTCTTTATTAATATGTTCTTTTTATTATTTTATCTTTTAATTTTTGTAAATCCGTTTTTTGAACTCAATTAAAATTTTCTAATATAAAATTTTTATATATTTTTTGTCATGATAAAAAAGTAAATACAAATATATTTAATCATGTGTTTCAACTTATTATAAGAAAATAATGTGTACATGCATAAAAGATGTTTTAAGTAACATTTATTATTATCATCACTTGCGAACCAATATGTACCCAAGATGGGTAGACACACTTCTTGGTTTTGTTAAAATTATTATTAAATATGTGAAAAAAAAATTATTTTATCTTTTCTAATTTTTTATATTTGTCATTCTTAATTCCTTACTTTTATTTTAAAATGGATCTGGATTAAAACTCAAATAATTTCTAATTGTCATCATTGACTTAAGGTCTTAGATTTGCGACCGATTATCATTATTATTGTTAATAGATAAACAATATGAAATTACTATAGTGGAAATATATTTGTTTTAGTTTTATGCAATTTAAGAATAAGGTATATGGAATGCAATTGATAAAGAATGATCATGTTATTATTCAACTTCTCTTATTATTCCGAATCAATTTCAAAACAAAGGCATGAAATTGTTACATATTTATTTGAGGTTTTTCCTTTTCACACGCACAAATGCAACACCTTCTGATGCATCGCTTTACGCAACGAGGAGCGAGATAAGGACAATGCAGATTTACACAACCAGAATTCATATGGCACTGATAGCTACAAGCATCCACAAACCCTACAAAATCTGTTCAATTTTTGCCAAATCATTAGTTAAACAAACATGGTGTCTCATCCATTTCACAAGGGCTTAAATATTTTTTTTTTTCTCATTTTCGTAGTGTTTGTTGCGAATGGTCCTCATTTTGATATAATGTTTAAAATGATCCTCATTTTTTAGCGAATGTTTAAAATGGTCCAAATAAAACATTTGGTAGAAATAAAAACCATCCGCAACAAACACTACAAAAATGAGAACTAAAAAAATATTTAAATCTTTCACAAAAATCATCATATAAAATTAAACACCACTCTAAATCCAAAATAGTTTGTGATTTTTGACACAAACAAAAGTATATACATAACTGTATATAAGAAAGGTGCAACAAAAGAGAATCAGAGCGAAGCATACCTGTTGGAAGTATCACGAGAAATAAAAACATCAAGCAAGGAAACAACACTGAAGTTTTTGCCATTGGTTATGTGTTTAAAGGGTTTTCTTAGAATAATTGTTCAAGTTAAGGAGTTGTGTATATGAGAATTATTTATAACCATAATATTGATAACAATAACTACGATGATAAAACATTATTATTTAACTTATTTAATTAATATTAAAAGAAATTTGAAATAGATTTTGACTGGAAGTAGAAAGTCATTATATAACGTTTTCTCATACTTTGAACACGATAAAAACTATTATTAATTAATTAATTAATTAGAGTTTTAATATTTCCAATAACTCTTTTATTGTTGTTACCAAGGTTAGAAAAAAGGAGTAACTTCATAAATTTTTATTTTTAAAATGAAACTAATCGTAATGAGACATATTTTTATTTTTAACTTCTAATTGTTTTTTAACTTCTTTATCCTAATTTTATTTTATGAATAAAATTTAAATTTATAATACAAAATGATTAAACCAAATATTTACAAGAAAGTATGAAGTATAAAATGAATGAAATATAATTATATAAAATCTTAGATAAAATAGATTACACGTGAATGAGTTAAAACAAAACGAGTTAATGCAAAAGAAAAAAAAAACAATAAAATGTGGATGTTTTCTTCTTGTACTCCAATAATTTCTAATTACACTCTCAAGAGTTTTAAGAGAGTCATCCTAATGGTATCGAATAATCTTTTTGGAATTTATGAAATAATATTTCAGAACAAAATTTTGGAACATAATTTTTAAAATAAGTTTTCATCAGTAAGTATATATATAATAAGGAGCATTCACTTTTATAACCAATTGTTTTAGTGTAGATAATTCTATATTTATTTTATTGTATGTTTACCAGTGTAAATACATTATTATGTGTATACATAATTGTTAAAATATGCATGATATTATATTAGTAGATGATGTTATTGTGATGTGATTAAAATAATATATAAAATAAATTTATATTTATTAAAAACAAAGTGAGATGAATGGAGAAAAGATGAGAAATTAGTTGTTGATGGATAAAGAAAAAATTAAGAGAAGATAGACACTTTTATATAAAGCATGTAAAAGTAAATTTTAATTTCTAAAAATTTAAGAAATAATTATATTGTAAAGACTGAAATTGAAATTATGAGATGTGGACACAAAAGAGGGAATCATCTTTACATATACTAGCATAAACACATACGCATCTTTTTAAACATGCATGATATAATGTTAGAAGTGATGACATTGTAGTGTTATTAAGTTAATATACAAAATAAATTTATATTTATTAAAAACAAAGTGAAATAAATTAGAAAAGATGAGAAAATAATTGTTAATGGATAGGAAAAGAACAAAGGAGAGAAGATAAACAGTTTTAACGATTAATTTTTAAAAAATCTAACAAATAATTATATTGAAAAGAGTAAAATTGAAACTATGAAATGTGAACACAAAAGAGGAAATTATCTTTCTATATAGTTATAGATAATCTTAGGAACAAAATAAGATAAATGGAGAAAATATGAAAAAGTAATGAATAAGGAAAAAAATTGAGGAAAAATAGACACTTTTATAGAAAACATGTACAGTAAAAATAACGATTAATTTTTAAAAATTTAACAGATAATTATATATATATATATATATATATATATATATATATATATATATATATAAAAATTTTTTT
>Ga0099822_1009351_pt1 | contig 12364 bp, 5 predicted proteins | sample CowpeawhiteBW_FD_76839 | JGI IMG/M metagenome (GOLD analysis project Ga0099822, IMG submission 76839) | Root nodule microbial communities of legume samples collected from California USA - Cow pea white BW | ecosystem: Host-associated > Plants > Roots > Nodule | place: USA: California | collected... | reverse complement strand
TTATTATTTATATATATATATATATATATATATATATATATATATATATATATATATATATATATATATATATATATATATATATATATATATATATATATATATATTATTTTCTTTCTCTTTTTATATGGGTTAAATATTTGAAGTAAAATTTGAATTTGTTTTTCTTGATACAGTCTAGTTTCTAAATTTTAAAATATTTACACGATTTGATATATTTAAAATTTAATATTAAACTGAAGCTTCATTTGATACATAAAAAAATATTTAATATTATTAAATTAAAATAACTATATTTATTATAAAATTTGAAACGAAAATATATCAAAATTTGAGATAAATTTTAATTTCAAATTTAAGTTTAGGCATTACAAATATATATTTAAGTATTTATTTAGTTATCTCGTGTTAGCTCCTACTATATATACTTGGAGATGCTAGTGTTGCTACATTTTCCCAGCGATCTCATCTTAATTGAGCTTGTATTGGATGGAGGTTTCCATTCCATGAAACACGTTGAATGCTTGTAACATTTCGGCATAGAAATAAAACAATCAATATCTTGCAAATCATTGCAAATTTTGATTATGAAAAAATTTCTTGTAAACATTTCCAAAGAAAAAGTGAAATAATTCTTTCTACATATTAAAATTAGATTATCGAGTTAATATTTAATTTTTATAAAGTTAACTTTTATAAATTACTTTCTCCATAAATCAATTTAAACTTATTTTATGATGATATAGAAATATTTATAAGCAGATATAATTCTTTTTCATTAAAACTTATTTAAATAAAAGTATTTGTATTGGGTTAAATTGAAGTATATTAAATCTATACTACTTCTTATCAAATATAAATTAAATGAATTCAATTTATAGTGATTTATAACTTATATCAGATTGGGTTGGTAAATGTTATTTTTCTTTGACCAACATATTTTTATTAATCTTGAGAGCTTTCGGTTCGAAAATTTCAGTGCATGTTTTTTCTCCCACAATTTAACAGGATGGAGAGAAGGAAACGTGGATTTGGCATGAAAGTACCCAGTGGCGGAGCTTAAGCAATTTATTTTAGTTGTAGTGTATTTTATATATTTAATTTATTTTAGTTTTAACATATTTTACATATTCAGTATTTTAAAACATTTGTATATTAACTTTGGTTACACAAAATATTTTTTAAAGATCTGTCCAAGTATGCTTAGGTAGAAAGATTTGCAAGATTACTTGAAATTCTTCCATTGTATGAACAAGTTCATGTGATTTTGTACATGGCTTGAATTTGATATTACCTATATATGTATTGTTAAAGTTTGTCCCATTTCTTTCATTGGTCATTTCTTATGATGCATAGCCACACGCAAATAGTTATGTCATGGAGTTGTAAAAATGTATATTAAACTAATATAAGTATATCTTGTTGAGTTAAAAGCAAATTAATTGTGACTTGGAAACATTACAATAAAAATAAAAATATCAATATCAAATACATCCTTTCATGTATAAATTTATATTGTAAAGTTTGTTTGCATATTATATCATTGGTTTTCAATTATTATTATTTTAAAAAAAAAAAACATCATCATCACAATCATATTTCAAGTCAAACTAAAAAAAAATTGTAACCTATTAATTTAAACACTTTCCTAATAAAAAATAAATAAATTATATCATCAAACTAATTTTATATCCACTTATAACATTTTCACTCCAGAGCTGTAAAAGTAGGCGGGTCTGGCTCATTCTAGGTTGACCACTTAGTGAGTCAACTCAACTTAACTCACTTATTAGCAAGTTTACAAAATTCGAACCTAACTCGACTGGTTGGAAGTTCCACATCGATTAGAGATAAGGTTAATTCATAATATATAAGTGAGGTGCAAACCTCACCTTACAAGCCAGTTTTGTGGGGTTGAGTTAGGCTTAAAACTCACTTCTAACATGGTATCAGAGTCGGGTTGAGTTAGGCTTAAAACCCACTTCTAACACGACTCACCACAAACTGGTGAATTAAACGAGTTGGTTCACTTAATTAAAAATATATATATATATATATATATATTGTTTTCAATCCTAAAAAAGTCAAAATTATAATTTTGATTAAAATTTAAATTAAGTTAAGACATATTATAAGTTCATAAATTCATAAAAGTTATCTTCAAGAGAAAGAAAGGTACTAAAAACTAAAGAAAAATGTTATCGAGTTGATAATTATGATTTTGGTGTGTCATTTTACTTTTTAAATTTTTATTTTTTATACATTTTTACATAATTTTATTTGTTCTAAATATCTATATAAAATTGTATCATTTATTTTACGCAAAACATAATTTAATTACACTAGTTTAAAGAAAGAAGAATATTTAGGATTTTATTTTTTTAATATAATTTAATATTTAAAATTTATGGGTGTATTGATGAGTCTATCTGATTTATTATAGATGAATCAAATTCTTATTAGATCAAATTTATTTTTGATTCGTATCGAAATTTTCAACTTTTTCATAATCCAATATGGCTGAACTAAAATTAAATTGTTGAATAAAAATTAAATTCGACTTAGGTGATCCAAACTAAAATCCAAACAGAAGTATATTCATCATCATGAGATAAGAGATGGAACAATACAATAAATGGGTGGAATACAATTCATGTCGACATAACTCTATCCTTCTTCTTTTTTCAAATAAAATGAATTAATAACGGAAAAGATAATGAGCTGGCCTTGAGCTTTCAGCTTTCGCTTTTTGTTTTTTGCAGTGAAAGCACCAAAGAGGATAGTGAGAGTTAAGAGAATATTTATGACCAAATTTATGATGGATAAACCATCCTTATGCTAAACAAATATTTATTCGGCTTATTATTAAAATTGAGAGGTTATATAATAAATTATTCTTATCCACCAGATTAAATATTCATGTGCTGAAGTACTAAAATCTGTTTAAAAAATATGTACTTTTTATTGGGTTTTTTTATAGGATATATCTATTAATTTAATTTAAAGACGATGAGATTTGTGATAATTGGTGTTCGGATCTCTGTTCACATGTGTAGTATCACACTTTTGTCCAAAGAAGATTTTCAAAAGATTGTGGTATTTGAATAAACCCAAAATTAAAAAAAAAAAACAATTAAACTATATTTTTAAAGATAGCCATTATTTAAATTTATCATGAAGACTAAGGTTTTTGTGTGGACCATTTTCAACAAGAAAAGGATTATCCTGAAATTTTATATATTTTATCACTCAACAATGACAGAAAAATGAGATGAAATTGGGAAAAAGGTTTGAGAATAAAGGATTTTGGATTAATGAAACCATTAATAAAAAAAATTCCAAATGCGACCACAACAGTGTAAAGAAGGCACATAAAGAAAAAAAATTGAGACAGAATATGATGCTCTCAGAATTTAGTGTCTTATTAGTCATTAACATATGATATAATCTTAATTTTTTTATTTATAAAAAGTAAAGCTGTGAAATTTGGGTTTGTTTGAACATCAACACTGAAAAATAAAATTTGACCAACATAGTAAGAAAACGACAATTGCTAAATATTCCTTCTAAGCAAACTCGAGTATGGTTAGGAGGATTTTGGTCTGTCAAAAAACTAACTACACTCTTCGTTAGATTTCCACCTTCGAAGCTATCATTTTTCTAAAAACTCTTTTTTTTTTTTCATTAGTTTACGTTTAAAATAAAAATGATTTAATTTCAAATCCACATTTAATTAAATAAATTTAATAAAAGTAGCTCACCTCCACAAAACAGTGTTAATTTAATCCCAAAATAGAATATGACACAATGACAGCACAGCACGTGACATGACAGGACATAAAAGCTATGGAAAGAACAGAATACATAAAATAAAAACAAAAAAACACAAACAGCATATAGAGTGTTGTACCTGTGACACACATTCGATTATGCTATGGCCGGGGAAAAACCAAACAACAAGTTTCACTTCTTCCACATTTTCATTTTTTATTATAGTAGCTCTCACTCGGAACAGTGCAAACGTTCTTGAACACATAAAAAGTACAGAAGAAGAAGCAGTTTAATTCTATTAATTAATTCTAAAATATTTCCATTCATACCCACTATTAGTTGGTCACTCTTGTAGGTCCGTTCGTTTGTTTTGTTTAGTAGCTAAAGCCTTTGTTGTAAAGTTTTCATTTTTAGCATCAGAGATTTTCCTTTCTTGGTGGTGTGGAGTGACAGGAGATGATGAAGGAAACGAGGTCTGATTCGAACTCATTGTTCGCGCAGAAGCACAGTCATCATCATCGTTTCTTCCTTAAATTGGCAGTGTCGTGTCTCTTGCTGGGTCTCACTGTTCGCCTCCTCTTCACCGATTCCTTCAGTTTGTCCTCTGTTGTGCACAATCCTCCTCCTCTTGCAAATGCAATACCACACTCACCCTTTCTTTCTTTTCCACCTCCGCCGTCTTATTCTCTTCATTTTCCGGCGAACCAGACCCAAGGTAACAAATCATTGCATATGTTTGTGATTTGAAGTTAGAAATGTTGATGCAATGCTGATGATTTTCCTTTGAAATATTTAGATGCAGTGGAGTGCGATCTTTTTGTGGGAGATTGGGTGCCGGACCTGAATGGTCCAAGGTACAACAATGAGAGCTGCCGTGTGATCGAAGCTCATCAGAACTGCATGAAAAATGGACGGCCTGATTCGGGGTACCTTTATTGGAGGTGGAACCCAAGAGGTTGTGAATTACCAAAGTTCAGTCCTAGCAAATTCCTTGACATGATGAGGGATAAATCATGGGCCTTCATCGGTGATTCCATCTCTCGCAACCATGTCCAATCTCTACTGTGCCTTCTCTCACAGGTACTACTACACTTACCTTCCTTTTTTAGAGCTTCTTAATGCTTTTCTTCATCTCTCTCACCGACAAGAAATGCTTTCTTTCGTGTCATTGGTGTCAATTCTTTTCTACTCAGCTTTAGACACACTCATGTTTTCCTCTTCGCTGGCTTGTCAAATCACAACAAACTAAAATCTTTTTTAGTTTTTTCCTCTTTTTTAATTTTACAGTACAAGCCAAGAATTAGAAATGGAGCCGTTAGCTCTATACCGAGTCCAGTTCATGTGGTGTGATCTACCTAATAGTTCCATAGATTATTGGTGTAGTTCTATATGTCGTTGTAAATAAAGCTGTAGAAGTAGGATTGTGGAAAACAGCTTGTGCTTGTGTGGTTGGTCCACTACTTCCATGATACATGGTGTCTTTTTCAAACAGCTTTGTCTACCTCAATTCTTAATCTTAAACACTAGCCAGTGATTAATTCTGTGATCAATGATCATTAATGGGAGAACATTGTGATTAATTCTGTGATCAATGATCATTAATGCGAGAAGAAGTCGAATTTAAGTCTAATTTAATCCCACAAAATTAATTTAAGATGAGATTTGCAACCGCTTATCGGATATCCGATAGTGATGGAATTACATGTTCAATGACAAATTCTGTTAAGATAGTTTTAAAACTTTGATATTATATTAAACAATGGAGTTTAAATTTAACTCAATTCTACGTAATTATACTGTAAAACGAGTCTACGTAATTATACTGTAAAACGAGGCTTTCACCCGGTTATATATTTAAAAATTATCTTATGGACTTCACCATAGGGTAAACTTTTTTTAGTTATGACTAAACTAGTGTAAACACCGGTTATTTTCTGATTGAATAGATTTTTCTCTTTGAATTGCTCCTTTCTCAGGTATGCGTCGTTAATTTATCACTTTTCCGATTTGTGGCATGAATATAGATTTGTTGAAATGATTATGTGGTGCAGGTGGAAGCAGGTGATGAGGTGTATCATGATAAGGAATTTAAATCAAGGATATGGAAGTTCCCTTCCTACAACTTCACCCTCTCAACACTATGGAGCCCATTCCTTGTGAAAGCAGATATTTTCGAGGACATCAATGGAGTTTCCTCTTCAGAAACACAACTTCATCTAGACATTGTGGACGACAAGTGGACCAGCCAGTACAAGAATTTTGACTACGTTGTAATCGCAGGTGGCAAATGGTTCCTCAAGACAGCAATATACCATGAAAACAACACTGTAACAGGGTGCCACAAATGCCATGGAAAGAATTTAACTGATGTAGGGTTCCAACATGCATATAGCAAAGCATTGCATCAGGCTTTTGATTTCATGGCACATTCAGAGCACAAAGCGGTTGTGTTCTTCAGAACGACCACACCGGACCATTTTGAGAACGGGGAGTGGTTCAGTGGAGGGTACTGCAATAGGACACTGCCCTTCAAAGAGGAGCAGATAGATGTGAGGTATGAGGATTCCATCTTGAGAAGCATTGAACTTGAAGAGTTTAACTGGGCTAAGAAGGCAAGTCCCAACTTCAAACTTTTGGACACCACTGGGCTTTCACTGTTGAGGCCCGATGGGCATCCAGGCCCATACCGCCAGTTTCATCCTTTGCTCAATTCTAAGGTCCAGAATGATTGCCTGCATTGGTGTCTCCCAGGCCCAATTGACTCCTGGAACGACATACTTTTGCAAATGCTCACAGTCTGAACATTTTCATGTAAATTCGTTATTTTCTCAAACAATACGACGACGTGGAGTTAGGATTAAATAGAATTGAAGATAATCAAATAACATCTACATTATGTTTATTGAGTGAATTCAATTGGTTTTGAAGAGATAAATGATATTTTTATTTTAGTTTGTGTAATATATTGGATAAATCAATCTTTCTTATTGTTGATAATTTATTTTAAAATAGTAAAATATAATTTAAAAATAATGATGTAAATAATATATTAAAGAGGAAATACTTTTAAAGAAGTTTCTAGACTTGTTGTAATTCAATAAATATTCTGAAAGGTGAATTTGTTTAAAAAAAATATCTATTTTCTTAATTAAGATAATTATGCTAATTTATGCGGAGATCGATTGTTTTGTTATTTTCTTAACTTATCATCACATTCATTTGATTCAAATAATAAATTATATATAATAATTAAATCTAAAACGATTTGTATGCGAACATTTTTTTTGTTTTAGTCTTGTTTTTGTTTTTTTATTGAAGAAATTCTCTAACAATATATAAAACAAGTATAAAAAATATCAAATATATATATATATATATATATATATATATATATATATAATATTTTAGATATAGATCACCAAAATAATCATATATTATCGTTTTACTTTATTAGTTACTAAACTTTAATTTTTTTTTTATAAATAAGTATAACTTATTTGACAATTTAAAAATATAAATAAGTCATATAATCAATTTATAGTTAATATATGTGTAAGTTGAATATAGTAAAAATATTTATTTCAATTCAATAAAGAAAAACCCCCAACAGGGAAAAAAAATTACTCCTTTACGTAAACGAAAATTGAGTTCTAGGGATGGGAGTGACAAATAGTAGTTGTTGCAGTGGTAAAAGTTAAAACCCAAGTCCAACGAATCTCTAAAATTCGTAGCCCAAAACATATTATCATAAGGAAAATTATAATATTACTTCTATTTTTTAATTCCATCCTTTATTTTTTTACATAATTTAATATAAGTCATTGATTAATATACAATTATATTTTTTTTTTAAATTAATAATTTATATTAAATCATGTCAGAAGATAAAAGATAAAAATTTAAAAATAGGAGTTATAGTATCCTTATCCTTACCATAATGACTAAATTTCCCTCTTTTATTTGTTTTTTTAGCATATGTATAAATCCTCACGATTTTTCACTTTGATGTATTTAATTTTTTTCCTCTTGAGGAAAATCCTCCGTGTGCTGTGAGTTTACAAGAAGCAGATAAAAAAAGAAAAATGAAAATAGGTAAAAATGCATGATAAAGAAAATGTAAGATATTGATAATTAGAAAAATTATTTAAATATTGAGATATATTAGTTTTCGTTTTAGGATTCTATTTCGAATAATTGACCCAGATAGATTTAAATCCTATGCAGATGCAGTGTACTGTGACATCACGGGTGTCTCAACAATAATTTGTAACGTGTGTTTGTTGGAAGCTATTCATCTAGTCAAATCTCAAATTAAATAAATAATCGAAACTAAACATTGAACGGATAATATAGTATAGTGGTGGAACTGGGTATGATAACTTCGACATCACAAAATCCAGCGTACATTTAGTAAAATTAAATTGAAAATATTAAATATTTCAAATTAAACTCTGTGATAAATAATTTTAAAAGTAAGCGTACGAATGTTATCGATTACAACTCAAAATTAGTAAAGGAGTTATCTTCATCAATAATCATTCTCCTTAAATAAAAAACAAATAGTGATAAAATAACATAGTATTTATTTTAAAATCGCACATGTCACTTTTTCTATTCACACAAGTCCATATGATTGAGTGAGTGCAATAACTCATTTTATTTATTACCGTATAGTAAGGCAACTAAGTTTAACTTTATACGCATGTCAAAATTGGGTTTAAGACCATTATTTCCTCGTACTAACTTGTTATCGGGTTTTCAACCACGGACAAATTATTTAATTAAACTTTCAAACAATAAGTAATAGACATTGAGTAAAGAAAAATACGACTATAGTATTTTGGTTTGCTAGATCAAACTAATTATGTAAAAAAAAAGTTAAATATTTTTTTGTCTTTAACTTTTAGTGAATTTTGGAATTAGTCTATTTTAAAACTTTAAATTAATTTAGTTATTTTAACAAAATTTTGTTAGGTTTATTTGATGTTTCGTATGCATTTTAGGATTGTGTTTGAGTTGTTTATACTGTTTAACGTATTTTTACTTTGATGTTAAGTCAAATACTATTATAAAATACATTTGAAATGTTAAATAAATTTAACAAAATTTAATTAAAAACGCGTATTTTGAAAAAATAAAGAAATAAATTGATTCAAAATTTTAAAATAGACTAGTTTTAAAATTCATTGAAAGTTAAGAAATCAAAAACATATTAAAGAAAACAAGGAAAAAGAAAGAATTAACAGAGTAGCCATTTTTTTAGTAATTAGATTGTCATGTTTATATTATGTTAAGTTATATTTAAATCGAAACATGTGAAATCATGTAAACAGTATAAATTTTAGTATAAAATGCAAACTTTTTATATTATAGCATATTATAATATTAATTTTTATTTCTATAAAAATAAAATAAAATCCAAATCTTTTTACAAAATTAAATATAGCGTGATTAAATTGTGTTGGTTTCCTTCAAAAGCGATATGATTTTATTAAAATGAATAATTTGCATAATGAGAGGCAAAGCAAAGAATCGAACCATGCATAGAACGTCATGAATTGGAAAGCATGACTTTTTGGTACATAAAAAGCAGAAGCACCGTTACTTTTGCTGCCACCATGTTTGAATAAGCACTATGCAAAAATCATCACATCACAACTTTAATTTAGTCTTTCATTATATTTTAGTTAGAAAAATTAAGTTTATTGAATTGAATGAAAACTGAGAATTTTACTTAAGGAAAAAGTTTAATGATTTTACTTAAAAAGCAATTCAGGTTTGAAGTTTAATAAAATAGAACAAAAAAATTGTCACACATTATTTATGACTTCTAATACAAAGTAAAGTTCATTTTAAGCTCTCAAACTCAATATCAAATACACACTTCATGGTTCCATTCTTGCCACAGTTGCAATAGTAAACAATTTTCACTAACAGATAATATCACCGGATTACGTTTATTAAAGAGAACACTGACGTCAAAAATGACCGGTAACATTTTTGTAAATAAAACGTCAATTTTGACATCTGTCCATGTGTGTTTCAATGTCCCTTAACGTCTGTTCACCACGCGTCCGACGTCACGTCATCTTGACGTCTGTTCCTTACGCACCCAACATCACTCGATGTCGATTTTTTCACTTATCTAACATCACTTGATGTCTGGTAGTCTCAGACCCGACGTACCGCCTAATATATGGTACAATAGCTACATGAAACCTCACTATTTCTCTTCTTCACGAGCTCTCCTCCACGTTTCGCGAGCTCTCGTTATATTTTAGTGGTGGATTAGAATGAATTCATTATAATCTACCATTAATTAAGTTTAGATCTTCAAATATATCTACTTAATTAATTAATAAGGACAATATAATTTTGGAGAGCTAATCTTCTGCAACATTGTGGAATAAAAAGCAATGGATTTGCTTTCTAGTTAAAGTGGAGGTGGATTAATAAAATTGAAGTTTAAGCACTTAGTCTAAGTTCAGTGCTTAACTAAAAAACATTTATCTACTAACTAACACCAATGACTCAAGTTCTTTATCATTTTATATGAAAATGTAAGATTACACTTTTATTCAAAATCATAAGAAATCTCAGGATATATGATTTATACTTCTGATTTTGATAATTTATAGGCCAAAGTCAAGGGCGAAAGCAATGAGCATTCCAGATTTAAGAATAATTTTGCATGGATTAATTAAAAATTGAAATATAAATAAGAGTGTTCAATGTGAATGGAAAGAGAGAAAGACACCAAATTAATGCTTATGAAGACTTTACAAGTTACATCATTTCCTCCTCATAGCAACTGACAGACTGTATATTCACTTCAATTCCACGTTCATCATGTGTGTGTTTTCCTTTTTAATTCGTAGAATATTTCAGCATTCACACCCAACAACATTTATACTATTAATGATTTAAGTAATAATATATAGTGTTGTAAATTTTAAATAATATAATAGAAAATTTAAATTAATATTATTTTATTTTAACTTTTAATATTTTTTTAATAAAGTAAGCTAGAGACGACAAAGAAATTAAAAACATTAACAAAGTGCATTAAATTTTGATGAACTAACGTACTGATTGAGAGTACAATTCGATTTTCCTCTATGAGAATGAGTTAGATATCATATGAATAGTTATGATTGAAAAATTAATATTATTTTTTACATAAATTATAATATATAATATTTATTGTATTGTTGTTATTTTATTGAACTTAATTTCATTATAGTGAATAATGCTGATTTAGTATTTAATATTACATTATTAAAAATGAATTGTGAATTGAACTTTATCCATCCCATTCAGCAGCTTCTGTTATTGTAAAAATATTATTGTTATTGGTACCCACACCACGTTTCAATGATGAAAGAATGATGAAAGAAGTGTGGCAAAAAGCTTCTCATATGATGAATATGATAACAATTAAAGATTACCCACAAAATAATTGGATTGTAAAGTTTCCAAGGAAAACAAGTGATAATTATCAATTATAAAAGGCATTTAGTGGATTTGATATGGGGTCTCTTTCACATTATTATAAAACTACCATCATATATCGTGTTTAGTGTTGAAATGTATACAATTAATTATTCATTATGCCCATGCCAGATGTTATCCATAGCTAATAAATTCTTTTCTACTTTTTTTTAGTTATTAAATTAATTTGTTATTGTTATTTATTATTGTTGGGAATAATCCAAGTGTGAGTCGAAGTTCCAAATGGGATAAAATGGATAAAGTTAAACATTACATAAGAATAAAAACTGAAACACTATTATTTTTAAATGTTCAGTGTAAAAGTGATGTCAAATACTTATATGTTTAAGACTAATACATATAACTATAACTATAACCCATATGAGATTCATCCTTGAAAAAATTGTTAAAAATAATCCAAATATAAAAATAAAGACTTATAACACCATTGTCTTAAAATATATAATCAAACAGTTATTATAATTAACGAAAGTTGTATTTCAAAACAAAAATATACTATTATATGATTATAATTTTAGGTTTTATTTCAGATAATTTATTTCTAATACTTGTGTTTAATTTTTAAAGTTGTAAATGTTTTTTCTTATTTGAACAAATTAAGAAAGATAAGTCGAAAGTAATCTAGGATATTGTTTACTTCCTCAATTATTAAACATTTATCGTTTGTTTAACATCGATCAAATGAGGAAATACATTCTCTTTTTCTTTTTTCATGTTAAGTGAATTTTTAAGAACATTATTTTTTTATTAAAAAGATGTAAACATCTAAAAATAGCTAAGAGCATAGGTGATCTTTTATAAATAAAGCTTGAATATTTTACATTAAACTACAAATTTATAAGTAGAAAAATCATTTAGTCCAACTTCATTTTTATGAAGACCATAATCTCTTTTAAAAGTATTATCTTTCATTTTATTATCTTCTTTTTATATTTGCTATCAAAGGTTCTTTTTATAACACTACAACAAAAATCACTTTAGACAACGGCATAAAATTATGATATAAATTATAAAAATCGTGGTTTAAAGATTAGACCACAATTTTTTAGGCGTGGTATAGGTGAGTGTAGCTATAGATAAT
>Ga0099822_1009346_pt1 | contig 12365 bp, 6 predicted proteins | sample CowpeawhiteBW_FD_76839 | JGI IMG/M metagenome (GOLD analysis project Ga0099822, IMG submission 76839) | Root nodule microbial communities of legume samples collected from California USA - Cow pea white BW | ecosystem: Host-associated > Plants > Roots > Nodule | place: USA: California | collected... | reverse complement strand
TGTGTGTGTGTGTGTGTGTGTGTGTGAAATATATGTGTGTATGCCATTTTATATGCTTTATCTGTTAAGCTCACCCTATCTGCTTATGATTGGCAATGATCGTGTACGCGGTACACGTGAGCAGATGATGTTGATGCAGATGGTTCTGGTGAAGCTTAGCTACGGAAAGGGGGTAGCTTGGGAGTTTTATCTTTATTTATATATTCTGTTATTGGAAATAAGTTGTAAACTCTTTTGAGACATTTTTGGATTATTCCACTTTTGTAATTATGGATTTTGGTTTTATCATTTGCATTTATAAAAGTTATTAATTTTCCCACCTTTTGGGAATATTAGTTATAATAAATGAATTTTTTTTATTATTATTTACTTCATTATTTTATTATTTAAATCTGTAATATCCGGTCGGGATGTTACAATTTTCATCACCACAACAACCTCCTTCCTTCTTTGGTGACGAAATTTTGGTGTTGTTCCCGCACAAACTCCTGAAGCAGAGTGAGGAAACGTTCAAGAGGATTTGGAGCGGTGGAGGCAGAAGAAAGTTGGTGAAGCAGAATGAACTCGTCTTGACGCTAGAGGATTTGAGGAGGAAGCTTCGACTAATGATGTTAGGGGTGGTGAGGTGGAAGGTGCGAGTTAACAAGGTTGGTGTCACAGAGTAGAAGTTAGTAAACCTAGTATCAGTTTTTGTATGGAAGTTTTGATTGTTTATCCTGATTTTTTATTTTGCTTCCATGATTCTTTTTCACTTTGGGTTTGGGCAATATGTTGTATTTCTTTGAGATCCTGAACCTTGAATTAATTTCAATCGAAATGTATTGATATGTCTAAGTTCTTTGGATTTACTAAGACTATGGCTACAAGTTTTGCATTTCTTATGTTACTTCTCATATGTTTTTGTAATTTTTATGATACTTTTCATTTGTATCTATAACTTTTTATGATACTTTTCATTTGTGATTTCTATGTTACGTTTGATATGTTTAATTTGGTTATTAATTTGTTACCTAGTTTGCTTTTAGTCTTTCTTAAAATACTAATTGTATTTTTTTTAAATATGGCATCGTAGCATCGGTTAGACAGACTTTATTTTGCTTTTAGTACGTTAGTTCAGCCATTTATACTTTTGTGTCAAAAGAAATTAAAGTCCTTCTCTTGCGTGGGCCAAACTGTCTCTACTTTAAGTTCTTCGTCACTGCCCACGCAAATGATAGAAAACTTCCTAGTATAATGGGTGCGATGTAAACAGACTCGTCATGGACACAATAGCATCCGTTTTCTTCTCTTGGGTGAGTTTAAGTTGGACGTTATTTACATGTTTTCTTGTAGTGTGTTCATCTTATGTTTGATATTGAGTTTCAGTGATAATTTGTTCTTTTAATTATTTTGTAAGGACTATTTTAACATTAATTTGATCATTACTTAACATTCCATAAGAAAAGAAGAATCTTTTCAAATATAAATTTCAATTATACTTCTTTTCAGATATAAACTTCAATTATAATTCATTCTGTATGAACACATGGACTAAAAAACAATAAGACGAGCAAATAGGTTAGGAAGTTTTGAAAAAGATCTATTGTTCTTTCACCCATATTCATTAGTAAAATAGTTACTTGAAATAATTTGTATTTCAAAACGTTATGTGACATGTACCGATGGCACACCCTTAGCTAAGGGTCCAATCACAAGAAGCATGGCTAAGCAAATTCAAAAAAAGTTAGCAACATCTAGTCAAGATGAAGTTAAACTCCTTTTCACTTGGGCCATCATGGAGCATATTTATTGCCACATGTCAAACTCTCCTCCACCAAGATTGCATTTTTAGGGTTTTGGTGCATGTTAGCATTTTAGGGTTTGAACCATTTTGGAGACACCTTACTCTATAAATAGAGGTGTCCCCCATGTATTTGGCCCTTTGAGAATGATAATGTTTGGCTACCAAAATTATTTTTGAGTCATACTTCTTCTCTTAGTCACTTGCTAGAGCATCCCAAGAGGTCTCTCTAGCACCCCTTTCTCTAAAGTTGGACTAAACTCTGTTAGAGCTCCATAAACAACCTTCATCCCACCATTAAATCACCAAAATCGAGTCATTTTCTCTCAACACCAAGCTTCCGCAAATCCACCATCCACCATAGTCACCATTCAAGCTTTGGCCCAACCTAGCTTGAGGAGGAGTCTATCATTTGGTATCAAGAGCTTTGGTTTTACAAGATCTAAGTTTCTTGTTCCTTACCAATGTTATTGTTATTCTTTGTGTTCATGTGTTTTTCTTTCTTGTCTTGTTTCCAAATCAACTTCTTTTCCACACAAAAACTGTACTAGCAGCAACCTGAGCTATTTTTAAAACAATATTGCAGCTAGATTAGTGGTCCAAAAATTGCGTTCTTTATATCAAAAGAAATCCCTTTGAGTCTAGTTTCCAACAAAAAAAGAATGAACGCATTTGGAGTTCTGTGGAGAGGGTTATGAGCAAAATAGTCAATAAAGGTCAGATTTGCCAGCATCAGCGTTTTTCATGCTTTTTTATGCTTAGGCTTCCATATTTTGTGTTTTTTGTGTGATTTTATGTTTTTTGAGTCTTGTTTCATGTTACCATTTGGTCATCTCATGTTTTTTGGGTCATTTTTATTTTCAAATCTATCCATGTTGTCTAGAGTCATGTTTAGTCCTTTTAAAGTCATTTTCTCCTACTTTTGAGCTTTCGAAAATCACAAAAATATATGTTCTTCTTTGTTTTTAAAATTGCACCATATACCACCTTTTGAGTGCTTTTTCTGTACATATTTGAGTTCATATTTGTCATTAGATCATTGATAAATTCCTAGAGTTAAGTCTCCTTTATGTTTGTTTCAGTTTCATGCCCTATTTTGATTCTAGTAGGTTTTTCTTCTATTTTGGCTTCTTAGACCTTTAAGCTACCAAAAGTGTTTTCAAAATCAGATTTAGTGCGGTAGTGGGGTGTGTGTTGGTGCTGGAAAATGTGAAAAGAAAGAGAAAAAAAGAATCATAACATTGGGTACATCAAAAGTAAGAAAAAGTAGAAAAACAAAAACAAAAAGTGAAAAGTAAAAGTAGAAAAGGGGACCACTACCACCAAAAGTCGTGTAAGAACTATAATGTTGATTTGGTGGGATGATTTACTTGATATATGTGCTCTGTCCAGTAGCCAAGCTTCATGCATTTGATGCAAGCAAAAGATTGTCAATAGTACACCTTTGGCTTAAGGCTTGTAAAGACAAAAAACACCATTTCTACTCTAGTATTTTTTGGTTTTTGTGATCTCTAGAACTTTTATTTAGGTATTTCTTTTGTGTGCCTAACCTTTGTTCTTAGCCTTTATTTTCTTGCTTGTCTCCTTCCGAACTCACGATTATATCATCCTAAAATTCCTTTTGAAGAGCTTTGTTCATATTTTGCTTTTATTGGCTTTATCCTTGACATTCTACTCTCAGTTTTGGAATTGTAATGTGGTGTAGGAACTTTTGAAATTTGGCTAAGACTAGAGGAAGCCCTTGGAGGCATTAGAGACCTCTTAGGACCTCAAAGCTTGAGTTGGAGAGAAGAAGAAAAAGGAGTGAAACACTTGGAGAGGAATACACAACATCTTTGCTTGTATTGCAATTTTTGGATTTGTAACTTTGTATTTGTTTGGACTTGTAATTCATGGCCAAGTTGCATAGTTTAGTTTAATTGCTTTTTTTTGTAGTTTAGTGTGAGTCTACTTGCTTTTCAATCCTAATTCCCTTTGAGAGGTTAGGTGTAAGAGGGCTTGAGGTAGCTTTGGCAAAGAAAGGCTTGGATTTTAAGTTATCCTTAGTGATTCAAATCCCTTTCCTGGAAGTGAATTCAAAGTTCTTTTGCTTCTTAAAATCCCTTAAGGAATTACAATTTGAAATACAAGTTTGTTTGTTATAGCACATTTTCGAAAACTTTAAGATGTCTAAAGCTCCTTCTAAGGCTTCATCTTACCAAAATGGTAGTGATTATAGTAAGTGCCTAGTTTACAACACTTGGCTAAAAAACTAAAGTTACTAAAAATTTGGCAAAGACAAGAATCCATTTTAAAAGAAAAAGAAAAAGTTGAAAGGGATGAATATCTTAAAACTTAGAGGAGGAGCTTAGGATACTTAAGGCAAAACAAGTTAAAGTTCAAGAAGAGTTGAATCAAAGCAAAAGTAGGAGTAAGAGTGTGAGCAATTCAAGGAAAAGCTCCCAACATAATACACAACTCACACACTATGAGGAGGATATTGGGATTTTGAACAAATACTATCAACCTCCTCCACCTAGAAGGCCAAGAAGGGAGCATGAACACCAAGAGCCTAGAGAAGTTTGGGTTGACCTTCCTCATTTCCATGGGAAGGAAAATGTAGAGGCATAACTAGATTGGGAAATGAAAGTGGAACAACTTTTTGAGTTCCATCAAGTGAGTGAAGAAAAAAGGTATCCCTAGCCACTTTAAGCTTCCAAGGGAATGCCATGTATTGGTGGACTTCCCTAGTGAGAGAAATAAGACTTTCCAACTCCCCCCAAGTAGAGTATTGGAATGACTTAAAGAGTGCCCTCAGAAGAAGACACATACCTTCCTACTACAATAGGGAGCTTATGGATAAACTCCAAAGGCTTCAACAAAAGAACATGAGTGTGGAAAAGTATAGACGAAAAATAGAGCTCTATATGATGAGGACATGAATTAAAGAAGGAGAGGAAACTACCATTTCAAGGTTTTTTAGTGGACTCAATGCTGACATTAGAGATAGAGTAGAATTGTTGCTCTACCAAGACTTAAATGACTTGGTACATATTTGCATTAAGGTTGAGCAACAACATTTGAGAAAAGGTTTGAAAGATAACCACTCAAATTCATATGTAAAGAGAGACTACAAGAGGGGGGGAAAACAAATGAAAAGAGAGGAACCCTCTAGAAAATTTGCGAAAGAAAAAGAGAAACCCAAGGAGGGATCATCATCATTCATGCGCACAAGTGAGATCAAGTGTTTTAAATGTCAAGGTAGAAGTCATATCTCATCACAATGCCCATCCAAGAGGACCATAATCCTAAGGGTGTTGATGCATATAATAGTGAAGAAGAGAAAGAGAAAAGCACAAGAGAGGATGAGAGTGAGGGAGAAGATTCCTACCCTTGTGAGGGAGATCTCCTCATGATGAGAAGAGTTCTTAAAAATCAACAAAACATGTTCTCTCATTATGGATAGTGGCTCATGTTACAATTTTTGTAGTACTAGGTTAGTGGAAAAGTTAGGTCTACAATCAAACCCCATCCAAAACCTTACAAACTTCAATGACTTAATGAAGGAGGGGATTTGAATGTGACCAACAAGTGGAGGTCAAGCTCTCTATAGGGAACTATGAGGATAAAGTTCTTTGTGGCATAATCCTTGTGGAAGCTTGTCACATTCTATTATAGGAGATTTGTCCCTAACTTCTCAAGTATAGCTTCACCTCTCAATGAGTTGGTGAAAAAGGATGTGAAATTTGTGTGGGGAGAGAGACAAGAGTTGGCTTTCAAGCAACTTAAAGAGAAGCTTACCAATGCACCCATTCTAGCTCTCCCAAACTTTGCAAAGACTTTTGAGATAGAATGTGATGCTAGTGAAGTAGGAATAGGAGGAGTTTTGTTACAAGAGGGACACCACATTGCCTATTATAGTGAAAAACTCATTTGTGTCACTCTTAACTACCCTACCTATGATAAAGAGTTGTATGCTCTTTAAATTTGGGAGCACTATCTAGTCTCCAAAGAGTTTGTCATTCATAGTGACCATGAGTCACTTAAGTATTTAAGGAGTTAACACAAGTTGAACAAGAGACATGCAAAATGGATGGAATATTTGGAACAATTCCCTTATGAGATCAAATATAAGAAAGGAAAATAAAATATTGTGGCCGATGCTCTTTCTAGAAGGCACAACCTATTTTCAAAACTTGGAGCACAAATTCTAGGTTTTGTTCACATGGGAGAGATGTATGATCAAGATGATTTCTTTTCCTCCATTTTTGCTAGTCGTCAAAAGAAGGCTCAAGGGGGGTATTATGTGTCCAAGGGGTATTTGTTTAGAGAGGGTAAGTTGTGTGTGCCTCAAGGATCCCATAGGAAGCTCCTCCATCAAGGAGTCACATGAGGGAGGTTAGGAATCTATTCATTAATATGATCATTACTTAACATTCCATAAGAAAAGAAGAATATTTTCATATATAAACTTCAATTATACTTTTTTTCATATATAAACTTCAATTATAATTCATTCTTTAGTATGAACACATGGACTAAAAAAAATAAGACGAGCAAATATGTTAAGAAGTTTTGAAAAAGATCTATTATTTGTTTACCCATATTCATTAGTAAAATAGTTACTTGAAATAATTTGTATTTCAAAACGTTACGTGACACATATTGATGGCACACCCTTAGTTAAGGGTCCAATCACAAGAAGCATGGCTAAGAAAATTTAAGAAGAGTTAGCAACATCTAGTCAAGGTGAAGCTATCATGGAGCATTTTTAGACCTTGTATTAAGGGTCATGTAGTGTAGGTTTTCCTTTGAAGGCCTTGTATTAAGGGCCATGTAGTTTAGGGTTTTAAAAATAATCTTATTTAAGTAGGGAGCATCATATGCGCCTAGTTTAAGCAACTCTTTCATGTTTAATTATGTTAATCAAGCTAGCTTAGGAAGAGCATCCTACATGTGCCACATGGCAAGCTCTTTAATGGAGAGTTCTCTTATAAAGGTAGTGGCCATGTGTCATTGTCCTATTGGAGAAGCTTTTCATAAAGTAGTTATCCACATGACAACAAATGAGTGGTTTGTTTTGTGAGAGTGAAGATTGATTGTCACACGTTAAACTCTCCTCCACCAAGATAGCATTTTAGGGTTTTGGTGCATGTTAGCATTTTAGGGTTTGGACCATTTTGGAGACACCTTACTATATAAATAGAGGTGTCTCCCATGTATTTGGCACTTTGAGAATGATAATGTTATGCTGCCAAAATAATTTTTGAGCCATACTTCTTCTCTTAGTCACTTGCTAGAGCATCCCATGAGGTCCCTCTAGCACCTCTTTCTCTAGAGTTGGCCTAACCTCTTTTAGAGCTCCATAAACAACCTTCATCCCACCATTAAATCACCAAAATCGAGAGTCATTTTCTCTCAACACCAAGCTTCCGCGAATCCACCATCCACCATAGTCACAATTTCAAGCTTTGGCCCAACCTAGCTTAAGGAGGAGGCTATCACGTACGCACAAGCACCCATGCACGGACTTGTGCAATATATGAAAATAATTGTAATTGGTAATCAATTGGGACAAAATAATATTTCTATAAATTTTGTTTATGTTTAAAAGAACTAAAACTATACAAATTCAAATAAAACTCTTTTGGGATTTTATCAAACAAGTAAAAGGTAATATAGATAAGAATTGTTATGTTAAGTTATTTTTTGGGTTAAACTTCATTGAACCTAACTCTCATGCATACAATCACCCAAAATTATTTCACATATTAATGCTAAAATCAACCTACTAGTTTATTCAAACCATAATCCTTTAGTAGAATGAACTAAGTTTCCTTATTAAGTTTCAATTTCTCGAGCACTTAGTAGGCTAACTAGCATTAAAACAAAAGTTTAAGATAAATAATGAGTCAAATTTCATTCCTAGATTCAAGTTCCATTACTATTATGTTCTTGATCACAAGATATTTTTCGATGTTCAACAAATCAAATATCAAGTTATATTTGATGAATCCTCAACAAATATTAAGATAGAAAAAAAAAATACTAACATTGAATGGTAAAATAGTAAATTCACATAGGTTGTTGCAACAATTTTTTGGTTGATTGTTTTACTATGATTGATGCTCAAAGGTTATCTTTTATAGGAGCAAATAAAAAACTATCTATTATGACATTCTTACTAGGTTACAAGACGTACTTAATAAAGTAGAGTTTGGTTCTACAATTGGCAAGCGTGTAGCTTTATGTGTCTCATTACATGTAAATACATTTATGTGGAGAAATTTCTTAGTTGCTATTAGATCTAAGGGATTAATTGTTTTGAATGTTACTTCAAATGAAATTGTTCCCTTGTTAGTTCCTCAAGGAAAGACAACTCTCTTTACATTTTGCATACCATTGTTAATAAATGAGGAATAAACTTGCAACATAACTCAATGAAATCTTTGTGCTAGGCTCTTGATGGAAACCAAATTGATTACATGGATGAAACACCAATGATGAATAGATTATACTTTTAAACTTTTGACAGAAGTTTGAGAAATATTATGAGAGCTAAAAATTAAGACAATAGTATGAAAACAATTTGGTAGTAAAGTTGTTGTTTAGGGAGGGGACTATAGAAAAAAAATCTTGTTGTAAAAAAAAGATCAAGATATTATATTATGAAGTCATTAACAAACTACTATAAATTATGGAAACATTGTAAACTTGGAAACTTTTTACAGAATATGAGATTAAACGCTACCAAATGAAATGAAAGTGCAACAAATATAAAATAATTTGTTGATTGAGTTCTCAAGATTAGAAATGGACAAAAGAATTTTGTAACACTACACCTCCCTTAATTTTCTTTCTTTTCTCCTTTTCTCTCTCTTTGAAATTCCCCCTCCATTTTCATAATTTCTCTTTTCCATCCCTCATATATTTCAAAATCTAATCACACCACAACATAGTCGAGGAACTACAGAACATTTATACCCGATTAGAATTTCAAAGAAATGAGTTTTATTTGCTCTAAAAGATCCTTTGTTTTCTTTCTCCTCGTGCTTTTGTCATCACTTTTATTGGAGTCAATTGAGAAAAGTGATCGTTTCAACTTATTCTACCATATACTAGATTTTTGTCACGTTTGGATACCTTACTCTAGGTCTCTAACTGAGGGTAGTCTTATTTCTTGAGATGCAAAGCTTTAGCTTTGGGGAAAGTTATTTCAGGTAAGGGAAGTTAGTACAAGTTTATAATATTATTGGTTTAAATGTATGGTGATGATGAGAAAACTGTGATAAATGGATGAGATATTGAAATCTATTTGTGGAATGGTTATTTCTGTTGTTTTATTGAGTTGAACTACATAATTTGAGTAAATTGATCTACAATGTATATATGTATTGTCGATTAGACTATTTGATCATGCTTTGTATTAAACTAGATATATTTTGATTCAAAAAAAGAGTAAAATGTCTCAGATAAACCCAATAGGCTAATATGATACACATATATCAATTTTTGAATTATGTAATCCTGATGGGTGGGATATCAGAGTCGTTGGGCACAATAGGAAAATTTTCTTCTAGAGAGCTATCGACTTTCTTTTGTTGGGTGGGTCATTCCCACATTGGGCAAGCCAAGTAAAATTAGCTCCCAAGGATGGGGTTATTAGTGAGAAGAAAGAATCACTGAGTGAAAATATTTTGAAATCGAAAGAGTAGGGGATCTTTTTACTAGGCGAGCAAGAGTATTGCTAGAAAAAATTATGGGAATTTTATTCCCAGTACTTGCTCTCTAAGCGAGCCAAGGTCTCGTTGAACGCAATTATTCATTTTAAAAACAAAAGAGCTTTGTTTTTTGCATTTCGTTGGACAAGCCATGTTGTCACTAAGCGAGCTTATATTTTAAGGAGGCTTGCTAGGCAAGAGAATGGAGGCATTGAGCGAAATTAAATTTTTTACATGTATGATTGAGTAAAGTTAAAATGTTTTTTATCTCGTGTGCTAATTTAACTTGTTTGATATGTGATATTTGATTGTGTGAATGATGTGATTGTAGTGACTCCTAGGAAGGGAATAGTACATTGAGATGAGGTTAGGTAGTGTATTGAAAAATGATTCTGTTATGAGACTATCTTGACTTTTTTAGTATCAGATTCACATAGAGGAATATATTTAGTGGTAAGAGTCAAAGAAAGTTTCTACAATTCAGAGCTTTGGTATGAAAAGGATCGAACCTCACAAATATAAGAAATTTACCTTGGTCATGCTCGAGATGGACTTTGGGTCCTGATATATAAATTTATAGCTATAGCTCCTGAGAGGGGAGATTGAGTCATGATAAGTACAAGGTCTCTGAGTCTATTCAATACACAAGTCTTCTGAAAGTAAAGTTAGATATGTATGTTATTATTGAGTCATGAAGGTTGAGCTAAAAGAGTTGTGTTGTATGATAGACATTTGATTCTTAATGTGAATTGTTGATTTGAGATGATGGTGATGATATTATGTATAATATGTTTTAAATTTTGACTAGCTTGCCCCATGTTTTATGTGGTGTTGTGGTGTCCACCTACAATGATCGTATGTTTACAACAATGAATTGTAGAGATTTCTATTATTTGTTTTAAGATAAGTGGACAAACCATAAATACATAATATATATAAATATTTATACTTTTTACTGTCTATTGTTAATTATATAATGATGTACTTAGTGGTATCTTATCTACTAATTAGAGTCGTCAAAAATTTATATCGAAAATGGTGACAATTAGAGATATCAACGAGGCGGATAGGGAATAGGTAGTAGTTCTCTCGTACCCTACTCGCTGGATAAATATCTGTCTCGTACTTGTTCCAATATCTGTGTGGGTATCTGTTATGCAGGTATCTGCATTTTTTTTATATCCATGAGTACTTGCGGGTATTTAAAAAAAGTTTAACAACATATTTTAACCATGAATTAAAATGAAATACAATACATAATATTCATAAATTTCAAACAAAATCCAAATAACCCATTTAAATTGTGCTAAATCATAGTTTACAAATAAGCGAAGATTTTTTAAAACCAATTGATAAAAAATAACCCGTTCAAAATCAATGTGTTAATATTTTAATAATAATTTTTAATTTCTTTTAATTTAAATTAAAGTATAGTGGGTACAAATATCCATGAGTATGGATACTACAATACCTATATTCGTCCCGTTAATATGCAGATAAAAAAAAATACTCATATTCGTTGTCCTAAAGTATTCATTTAAAATATTTATTTCTATCTACTACTCGCAGGTACAATTTTTTTTCACAAATGACAATATTAAAATACCAAAAAACATCTTTTAATTCAAGACCAAACGGATCACCTCTACCCTTATTGGTTGAGTTTGTGTACCTTGATATTTTGTATAATATGGTGTCTCCATTTTTTTTGTATTGAGCAATACTTTGTCCTACGACCACTCACTCTCAGTACCTATATTTATATGTATTTAAAGATTTTAAAATAAATTTTTATGTTCCAATATATTACAAAGATTTTTAACTCGTTTAATCGCGTTTGATAATTTAGTTTGGTTAACCCGTGCAACAGTCGGGTGAAGATATATTTGGATTTAATATGATACTGGATATTATTATGTAATTCATAGTTTTAGTACACAATTGGAATTGCTTTGTTATTATCTTGGTACATTAAACTTACGTGATATAAAACGGGGTAAGGTTATAGATAGGCTCACAAATATTTCTCAATCTTCAGAGATTGTTTTAGTTTTTTTTTTCTTGTTTGGCAACTCAATATTTTTCTTATAATTGTGTTTATTATAATTTTTCCAAATAGAAAATAAACATGAAAAGTTATTCAGACAAATTATTATCAATAAAATTGATCAGGTGTAAAATTAATAAAAATATAATATATCATAAGTACATGATATTTATATAATTTAGTTTATCTTTAGGACTAATCAATTATTTATAATTATGTTATTTTTTATTTTGTGATGAATTCAATGACTTTAGATTGAATTTCTCATTTTGCATCACTTAGTAATTGAAGTTGGGAATAACGATAGCAGCCTCGAACCAAAATCCACCTGTTAATGATATTTTCATGTTAAAACAAAAAAAGTAAACATGAAAATAACGAGCAAAATAATAAATAAAAGTATTGACAAACAACAAATTGAAGTAAGTCTTTATGATAAAAGATAGTCGAATTGTTAAACTTCATTTTTAACTATTTATTAACAAATTTGTTAATAATAATTTATTTTAAAAAATTGAGTGTAACATATACAAATAGGTACAGAAGTCATCCAATATCAATCGTTTAAAATTGATGTTTTATTTCATCTCTCCTTTTTAATTTAACTATGAGATTGGAATAAAATGTATTACAAATTATGTGGATGTGTAATTCATATTATATTCATTCGTTGCATGATTTGTATTATGTATATTATAAATAATCAATTTGGTTCATCTATAACTACATTCATTTAATCGATTCATTAAAAAAAAAAAAAAAAAAATAATTTTTTTTAGTCTATTAATTTTAATATTTTAATTTAATATTAATTTTTTTTTATTTTTTTTTTTTTTTT
>Ga0099822_1009339_pt1 | contig 12372 bp, 9 predicted proteins | sample CowpeawhiteBW_FD_76839 | JGI IMG/M metagenome (GOLD analysis project Ga0099822, IMG submission 76839) | Root nodule microbial communities of legume samples collected from California USA - Cow pea white BW | ecosystem: Host-associated > Plants > Roots > Nodule | place: USA: California | collected... | reverse complement strand
TTATGTTTTGATTATATTTAATAAAAAAAAAATATAAATATAAATATATATATATATATATATATATATATATATATATATATATATATATATATATATATAAACTAAACGCATTGATGGAATAATAATGTTTTAATGTTTGAAAATTTTTATTATTGATCATATTAACTATTTTGTATTTTTCTTTCTTTTCTTGTTGAACCAATTTATAGAGAGTTTACTTTAATGGGGAATAAATGATGGCAGTTGTAATTATCAATAATTAACAAATTAATTGACGTATTGACTGAGTGTTAACATTAAATAGAGTGTTATGAATAACTTAAATTTAAGAAAAGAAAAAAACAGATATAGAAAATAAAGTTTATCTACCAGATCGAGATGATGACGTTCTTTTAGGTTTACCTAGTAGTTTGATTCTAATATTTAGGTTTTTAATTTTTTTAATATATATTTATTTATGTATATATATTTCATTTTTTTTTCACTTAGTTGAACTCTTATTTTTTTCAATGAAACAATGTAGTTTTTTATTTTCTTAAAAAGACTTAATTTAGTTTATTTTCTTGAGATTTATGTTAAGTTCATTTGAAAGTTGTCATCTGCAACGGCAGATCTTCACCAAAATTTTTGGGGAAGCTAAAATAATATATTTAAAACATATATTTAATATTAATTAGTGTGACTAATTCAATAAAAACGAATACATAATCTAGTATATCTATAACTATCAAAGAAATTACATATATCAAAAGAAATGTTTATCTTTTTTCGTATTCTTGAGCTTATGTAATTGAATTATAATTAAAATTTTCATTTTTCGATGTAAATAACCATATTATCTGCAAAATATTTATCTTCCATTTATTAACATGCATTTGATTCAAAAAGTCTTCACAAACTTTCATTTCATTGTTATGCGATGAGCAATCATATTGTCATGTTTTCATTTTCACTGACAGTTTATTTATCAATTTTAAAAAATAAATTTATTCTTTTGTTTTTCATCAATATACCTCTCTAAAAAAGAAGTTTAAGATTAAAAAATAATTTATCATAATCTAATCAAAAGTTGAGAGACATAATTACTAAAAAAACTATGATAATTAAGTTACAATTAAAAAATCACATAGTACATTGCTTCTTCTTCTATATTAATAAAAAATGAATATACAAAAATGTCATGAGATAAAAAATAGTGTTAAATGTTAAACAAATATTTCACTATCAAATAAGATAAAAGAAAGTTACATTTTTTATTTATTTAAGAATTGAAGAGAAGATGTGAAAAAATTAGGACAAAAATGTTGAGTTATTGTCTAACCTTTTTTTAGTAACAAAAAAAAAAGCATAAGAGATGAATACAATATATGAGAAACTCAAAAACTAATGGAAGAGAAAATAAAAAATATCTTAATAATTTTGTTTCTTTATATACTTGATTTTATGTTTTATTATTTATTATTATACTATATAAAATAAATAAAAAAATACATAATTTAATTTTCATTACTTTTTAATATAATATTATTCAATTTAAAAAGATATATACAATTAAAAAAAAGTTTATATGATTTAAAAAGATTTTAAAATGTAAAAAATGTAAAAAATTAAAAAATCAAAATATTTGAGGGAGGGGGCCATGGCCCCTGCCTGCCCCTTCTATCATCCGCCCCTAATCATTTGTAGTGCCATCTTCTACTTTAGGATCTCTATGATTTGACATATGATAATTTCAAACTGTTGATATGTGAGTACTTTCCAATTTTTTATGTGACACATTTCAAATGCTATTAATACTAATTTAATGAAAAAGACTAAATTAACTCTATTAAAATATATTAAAACCCAATTATTAAAAAGGAAAAACATAAAATACAAAATGAATGATATACCTAACTATAAAACCATAACACAACTCAAACTTTTATTATAAATGTAAATCTGACATAATTTCAAACATAAAAAATTTAAAATTTTGATATCAATTATAAAGATTGTTAGGTTGAGAGCGTTATACATAAGAACAAGTTATCCAAAATACATATTTCATGTATTCAATCCTTTGACAAATATGTTCTTCAGAAATCCAGCAAACATTTCATTGCCTAATGCATCCATGGCACTGTCTAGGATACACAAATGACTCTTCTAATGACTAAGTGTTGGGTTGGCTTTCCAAATTTAATTCCATACTTATCCCAGCCACTTTTTGCCAAAATGCAATTCATCACCAGAATCAATGTAGCAGTCTTCAATCCTAGTGTTTGTGCATGAATCTCTGGAGAGGAGAAAAGTTAATAAGAATAAGTTGACAATGATTGTTACCTAATGTAGCCAATTCAAATCATCAAAACTTTGTAACATGAATGCCCTATAAATAACTTAAATCCAAGAAGAAAAACGCACATTAAAAAAAAGTGAAAATAAATATTTTTAAATATAAACAGTCAAATTTGAGATAAAAAATAATAATATACAAAAAAAATAAGGAATAACAAATTAATGAATACAGTTTACATTGACCGAATAATTTTAATATTAATAGAATAATAAAAGTAGGTTATTTTTAAGAGGGATAGCTTACTTTGAAAAAAAAACTGAAAAGAAATATTTATTAAATGTAAACTTTAAAACATATTAAAGTAATACAGAAAAAATTTAATAAAGAATGAAAATTTATTTAAACCAAGAATTGGCCATCTAATGTATAGATAATAAAGGAAGTTATAATTGGAAAAAACCATTTCCAATTAATATTTGATATTTGAAACAAATTACTTAATGGTTAATTAGGGATGACAATAGGACAAGATAATGATGTGTTTCACTATCCCATACATATCTTGAGAGAAAAAAATTATTTTCATCCCCATATTCAAAGATAACAGGTATCAAATTTTGTTCCATCCTCATCCTTACCGGGTGACGATTATTACTCGTATTTGTACTCGTTTTCTTATGACTTAATATAAATTAATTAATTTTTATAAAATAATAAAAAATGACTCTAATGAAAACATAATATTATCAAATATTCAACCTTAAAAGGAAGGTATTCATGTTTCTTCAATATCAAATATTTAAAAAGAAATAATGATTGTATACATTTGAAATTAAAATACCAAATAAAATTCGAGAATCAAAATATTTATTAAATTTGCAAACGTTAATGTTACCTAGTTGATAAAATTTAAAAGTATTTTTAGAAAAATATAAAGGAAAATAAATATTTTAAAAAAATATTTTAAATATATGTTTACTTCAATTTTTTAAATTCTAACAAAATCTATGCTAATAAAAATTATAATATATCACTTTATCAAAATCACACAAAGAACAAAGATTAAACTAATAATAATTGAAATTTAACATAGATCTGTCACCTTTTGAATTTTAATATATGTTGGATGGTAATCGAAAATATTAATGATAATTATATTATATTATTATATTATAGTAAATAAAATTATTTATACAATTATAGTGATTAAAATAATTATATAAAAAATATCAAAATAATATCCTACATGATAAAAATAAATAACAAATAAAAATATTTAAAAAATGAATAAGTGCAAACAATATGATAGACCGTTAAATGAAATCGACACCAAGAAAAATAAATGTATAGTTAAGGGTATGCTAATATGAAAAAAACCTTTGAGATCTAGAAAATTTTTCAAATATCATCCTAGTTGATAGGTTGAGATATCACACAAATTCTTTTAGCAAAACAAAAAAGTTTTTCTAATGAAACAAAAAAAAAATAGAATAAAGAATATAAGTTTTTTAATAGGTTAAATTACTTTTTTGGTCCCTCTATTTGTCAAGAAATTTCAGTTTGGTCCTCAAGTTTTTTGTTATCTCAATTTGGTCCTTACCGTTAGTTTGAACAGACAGTGTTAAAGTCAACGCCATATGTCAATTTCTATTTTTTTTTTTAATTTTTTGATTTTTTTTTGAATTTTTTAGAATTTTTTTAAAATTTTTAAAATTTTAAAATTTTTAAAATTTTTTACACATGTCACTTCATAGTTGTGCCATGTGTCAAAGTGATTCAATTTGGTCCCTATATTTGTTTTTAGTTTCAATTTAGTCCCAAGTTTTGTAAAAATGAAGTAATATTGTCCTTCCTTAAATTGACATTATTGGTGTATGGCCAGGTACATCCCGGCCCAATGAGGTACAAATGGTCGGGATCATCCCGGCCCAAGTGTGGGACACTCTCGCCTTGGCCCTAGTTGTTGGGGTACCTGCTTTTCAACTTTTCTCCAGCACAACACAGAGGGCCCAATAAGTGTGATGGTCAAGTATATCCCGGCCCAATGGTGTGATAGATGGAAAATGGGATTATGGCACAGAGGTGCAGAGGAGCAACGCGCAATCTCAGCCAAAAAGGAAAGAGTTGATATTTGGATGAGTACAGACGAACGAATCTTAGCCAAAAAGGAAAGAGTTGATATTCGGAGAAGTACAAACGAACAAATCCCAAACCAAAAAGGAAAGAGTTGATCTTTGACAAAGTGGCAACATGCAATCTCAGTCAATAAGGAAAGAACCGATGCGTATAAACTTAGTCAGAAAGGAAAGAGTGGATCCTCGAATACAAACTGCCCGCAAATAACAATAACAGGACTGTTAAGAGACTAGTATAAATTAAGACCTAGTGAACACGTAAAGGTATGATTTTCTCACTTTACTACATACACCTCATATTGAATCACTATTTGACTTGAGCGTCAGAGTGCCTGTAGGTACTCCCACCCTCGGAGTTCATACAACAAGCAGATTCATAAGGAGTCCAAAGGAAAATAGAAAGAGGTTCGACACAGAGGGTTCTTGAGATCGTCTGGTTCCGTACTAAAATAGTATCAATCAGGTACAATTGGCGCCCGTCGTCGGACCAGGCTATTCTCAAGAAAGATGATGTCGACAAGAGCAACAGTCGATCAAAGTACAATGCAAGCGGAGATGCAGCGAGAAATGAACCGTCAGTTGGAGGAATTGAGACGCAAGAACAAGGAAGATTTAAATGCCCTGAGAGAAGAGAACCAATAGATGTGAAGGCAAATTGAGTAAAATTCCCAACAACAGGAAGAATCTTATAGTAATGAAGAAGGAGAGGACGACATAGGGCGAGACAAGTCCAGGGTACAGACCACCACCAACCAAATAGGCGCGAGACTCATAACAGCCATATGCCAACCCTTCGTGGTTGGGATCATGGAGGTGGAACTTCTCGCACGCTGGAAGGGGTTGACTATAAGCCAGTACGATGGCACTACTAATCCGGAGGAGCACGTGGACTTTTTCACCACCTAAGCAAGGTTGTATACTTTAGATGACACAATCATCTATTGTGTTTTCCTAACATCCCTGAAGGGGCCTGCACTCAACTGGTTCACACGATTACCACCCAACTCTATCGATTGTTTTGATACATTGATCACCCGTTTGGCATTCAATTTGCCACCAGTAAACCACACCATCTAACTTCTCTAGCATTAGTAAATATACGACAGGAGAAAGGAGAATCTTTGTGGGAATTTATGGAGCAATTTGGGAAGATATCCTTGAATATCTCTAATCTGAATCCTGAGGTCGCCATGCACCACCTTATAACAGCATTGAAGCCTGGCCCCTTCGTTGAAGTCTATGCAAGAAACCCGTGAGCAATTTGGATGAGCTTCGAACTAGGGCAATCAAATTCATGCAGATGGACGAACTGAAAGAGTTCCGTAATATAACTCGATCAGACACTCAGGAAAAGAGGCACCTTGATAGGGAAAGGGTGCTAGTGCCCTGACCTAGCAAGAGGTTCAAGGACTCTAGGCAGCCGAAATACAACAGATACACACCCCTCGTGTCCAACACAGCCAGAATTCTAGAGGAGGCCCTGAACACTGACCTAATAACAGCCCCTCGAAGGGTCCCCACTCCCTCAAATGCAGATACCACTAAGCATTGTCGGTATCATCAAAATTATGGGCACACAACAGAAGATTGCTTTACCTTGAAAGACAAAATCGAGGAACTTATACAGGTGGGACACCTGAGAAGATTTGTGAAGTGAGAAGGAGGGGGATTCTCTTCCAGGAGAGAGCGAGAGAGGCGTTATGAGGATCAACCACAAAGGAAATTAGGATAACAGGAAAGGGAAGGAGAAGGCACCTGAAGAAGGGTTAAACCCAAGAAAGATAACGAGCGAGATGCAAGAGAAAAACCGTTAAGAGGGGTAATCAATTATATTTCAGGAGGCTTTGCAGGAAGTGGAGCCATTATGTCTGCAAGAAAGAAGTACGTAAGAGCAATCCAAAGCGTCAATGTTGTATCCGTATGTCCTCGGCGGCACATGCCACCTATCGCGTTTCGATACGATGATTTCCAAGCGATTAACCCCCAGCATGACGACCCAATGGTGATATCAGTAGAAATTGAGAACTTTGCAGTAAGGAAAACCTTGGTAGACCCGGGCAGTTCGGTGGATATCCTGTACTGGGGCACATTCAGAAAACTAAGAATTTCAAAAGAAGAAATCCAACAGTACTCAGAGTCGATCGTGGGCTTTTCAGGGGAGCGAGTGAATACGAAAGGCTACATTGATTTTTTCACCAAATTCGGGACAGTGAGAATGACATGAACGGTAAAGATTCGATACCTTATTGTTGACACTTACACTTCTTATAATTTTTTTCTAGGGAGACCCTCGTTGAATATGCTCGGTGCGGTGGTACCACATATCACCTAGCTATGAAGTTTTCGTCAGTTTTAAGGGACATAATCGTTGTGCATGTAGACCACCCAACTGTGCGCAAATGCTATGCGGAAAGCCTGAGAGAAAGACCCAAGTTGCATCCCCAACGAATAATGAATAATGTCGAGGAAGTCCCAGGGGAAGAAGGAGTGGACTTGGATCCTCGAGTAAGCGACGAGGTAAGAGTGGAACCAATCGAAAGCACAGAAAAATTCCATTTTGGTGACCAGCATCATACACCTATGTCAGTAAGACGTTCGTGAACACCTCCGAGATGCAGGAAGTATTGCAGAGGAACACTGATCTGTTTGCCTAGAGCGCAGAGGACATGCCAAGCATTGACCCAAGAGTAGGCAGCCACAAACTGTCTATTTACCGAGAAGTTAGGCCCGTCGCTCAGAAAAGAAGAAAGATGGGGGGAGAAAAGAGGGAGGCAACAAAAGCATAAGTACATAAGCTAATTTCGGCAGGATTCATCAAGGAAGCCACCTATACGACCTGGTTAGCCAACGTAATGTTGGTGAAAAAGACAAATGGTAAGTGGCAGACGTGTACAGAGTACACAAACCTTAACAAAGCGTATCCTAAAGACACATATCCTCTCCCTAGTATCAACAGACTAGTAGATGGCGCAGCTGGTCACAAGGTACTTAGTTTTTTGGATGCATACTTTGGATACAATCAGATCCCAATGTATCCTTCTGATAAAGAGAAAACAACGTTTATCACGGAAGAGACTAACTTTTATTATGAAGTCATGCCTTTTGGATTAAAAAATGTTGGGGCCACATATCAACGACTGATGGACAAGGTGTTTCGTCATCTCATAGGAAGGTGTATGGAGGTCTACGTCGACGACATGGTGGTCATGTCTGATTCACTTAAGCAACATGCAAAGGATTTGGACGAGGTCTTGACAATTGTATGGAAATATGATATAAGGCTAAACCTAGAAAAATGTGTTTTCGGGGTCACAAGCGGGAAGTTCCTAGGTTTCATGTTAACCCATAGGGGAATAGAGGCCAATCCTGAGAAGTGTCAAGCAATTGTTAACATGCCAAGTCCGGCCAACATCAAAGAGATACAGAGATTGGTAGGAAGGCTGACTGTATTATCACGTTTCATGCCTAAGTTAGCAGAAAGAATCCAACCAATGTTAGGCTCATGAAGAAATCACAAAAGTTCATATGGGATGAAGTTTGCGAGCAATCTTTTCAGGTGTTGAAGGAGTACCTGCCTTCTCCCCCGGTATTGCAAAAGCCTAGCAAGGGAAAGCCCCTTTTGGTGTATCTAGCCATCTCTACCAATGTTATTAGTGCATCCATTGTAGAAGATAAGGGGGGAGACCAACGATTTGTGTATTTTGTTAGCAAGGCCCTACATGATGCAGAATTGTGATACCAGACAGTAGAAAAGGTGGTCCTGGCGCTAGTAATAACAACAAGGCATCTATGACCGCATTTTTAGGGGTACGAAGCAATAGTCAAGTCCGATTATCTGATTCACAAAGTATTGAGGCAACTCGATCTCGCAGGCCGAATGATGGGGTGGTCTGTAGAATTGTCTGAATATCATCTTCGATGTGAAGCCCGGGGGTTGATTAAAGCACAATGTCTCATGGATTTTGTTAACAAATTAATAGGAGACCCTGACATAAGCAAGGAGGTTGGATCTTATCGGTGGACGGTTCCTCCAACACGAAAGGCGGGGGTGCTGGTATTGTGTTGCAAGGGCCGAATGACCCGCTACTCGAATAGGCCTTGCATTTTGGCTTGAAACCCTTTAATAACCAGGCAGAATATGAAGCACTGATAGCAGGACTGACCCTCGCAACAGACATGGGGGTGAATACAGTGACATCGAAAACTAATTCCCAACTAATAGTAGGGCACTTGGACGACACCTTTCAAGTAAAGGATCCTCTCTTGTTGCGATATTATCATGTAGTGCAGGACATGTTGAACAGGTTCAAGACGACGAGTGTGAAGCATGTCAGTAGGTCTCAAAATTTCAGAGCCGATCTATTCTCAAACTTGGCAACTACCAAAATAAAGGGATAACATCATACAGTAATCCATGCCACACTCAACCGTCCCACTGTGATTTTGATGGATTGCAACACTACCAAGGGAGTCGCACAAGAGGATAAGGAATGGATGGCTCCCATTATGCAGTTTATCCAGAATGGCGACAAAAGTGGAGATGATGACCCTATCATGCGTAAGAAGGCTTTCCGGTTCATGTTGATTGGCGAAGAATTGTACAGACAAGGATTTTCCAACCCTTTATTAAAATGTGTAACAAATCGTCAAGCTCAGTATATTATAGAGGAGTTGCACACAAGAATTTGTGGCCTACATTCAAGGCCTACATTCAAGCTCAGTATATTATTGGCCGATTGTGAAAGAAGACTACGACAAGTACGTTAGGAAGTGCGCCCAATGCTAACAACATGGTAATATGATACACCTCAAGTCAGATGAGTTATATGGCATTACCTCCCCCTGGCCATTTGCCAAGTGGGGCATGGATATCCTGGGGCCCTTCAGCCCAGGGAAGGGTTAGGTAAAATTTTTGTTAGTGGCCATAGACTACTTCACCAAGTGGATTGAGGCAGAACCATTAGCCTTTGCCATGGCCCAGCAAGTGTAGAAGTTCGTCTAGAAGAATGTAGTGTGCAGGTTTGGTGTTCCAAGCATCATCATAACAAATAATGGTAGACAATTTATCGACAATGGGCTAGCCGAGTTCTATAAGGGACTCCATACAACATATTACCAGTTCGGTTTGAACACCCGCAAATGAATGGGAAAGTCAAGGAGGTAAACAAAATCATATTGCGAGAGCTTAAGAAGAGACTGGGAGGTGCCAAAGGCAGGTGGGCTGACGAGTTATTAGAAGTTCTATGGGCATATCGTTGCACCCCGCAGTCTACAACGCAAGAGACACCCTACAGCCTAGCCTACGGAGTAGATGCAATGATCCCTGTCGAGATTGGGGAACCCTCTCTGCGAAGGCATCTGTTCAATACACACTTTATTGAAGAAAGTATGTTGACCGGCCTAGACCTGGTCCAGGAACTACGAGATCAAGTACGCATTCGGGAGGAGGCATCCAAGTTGAGAGCCTAGCGCCGCTACAATATCTAAGTCAAACCCAGATCCTTTCACCAAGGAGATCTAGTGTGGCGCATGGCGTGTGGATTGGGTTAGGTTTTTTCTATCTAAAGAAAACTCGTGTTCTTTATCAAACTCATTGGATATAAATGAGATTGAGCCAATCTCTTCATTTTCTTGGCATTCTTCATTTATAGCTTCTTTTGGCATATCATACCCATCTTGAGGATTTGTTTTCCTTACTATAAGCCAATTCGGGTATTTGGTATCTTTAACATAATACACTTGTTGAACTTGGCTCGCTAAGACATATGGCTCATTCGTCTTCAACTTGTGCTTCCTATTAATAAGAATAAATCCATACTTATCTTCTTTGTATCCTCTCCCTATAGAATACATATCCCACCAATCACATTTAAATAAAATGACATTATTTCCACCAGAGTAAATTAATTCAATAATATCTATTAAGATGCTAAAATAATCCAGGTTACCTGCATTCTCGTCATCTTTAACTAAAACTCCACTATTTTGTGATTTCAAGTACATATCTCGATCCTTTACATTAAACCTCCAACCATTTACCAAATAACTTGTATATCGAAAAACACGCGAATCTGGTCCACAAGCCAAGTGAAATACTGACTCATTTTTTATGTTGCCTTCTCTTTTCAAATGTGCAACCTGATAAAAAAAATAATGAGAATGATAAATATGGTTGAGTTATATAATAACAAACAAGCAAGTTTAATTGATTCTTACATATTTTTTGAACCATTGAAAAAATTCTTTTTGATGTCTTTGTTCCAAATTTTGTGAGTTTGTTTTCTCCAATTATTGTTTATGTAGTCTGATCACAAAAAGACATAATTATATTGAATTACATAAAACCACAATAATATAAATGTGCAATATAAGAAAATCACTTACCCAATAAAAGGCAAAACATCATTGCAATTTTGGAGAACATAATTTCTTGCTTGCTCTTGTTCGGCTACATTTAACTCAATATACTTTTTTGCATGCAATGCTTTTCAAATTTGTAGAAACATTTTTAACTTTGACTTATTTAACTGATGTACATCACCCTCATAATTTCTTCCACATCTATTTAATCTTGTCTCAACCCCATCCAAATACCTCGAACAAAAGTGCACACATTCCTATGCAATATAGGCCTCACTATACATCCTTCTGGACGAGCCTTATTTCTTACATATGATTTTAGCCTACGAAGATACCTTTCAACTAGATACATCCAACGATATTGCACTGGGCCAACAATCTTAGCCTCATTTGCTAAGTGAATGGGTAAATGAACCATTATGTCAAAAAAGGAAGGAGGAAATATTTTCTCTAGCTTGCACAAGGTTAAAACTATAGTTTTTTCTAACAGGTGTAAAATGCCTAGACTCAATGTTTTAGAACATAGCTCTCTAAAAAAAGACTAAGTTCAATTAGGGATTCACAAACTTCCTTTCGAAGAACACCACGAATTGAAAGAGGGAGAAAGCAATGTAGAAATACATGACAATCATGACATTTCATCCCATATATTTTCCCCCCTTCAACGTCTATACACCAAGAAATATTGGATGGATGAATAACCATCGGGAACCTTCAAATCAACTAAAAATTGACAAAATGCATGTTTTTCTTGAGATGACATGGTATAACATGCATATGGAAATGCGTATTTTCCTTCTTTAATCATTGTTGGATGAAGCTTTGAACGTATACCCATATGAGCAAGATCAAATCAGGAGTTTATGTTATCTTTTGTCTTTTTTCAAGATCCATCAATGTTCCTATGATGTATCATAAACATTTTTTTCGATATGCATGACATCTAAATTATGACGTAATTTTAGACATTTGAAATAAGGCAACTCAAAAAAATACTTTTCTTCTTTCAATTCTTTGGTAGTTGAATTTTTCCTCGCTTTATTTTCTGGGCAAATTTACCAAATGTCACTTGTATATATTTATCATTAATAAAAATATGAATATACTAATTCTAATAAAAAATAAAAAATTAGTTAATGAAAAAACAACAACACCATTAACTAAGAAACATTAATAATTATTGTTTTAATTTATTTAGCTAATACAATTTAAATTAGATATTTTTTTAATTTATATATTCAAAATATGTCATTTAATAAAATTATATAATAGTAATAAATAATATTTAAATATAACCATTTAGTTAGTATATAAGATAAACTAAAAAATTAAATTATTTTATCTTTTACTTAAATTAACTTATATTCACGTTCAGAAAGAAATATATTATATATTACTAATGTTTAAATTTTTAAAAATAATTCTAACACGATAAGATAAAATTGATAATGTGGATAAAGTTAGTTACCGAACATAATACAATAAAATTTAGATATTGTTAAATTTATATATTCAAATGCCAATGAATAAAATTATCTCATAAATAATATTATTTTATCTTTTACTTAGATTAGTTTAGATTCACGTTGAAGA
>Ga0099822_1009338_pt1 | contig 12373 bp, 4 predicted proteins | sample CowpeawhiteBW_FD_76839 | JGI IMG/M metagenome (GOLD analysis project Ga0099822, IMG submission 76839) | Root nodule microbial communities of legume samples collected from California USA - Cow pea white BW | ecosystem: Host-associated > Plants > Roots > Nodule | place: USA: California | collected... | reverse complement strand
TATATATATAAAATTTATATATATATATATATATATATATATATATATATATATATATATATATATATATATATATATATAGTTCATAACCAAATACGGTATATATCCTTTGGTTATACTCTTTCGTATTTCACGTGCATGCAGAGGAGTATTTGGCTGGCTGAAGAACATAGCGAAAACATTGACGGGGCCTAAGTACGATGGGAAGTATCTGCATGAGTTGATAAGAAAGAAGTTAGGGGACACAAAGTTGCACCAGACCTTGACGAACGTTGTTATTCCCACTTTTGACATCAAGACACTTCAACCTACCATCTTTTCCTCGTTTAAGGTCATTAATCAGAATTTGAGTACATAGTTATACATTGCTAGCTTTTGTTGTTGAAATTGTAGTGAATTGAACATCTTGTATAGCTTGCCACGGAGGCAGCTTTGGACGTAGAACTGTCAGATATTTGCATAGCCACTTCGGCTGCTCCAACCTTTTTACCGGCTCATTATTTTACAAAGCAAGATGAACGTGGAAATGTCGTGAGAGAATTCAACCTCGTTGACGGTGGCGTGGCTGCAAATAATCCGGTGAGATTCTTGAGACAGAACAAAAGATTTTGATTGATGTTAAAAAACTTAAATTTGGTTCTTGATATGTGGATGTGCAGACTTTGGTTGCAATTAGAGAATTGACGAAGCAAATCATAAGGAAGCCAAATGAAATAGGTATCAGCCCTTTGAACTATGATCGCTTTCTTGTTCTCTCATTGGGGACTGGATCGAACAAGAAGGAACACAAATACGACGCGAAAATGGTGTCAAAATGGGGAATTTTAAGTTGGGTATTCAAATCTGGATTCACGCCCATTATACATTGTTTCAGCGAAGCAAGCAATGATATGGTTGACTACCACAACTGCGTGGTTTTTAGGGCGCTTCAGTCTGAAGACAACTATCTCCGGATTCAAGTAAGCTTGATGAAGTTCTGTGCTCCATTTCTCTCTCTAATTCTTATGGCAGTACAATGTTAAATTAAACATTAAATGATTAAGGACATTTTTAGATAAATTTGGAAGTACTTATGTCTGGTTTTATTGCTGTCTGTGTCTTTGAAAATGGTGGTCGTGACGTGATAGTTAATTAATTCGGTTGGTGCAATCAGGACGATACATTAAAGGGGGATTTAGCATCTTTGGATGTGGCTACTGAAGAGAATTTGAATAATCTGGTCATTGTTGGGGAGAAGTTACTGAAGAAAAAAGTTACGCGAGTGAATCTTGATACAGGACTCTATGAACCAGTTCCGGATAAAGGCACCAATGAGGAAGCACTTAAAAGGTTCATTTTATTTGTATAATATTTTTAATTTTTTTTTTTAGCAGTAACGAAGACATCTAAATAAATTAATTGATGATTGCAGGTTCGCAAAGTCACTCTCGGATGCAAGAAAGAAGAAAAAGTTCGACTCACAAGATAGGAACTAAATGATCGTAAGAATGCATGATAACGACAAATCCAGGGTTGAAGCTTCTCATCGATTTGGTATAATCTCTATACAATATAAAGGTAGTATCTTCAATGTTGAAGAGAACAATTGTTGCAAAACTTTTGAAACTTAAAATTAAGAATTCAATTAAAATTTATTGATGATGTAAAGATTATTTACTTTGTCACAATTTATTCTATTGAATCTAGAAGTGTAGGATATGTATATCTTTACAGGGTATTGGTGCAACCTGCATACATTAGTTGGAGAAACTTTTGCACACTTACTTCTATGACAAAAAATAAGAGGAAAATAAATTAAAATCAATTTACAGTAATTTTTGAAATTTTTTTATTTATATATAAATTAAATTTTAACTTATAATAGATATAGCAATTTTTTTTTTCTTGAAGTACTTGTACAACCGTCATCATCTTTAGTGCCACATCTTTCGTTAAAATCTTAAATATAAGATTTCAATTTTATCTATCACTAAACCTAAAAAATTCTTACTCTAAAGCCAAAATAAATATTGGTAGCACAGAAGATGAGTTCCTGTTTAAGCATTCTGAAGAACTCCAGAAAACAATTTTTTTATAATTTCACAACTTACAAAATGTAAATAAAAATTAAACTATGACATATCTTGGAACTTACGAATAAGTTACTTAAAAATTAAGCACGACCGTTTAAGATTTTATCTCTTAAATTACATACAACAACCTACTAAAAAGTAGTATAAGATAAAATCTCAAACTAAAGATGTTTTTTATTTGTTTTTTCATTTGATTTTTTTCACAATTCCAAAATTCTGGACCTCTGCCAGCAGCTTCATGCATGCTGACCTCATTTCTACCAGTATCTTTTAATAGTTTATCTTCTTCCTTGCTCATAACCCATGAAACCCAGAACACTGAACAATCCATTTCGTATAAACTTTTCCAAGATCACCAACATCTCATTTTCACTAAATGAAAGAGGTTCTTCCTCTCCTCGCCACCATCCCTGGTAAGTTCCAGCAAAAAAGAATTGATCTGGAACTAGAAGGAATTAAATGAGTTGCATCTAAATAATGAAGTTTCTCCATGTGGTTTTGTTCAGAATTATAAAATGTATCTGTCAGCATTCAGTCATAATCTCAGCCCCGTCGGGGGTAATGAGAATGGTGTGCTCAAACTGTGCTGAAAGGCTTCCATCTTCCGTTACGACTGTCCAGTCGTCATTCCACTTCACAGGATTGATGCTGCCAATAGTCAGCATTGGTTCTGTAAAATTTACCAAGTACACAAAAGAGTTACCGATAGTGATATAACAAAAGAATGATGATAGTTCACAACCACACAAATTTATACCACCGATTTACAATCATTTTTATTATTTTTATTTGAATAATTTAGTTTATATTTTAACTAAATACTTGTAATGTAATTGTTGTAAGCTGGAAAGAAATGCTTTAACTGATGTCATTTGCATCGGTGTCTAGAAGTTGAGTTTTTATACTCCATATCCATACTTTTTTTAATGTTGCACTAACGTATCATAATTCAGAAGGAATACTAGAACCCATTCCACGCAACATAATCAAGGGCCGAAGGCACACACTGTCTATAATTCCTCAAACAACAAATCACAAAAGTTGATAGCCTTCCATATTGTACAAAATAAAATTACCAATTGTAAACGTTTGATTCAACACCATTCGTCCACTTTCATTGTTTCCTGCAGAAAATAACAGTAATTGTTACAGACACCAAGAATAGGTAAGCTGACAGAAATATTAAACATTTTAAATATAAAAAATAGGGTTGCAATAAAAAACCTTTGAAACACTAACAGGTCCATGAACAAACTAGTACCACAAAACTTAACAGGTAATTTAAGTAATATTTGCAAACAGTAACGGAAGTCAAGTGAAAGTTAACATGGATCTTCTGTTTTGGTATTATATAACAAGAAAATAAAATATGTTTTATTAATTATATTGTGTACAAAAAAAAAAATTGAAGAAAAAGAATAACTTCTGAGCCGTTCAATTCATTAATCAATACACAACATAATTTGATAAATCCAAAATCTAAACTTAATTTCTCAACAATTAATGAGAATCACTTTTCAAATTAATGGACACAAATTGACTTCAATATTCCTTAGCCAAAATGATATTCACAAAACTAACCACAGGTTTGTTGCTTTATAGAATTTATGTAGAGCTAATAATGAAAAAAGGATACAAATAAAGTTAATTACTAAAATGAAGAACAACTGGATCGGCATGAAAAACACGTCCAACTCCATGGCCAACAAAATCTCTGACAACACCATAACGATATTTATCTGCATGATCACTAAAAAGGAAAAGAGAAGACGTAAATTATGAATCATTATAATACTAGCTCAAATTAATATGAATGAGGTAATAGCTTAGATACTGCTTGATCAAGGAACAGTTCAAGGTGGATATAGATTGAGGGAACTATTTATGGAGGAAGTAAACTCCTGCTCTTATCGTTTTCTAGCAGAGATATAAAAGATGTCACAGAAGACACGAACTAAACCCATTTATAGCTCATATGCTTGCAACTTTTTTCTGATTTTATCCTTACCATTTAAATGTATTTCCCATTGTACCATCTTTTTAATGATTTTTATATTGCACTCTAACTGTTTTATTAAACTAGCTATTTGATCTTAAAAAATTAAAATTCATAAAAAATATAAAACTAAATTACCTTAATTGTTTTTTCTACGAAACAATGTAGTATTTATACATAAATCATAAATAAGTAATTTTATATCGTTTTACATATATCACCTACTTCAACTAATTTTACCAAATCCTTTCAATAAAAAATTAAAACTAAATTGAAAAAAATATAAAACTAAATTACCTAAATTGTTTTTTCTACAAAACAAAGTAGAATTTATAGAAAAAACATAAATAAGTCTTTTTATGTCGTTTTACATACATCACCTACTCCAACTAATTTCAAATACTTCAAATTTAATCAGAGCTTAGCTCAACTTTTACCTTGCAGTTGATTGACTATCACCTAATTTTGCTAAACTAAGAGTGGAAAAGTGGCTTTTGGGAACCAAAATTGTTCCTGACACGTTAAATGTAAGAAAAAAAAAATTGAGGGTCATGAGTCTAAAGCTATGCAATAACTATTTCTTACATCGAATATATTTGCCCAAGGATTTTTGGCTTTCTGCAGTATACGGAAAATGAGTGAACAAGATAGAGAACAAATGGAATAGGGGGTGACATCTTACTGAATTGTTTTTCCAATGGCCTTGAATTCCACTCCCGGTGCACATATTGATATTGCTTTATCTAAGCATTCTTTAGTTATCTGTATTAACATACAAGCATTCTCAAAAACATGACGAGAACAATATCTCGATTCTCAAGAACAAAATAAAAAACTTCACAAAATCAAAGCCACATAAGACACTTCTAGAACAGTACTCAACTAGAAGCATATCAAAATACGTTGAAAAAAGAAAAGTATAAACAAAATTCATAATAGTAGACAAGCGGTCAGATAAATAATAATATGGGGAAATACCACTGATAAGAATAAATAAGTGGCATGTCATTAAGTGAGTAGACAGTACAAAGCAATAAACAAATAATAGGGATAGTCTTCCTAATGCATCCTGAATACAATAACAACAAAAGATAAGACTATTTGAGTTAATATGAAAAATTTAATACCGTGGGATATTCTAACATACAGCTTTACATCTTGGCACCTATAGTTACTGCTCTGCTATGGTAACACATGCGATGTCCTCAAATCCAGTAAAGTAGCTTTCTTTCTCTGCTAATATTACAGAGTTCTAAAACAAAACTTAACATTATTTTCCAGCTATCTATGCCAAATGAAATCAGGCCACTTCACAGTCAGTCCTTTCTTTTTCAGAATGAACACCAAAGCAGAAAACAATAAGCATTCAGGCCAACCGGTTCAGAACTAAAAATTGAAATTCCAATTTCCTACCTAACCTAGAAACACCAGAAGTAAAACAAGAAAGCTTCAGCCTTTGTTGCTCGTCACAACTCACATGCCATTAATAGCGAATAGTAAATATAGTAGTGTAACTTTTTTTAATCTTGGTACGAGAGAATACATAAATTCTACTTAAAAAATATAGAAACAAAGAAACAATGAAAGAAGTACATTACATTGTGAATTAGATTGAAATAATAAAGTGCAGAATTACAAAGAGTTTGTGCCAGTATGAAGAACAAAAGCAACAAATCACAGCCATTGGTGGCATGAAAACAAAGCGGTACCTGAACTAGTTTCTTAGCCTCATCATCAACACTTCCACAATAGAAAGTGGCTGATGTGTCCCCGTGATAGCCCTGCAATTCAAATCTTTACATTTCATTCACCAAACTATAGCTTAAAATGTACAAATATTAACAGATGTAATTGCAAAACAAATAAAAAATGGCATAATAACTGATAAAGCAGTATGCTCAACAGCTCAAATAATGAGATGCAACACGAATTAAAATTTTCACAAAAATTGATACAGTACAAAGTTAAGTTAAAAAATAACAATTATGTGCGCATAATAAACAAATTGCACCCCCCACGTCCCCAAACAATACACACGAGGGTATCAACATAGTAAACAGAGATGTTGATGATATCATCAGGATTGCTTAACAAAAAGAAAATTGTAATGGGCATAAGTCAAGTAGCAAATGAAATTTTATAGCTTTTCCATTCTCACCATCTCACAAAAGCAAAATCAGCCCCGTAACCCACCCCCTGGAAACAAAAAGACAAAACTTACATTTAGATAAACAGTAACATCAATATTGATTATATCACCATCCTGCAAATAAAGAATGCGTCAACAATTTTTTAAACTCGGGATTTTAACATGAAAAAAGATTGACCAAAAGGACCTCAAGGGCGCGGGAATCTGGTATTCCATGACAGATGCATTCATTTACAGATGTGCAGACACTCTTTGGAAAACTACCATAGCCAAGAGGAGATGGGTATGCACCATTGTCAACTATCATTTGGTGAACTGCTTGGTCAATTTCATCTGTTGTTATGCCTGGCTGTCAACAGAAGCACAACATTCTTAGATAAAAACATAAAATTGGCATTATTATACAAAACTATGATGATTTCGTAGATTACTTTATACTGCTCTCTAAAAAGTTGCATACTTGTAATATATCCTGCACTAACAAATAATAACAAGCGACAATGTTTCATTCCTAACTTCCTTTGGTAATCTGGACTTACAATCCTCAAAATACAAGCAAAAAGTAAGGCCAGGGAGAGGAAAAGACAATATATCATCCAAAAGTTATGAATAAACTTTTTCTTTACATAAAGATTTCATAGTAAACGGTCAAGCTGAGCTCACCAGGACAATATATCATACAATTAAAGAATGTGCAATTCAATGGACAAAAGAATGAAAGGAGCTCACCTTGACTAGGGTGCCAGCATATTGAAGAACCTGAGCTGCAAGCCTTCCAGAAGCTCTCATGCATTCTATTCCTTTCTTGTCATGCACTTGAGGTCCACTCACAAGCCCCGCAGGAATCAAAGAATTCACATAAGGAGGCCTCGGTATATGCTTCGGCACTTGTCGCCGTGGAGAAACTTTTCCAGGCCTCAGTCGTTTACGATTGCTGTTAGGCACTTCATCCACATTTCTGCAAAACCAACCATCACAAAAAACTTCATAACCAAAAGGAACGCATTGTGAATTCAAATCCTTTCGTCCAAGAGTTCAATAAATTAACGAGCACAAACTTCTGAATATTCAAATCCTAAGCAAACAGAAACAGTAATCGAAAAACATAATAGCTGTTCCGTAAAGTTATGAAATAACCAACACACGACATGAAGGGAATAGAATCCTTAGACAATATAAATTACACTACAGCACAACATCATCAGTTGCGTTCACTCCTTTTGCAGAAAGCGTACGCGCGCAGATACCTTCTATTAAAAAAGAGATTGGTCAAGCCAGAAAGCGTTCGAGATAACTGCATCGAAACATGCTTGCTTCCTGTTAAAATAAATACACAGCGATGTTAAAAGTAAAAAAGGAAAACCTAGAAGCTAAAATGAAAAAGAAAATGGAAGAAGAAGCAGAAGGTCAGGGAAAAGGGAGAACCAGGGTTGAAACGGAATAGTTGAGGAAGTGGCTGGTTCCTTGAACTCCGTAAGAATCGATCTCCGATGAAAGAGGATTTCAAACTCATTTGCAGTTGCGGTGACACGCCGCTCGTCATTCTTGTTTCTTCCTCTGCTGCTCCTCCTCTTACTCCATTCTTGTTATCCGTTACCGTATGTTTTTTGGTCCCTTGAATTTTCTTTTACATATTTTTCATCTTAATAAAACTATGGTGGCTCAACCATTTTCTGGTCTCCGTATGGGCCCTAACCTTAAGTTTAGGGCAAATACTCCCTGCACCCCATTGGAAACTGTAGCAAAAAAACCATGTAAAGGCAATTTTTTTCTTCCTGCACCCTGTTATTACTAAATACAACGTAATATTAACATGAGAAAGACTATAATATCTTTCTATTGTACCCGCTGTTGTTTTTCTCATCTGCATCTTCGTCTTCGTCATTATTGTTGTATCTTCGTTTTCTTCGGTAGAAGAAGAATAACGAGAACTTGTACAAGATAAAAAGTTGTTGTAGAAAGTTTATTCTAAAACTGTTTCATGTGTTGTAGAAATTTTATTTTTGGAGAGTATTATATATGTTCTAAAAACTTATTTAAAAATCTTTGTTTCCGAAAGCTTGTTATGAAATGCACGATTCTACTAAGTTTGTTCTAAAAATTTTATTCTATACTTCGTTTGAAAATTTTTTAAAGTTTATTTCTGATGGTTTTCAAAACAGATAATTTAGAAGTCATTTTTATAAAAATAAAATAATTATTTTGAAAATTATGAGAGTGTGCCAAAAATTTATAGAGGGATGCAGGAAGAACAAGCCTAAAAGCATAATCTTAGTCTATCTATCACCACCCAGGCCCAAATAATGCTCAATCCCACTCCGTAAAGGCTGGCCCATTGATCCAAAAACAGAAACTGAAAAATCCTGTCGGTTGTAGACCCTTGGATTGTAAAAAGGAATATCTGTAGCATATACTGTATAACATTAATAATGAAAAGAAAGGAAATTTATTTTTTGAGAAAGTTTTGTCGACAAACACAGCATCTTAATATATAAAAGTGAGGTTTGATGTAATTTAGAAAGAGAATAAAAATATTTAATATGTGTTAAAAATTAAACTTTGTTATACTTTGTAAGAAAAACAAACTTATCAAAATATCATAGTCCATATATTATTCATCATAAATTCGCTTTTTTATCTATTTTTTTCATAAATTATATATTTTCCTTTCACCTTCATCTTTTTAATCATATTTTAAATTTATAATACTCGATTTCTAGTTCCACGTCAAGTAAACTTAAAATTAATTTAAATATTTAAGTAAATTATAAACTGAATTATCTATTAATGTAAAATCTTATCTTCAAAATATCTTAAATATTTACGTAAGTTATGAGCTGAATTATATCTTCATGTAAAATCATTAATGAACAAATGATAAAAATACATCGTACTTTAATTATTTTTTTAATATATTCAAAAACATTAAAATTAGTAGTAATTATAAAGACACATTAGAAAGAGCACAAACAAACTCAGCAAAAAATTTAAATTCCAAATTTTATGGGTTAAATCTATAGTCTTTTAATTCTCAATAAAAATTATAATTAATTTTTATTTAAAATTTTAATTTAATTTAGTCTTTAAACCTTATAAAATATGTATACAATTTTATTAAGTTTATTTAACATTTCAAACACGTTTCATAATAATATTTAAGTTATTTATAGTATTTAACACATTATTTCTAAATACTAGATGAAAACACGTTAAATAAATTTAATAAAATTAGGTTAAAAAAATTAAATTTATGCATTTTTAATGATAGATGATTAAATTATGACTAAATTAATTCAAAAGTTAAAGTATTTATACTTTTTATTAAAAATGAAGAGGTAAAAATATATTTAATGCAACTTTTTTTCATAACTTTAAAAATTGCAGTTGAACATAAGAAACGGAATAGCGATTTAATCTGTTTGCATGAAATTCGGGTGGTGAAATGAGGAAAGAGACATTGTTAACAAAAACTTGCTCCCTAAGGTCCCCCGCTCAAAATGCGGCCAAGCCCATACAACTACGACTACTCCTTTTCTCCTTCCTTTCTTTTCTGGCCACACTTTTTGGAATCCGATGCCGACTTCCCCTACCCTGTGGGCCCCAAACCAATCCTTTTTATTCTCTCACCCTCTATCAAACACTTCAAATGCTTCAGTGCACCAAAAATCCATTTGTCTCAGAAATGAAGGACTTCTGTAAGTTCTTCTGTGGGAGGTTACATACAGTAAAACTCAAAAGAATACATTTAAGACGGAAATCAAACTTTTTAGTGTACAACGTGCCAAATAAGGCTATATCATCTTATAATAGAATAATCTAAATTTTCCGGAGAAGTGTGTAATGTTGGGAACAATTGAATAAAAATAAATTTTGTTTATGAAAAAGGCAATTGAATTTATTTATTTATTTATTTATTTATAGAAAAGTTTATCCATGAAAATAGGTAATGTGGGATCAAAGATGAAGATGACGGTGGTGCAGGGGTTTTGAGCTTTGAAGTCTGTAGCGTTACCGTTTGGCTGCCTTCATTATTGCGCACTTCCAACCTGCAATCAATGAGTCTTTGGCTGCATGCATCTGCGCAAAAGTCCACGCACTCCTGTAACGGAGTGTGGAATCTGCATAAATATATTTTCATACTACATACATTTCAAACAAAGATAAGTTAGCTTGCTTTGAGTTTCTCTTTCAAAAATCATATTCGATAAAAATGTCATTTTTTAAAAAGATCATTTTTAATCTCAAACTATATTTACTCGTAATAAACATATATTGAAAAATATTGTATTTTTTCATAATACTATTTCCATTTAAATATTAAAATTAGGTTAAATTATGTTTTTATCTCCATTTTCGTAACAAAATATCGATTTGGTCTCTTATTTTTTTATCTCAACTTGATATTTTTTTAAAAAATTTGATGCAATCAAGTTCTTTCCGTTAATGGTGTAATAACGACATTAAAATTTTTTGAAAAAAAAAATTTGCCACGTGTCAATTTGACGTCATGCCACGTGACAGTGACAAAGTAATGTGGTAATGAAAATGCATGTGTCACTAGTATGTCAAGTGTCATCTCCTCATTTTCAATTTGGTTATGTATTTTAATTTTTGTCTCAATTTAATCCAATTATTTTGTAAAAATTGTGCAATTTCGTCCCTCTCCAAATTAAAACAAAAATTAATTTTTATATAAATGTTATATGTAAGACCCTAGAAAATAGCGTTTTAAAAGTGATAGTGGTTTAAAATTAGTGAGACTCGATTATTTTAATACTAAAAGGTTTTAGTATAAATAGAATGGTTATAAAAACGAGTTTCATTATTTTAAAACACACCATTTCTCTAGAAATCACTTTTCTAGAGTTCTCTGACTTCTCTCTAGAGGTCCTGTCTCTCTGGTCGTCTGATTGAAGAACCGAGACCGTAGGATTGATCCTCACGACAAGCTCTTCAAATTGGACCAATCAGTTTCTCCGTTCGCGTAAGTTAAGTTTCTGCTCTCTTTTTAGTATTTTTCTGTTTTCTGTTACATGCAAACCCTCTTCCGCTTGCATGCGACGTTTTAATCATCAGTATGAGTCTCTGTTGATCAGTGATCATAACGGTATGTCCTGATCGTTCTTGTGATGTTTCTGTGTGTAGATAGAGCATCCTGTGGAGTTAGAGGTGTTGACGTTTTTAAGGCGTTGACGTTTATAAAGCTGTCTAAACAGGATAACAAGTAAGGGAAGCTAACCTCTCTTCTTAATTTGAATAGAAAATTCGTAGATGAGCCTGAATTACGTGTTTGATAGATGAATTAGTGTTTGAATTGCATGATTTGGTGAATAATTGATTTGTGCTTGAGGCAAACTGATCCACTGCATGTGGGAACAGGTTCGTGACCTGGTATTTTTGCCTAGACGAGTGACGCTCGCCTGAGCGAAAACACCAGGAGACGCACCTCTGTTCCTGCGCGAAGTCTCGCTTAGGCGAGCTGGGTCGCCTGAGTGAGAGACATCTCACCTAGGCGAACCAGCCTAGCCTGAGCGAGAGTTCACCCAGGTTTTCTCTTTTTGCCACTGTTAGTGTCTCGCCTGAGCGAGATGACCTCTCGCCTAAGCTAGACTTTTTAGCCTGAGCGAGAGCTATGGCAGAAGTAGTGCTCTAATTCTGTTTTCTTTGGTGGAAATGTATGTTTTAATGTATTGTATGATTAAATTGGATGAATACAAATTATGAGAAGATAAGGTTGAAATGGAATTTCAAGGGAAATCCAAGTGGAATTGTAGTGTGTGTAAGGATGTAAGGAATCTATAATGGTTGATATCCTGAAACTCCAATAATCATTCAAGCTCAGATAGAGCATAATGGATTATGTCGTGAAGAGTAGCAGGAGGTCCTCGTCGTTGGACTTGATCCAGTCTAGACGTGAAGGGGACTTACCCCGTGAACGGTCCGGTGAATACTCCATGTGTCCAGACTCTGCAGAGTTTGGGAACCGTCACAGGTGCAAGCCACCAAGAGATTCGATGTCGCTTACATAATCTAGATATTGAGTTTAGAGTCATGTATATGTGTTGTGGTGGTCTATATGATTCTGGTGATAATGAGAAAGATTGCATGGTTTCTGTTTATAATTGAACTGCATGATTCCTTAATCAGATTAGCTTA
>Ga0099822_1009336_pt1 | contig 12373 bp, 6 predicted proteins | sample CowpeawhiteBW_FD_76839 | JGI IMG/M metagenome (GOLD analysis project Ga0099822, IMG submission 76839) | Root nodule microbial communities of legume samples collected from California USA - Cow pea white BW | ecosystem: Host-associated > Plants > Roots > Nodule | place: USA: California | collected... | reverse complement strand
TTTGATTAAAAGGACTAAATCTATGTATTTCGAAAGATGAAGGACTAAATTGGTCCAAAGTTTCAAAATGGACTAATTCCAAAATTTACTGAAAGTTAAGGGATCAAAAACATATTTAACCCTATTATTTACGACCACATATAAGAGAATGATTGCGTATAGTGCATCAATTAAACAAAGTATTTTTAACACAATTATCATTTATTAAAAGGTACAATTTTTTTTAGAGATATCGTTAAAGATTATCCTTGCCATTAATATCAATTTATATTTTCCTTTGGTTCAAATGGAGGACTTTTTGTATGGTGAGAGCATATTGATATGATACTGTTAAATGTATGGTGAAGGTTATGTTACGACATATGTTAATGTTGTAATCCAAAATATATTTTCTTTGTGTATAGATACTATTTGTAAAAGGATTGTAACACTCCAAATGCTTCCATATATACTTTTTATAAACAAAACCATGGTTTCATACATGGAAAATAAACACAAGTATACTTTTTATGTGTAGGTATAAGACAAAGTATTGTAGTTTCATGCATATTGTTATTTATAAATTGTCTCTCCTCTAATAAACTACAACTTTGAGTTGAATGTTCTTAAGATTAAATCCTAGCAACTTTATCCTTATTATGAAATATTAATTAGTTAAAAAAAATGTAAGGTGAATGTTACATTACGACACGTGAATGTTGTAATCCAAAATATATCTTATTTTTGTATAGATACTCTTTGTAAAAGGATCGTAACACTCCAAATATTTTCATATATGTATTTTTTATTAATAAAAAAATAATTGAATACGATATTTAATTCTTAATATTCTCTCATGTAATACACAAGTTTTTTAAACATTACAAGAAAATAATGTATTTGACAAAATAATTCTTGACTAAGCCCTCGTTGATCCTTTACAAAATCATTTTAGAAAGGATTAGTGAGAAAACATGAAGACATTATTCCGTAGCTAAAATATAGGTAGCTAAATAGCGAGAGAACTATTCCCTCGTTGTTGCTTGTAATTTCCATAGCAAATCCCTCTCTAAAGTCACATTTATAAATAAAAAAAAATGAGTTAATACTCTTTCTAATTAGCTATGAAATTTGTTTGTCATTTTGCAACAATTTTGTAGCAAATTTTCCAAGTCACCTTTACCAAACCATAGCTAATTAACTTTATCAAGTCATACCATGTGAAACAACAAAAGTAGTGCATGAAAGTTGTGACAATGATGAGTGATAGGAATATCGAGTGTCATAGTCCTTCAATTGAACAAACTAATAAGAAACAAATAATGACTACACTTGAAGAGAACATGAAGGGAAAACCTTTCTACTAAGAATCAATGTCATAAAACTGTGCAACAACAATTTAGAATAAACTATCACCATTTAGTTGTAAAAAAACACAAAAGTTTTACTATTTAAGACCCGACAACATTTCAATTAAATCGTTATTGTTTTGAATCATTGTTTGGTCCTCTTATATTAGTGTCAAAAGTACAATTTTATAATAGATTATATAAATATCAAATGGGTATGAAATGGTAATTAACATGGTTGATTATGTAAGTATAAAGATAAACATAAGTTTTGTTTTTTCAGTATTGTAGTTTCATATATATAGTTATTTCTAAATCATCTCTTCTCTAATAAACTCTTACTTTGAGTTGAGTGTTCTTGATATTAAATCCTAACAACTTTATCCTTATTATGAAATATTAGTTACAAAAATAATTTCATAAGTTAAAGCTCGTGTCCTTCTTTATCTCAAAAAATGGGATGTCCTAACCAATCAACAACTATTCCATCTCCATTGTCCATTGAACCTGCTCTAAATAATTCCCTTTTGCCAGATTATTTCCAGTGTAATCATAGAAAGCTATTTTTTCAAGAATTTTAGACCAAGCTTCTGATAAATTTGGATTTTCAGTTAGTCCAGCACCAACTCTTTAATATATTTCTTGCTGGAAGTATCCCTGATACCGTGTAGGACCAAATAATTCAATGGGGGTTGTTGTTGAACCATACTACATAATTCCAACAATGACAAAAGCTTCAAAAAGGACAACAACAATACTGCTAAAAAGGACAATTTTAATATTTCCCATATGTAATCCTTTATATAGATGTTGCGGTGAACGCACACTAAGATGGAAAAGACATGTTAATGTGCCTAACTTTCCTGCCACAATATGATGAGAAATTATTCCCTTCGGAACAAAAGGATCAAAACCTTCCACACCCTATGGATTTACGAATTGTATCCTTCCAATTAGTCCATAAGGATCAAACACCCATATTCTAGGATCATATAATCTTATTACATGAAATGCTCAAAAACCAAAACAAGCCACCCCAGTAAGAAATAAATGAATTCCAAAAAATTTTTGCAAATCTAAAAAAGATTTTCTAGTACGTTCATCACAAAAAATTTATAGATCTCAATAAATCCAATACCAAATAATTGCTAAACACCACAAGCCTAAAAACATAATATGTGCTCCGACCATACCTATGTAACTCCAAAAATTTGTTATTAAGGTACAAATAGAAAAAATATTAATAAATAAATAAAACTGTTAAATAAGAAATTAGGTAAGTGTTATATATCAAATAAAAATTGTTATAAATGTCTGTAAAAAGGATAACAGTATTAAAAATCTTCCGATAAGATATATTACTAATACTTTATCCTTAATTTTATCTCCTTTCAGGTAATAGTATTTCACATTTGAGCTTTTTTTTTTACTTAAACCCTAACAAAAGATAAATGTAATGTTAGAAAAGCAAGTTGGAGATGTGAATGTAATTTGAAAACCTACTATATTTTTACTAAAAATATTAATATATAGTAGTGTGTGTGGGACATGAAAGCATGGAGCCATTTTGGTTGTGGATTCTCCAACAAAAACATCCACGCTTCCAAAGCTAAACACCACGCTCTCTCCATCATCCATCCATTCTTCACTTCCCACTACTAAAATCCTTCAACTCGCTTTTCTTTTCCAAAATAACACCATAAACCAATGCAGAGTGAGACCAAGATCTATTTATTTATTCAACACCACCCACTTTCTTCAATATTTTTCCACCCTAACCTTTTCCTCTTCTTCAAAATCACATTTCCATTTCCCCAAAGCAAAAGAGAAAAAAATTAATTGCAACTTTCGTCACTCTCCGTTTATGGCTTTACCAAAAATAAGTGGTGAAATTTTATTATATGTTTAAATTATGAAAATTTTCTGTATTTTGAAGGCACTTTACTTAAATCAGATATGGGTCTTTATTTTTGGACCACATTCACAAGGTAATCTTAAACTGTAATGATGTTGAAGGCAATAACTTCACATATATTCCACCTGTGATGAGTAAGTTAGTGACGTGATGAGAGAGTTCAATTTAGTGAAGAATGGTATTGTTTTGAAATCTTAGAGTGAGAAGGTGATTTTAATAATATAATTGTTAAGAATGTAAGTGTTAGTTTAAATCTCATATTGAATATATTGAATATAGATAAAAAAGTTGAATACTTTATAATAAGGAAGACATCACTTATACATCTATTATTTTAAAATTTTGAATTGGAAATGATGTCAATCTCTTACGTAAATTGAACTCAATTTTTATTGGTGTTGAGTCTCTCATGAGAAAATTCAAATTTTTAAGACTTATCAGTATTATCATAGCTAATGGTTGGTGAATTCGAAAGTCTTATTAGAAGAAATACCTATACATCATTCATTACTTGAAGGTTTTGAGTTAGACTAAGATATTATTAGTATCCGTGAAAACTCCCATTTTAAAGACATCAATTATAAACCATATATTTGATATGTATACAGATAGTTGTGGTTGTTTACGTGATCTATCGTAAGTTTTCTTGTTGACAATATTAAAAATTATTCTTAAAGCACAGCCTATTTTTGTAAAAGTACTTCCAATAATTAGTTAAAAAGTTAAAAAAACTCGTTATATATTAAAAAATTTGAACCTTTATTATTGAATTATAAGTGTGTTTGATTAAATTATTTATTAGAATACTTAATAGATATGAAATAACATAAAATTTGAACCTTTATTATTGAATTATAAGTGTGTTTGATTAAATTATTTATTAGAATACTTAATAGATATGAAATAACATAGATATATTATTATGATGTTTTTATATACATTTTATTTTATTAAGGCAATACACTTTGGGTGTCGATTTTAATTTTATAATATTTAAACATTTTGATCTTTTCATAATTTTAATTTTATATTTATAAATGTTTGTTTTAATTCTGATTATTATTTTCATATTATGTATTCTACTATTAATCTTATATTACGCCTTAAAACATTTTAAATAACATTTAAAATAAATAAAAATAACCTAGTTTGCGTAGATGTTGTGATTTTAAAATTTTAACAGGTAATAATGGTATACATAATGGTTAAATTTTATTATAATTTAATGTTATAAATAATAGAATAATTAAATTAAAGTGTTTTATGATTAAAACAAACATTTGAATATATAAAATACTAGAAAAAAATTAAATGCACTTATCATTCATAATCACTGTCAATGTCTTAAAATAAAACGTTCAAATAATATAAATAATGATTAATATAATTGATAAAATTCACTTCATTTGTATCAACAAAAACATATAATGGTACGTCGTGATTTTTATTTTAGTGATTAGGAGAGTAAAATTATTTTGTTGTGCTTATTTTTTTCGCTTTCTTGTGTATATAAAACTTTTGGATGGAACATTATATATGTTTCACTAATGTATTTTTTATTGCTGATAAAAAATTAATCGATAAAAAAACAATAAACAATAAAATATAAAAAAATTCCATAAAATAAGTTTATTATCTTTCATTACGAATAACTGATGTGAAAAAAAAAAATACTCTAGTTTATGAATGAAATAAGAAAAATGAAAATAAAATCCTACCTTGTCTGGTAATAGGTAAAATATATAATTTTGTTTTTAAATATCACTATAGGCATATAAAATTAGAGATATATATGATTTCTGATGATTAAATATTAAACTGTAGAAGAGCTTATCATGCTCATTTCTTAATTATTGCACACTTTAAAGTTTAATAGTTTAGTTTGATTCATTAATAGGAAAAGAGTTCACATCAGAAATCATGATAGACTTACCTGATATGGAGAGTCCTCAATGCAGCACATATCATGAAAAAAAAAAAGGTATTTGCTAAAGAAAATTAAGATTTTAAAGAAGTCCAACTTTGAATCACATTTTTTTTTTTGAATAATTAACTAAAATCCTTGATGAAAGGACTTTAAGGAGTGAATGATCGACAAACAAGGCTACATAAATATTATTAAAATAAATTATCAATACTTAAAAATAACATTGTTAACAAATAAATTATTTATCATAAATGTAAAAGTATATATGTTCAAAACTTTTTTTTTCTATCATAAATTTTAGCCATACAAAATAGTATTGTGGATACTTAAATAATATTGATGTAGTATATGAGATTGTGTTTTATGTTAAACCCAAGTAAAATTTGATCATGTATATAATTATACATGAATATTCACAACTCAAATTGTTTAAAAGTTCATATGACCAAATGCAAAAAAGAAAAAAAAAATATATATATATATATATATATATATATATATATATATATATATATATATATATATATATTTTATAATCTATTCACCAAAAAAAATTTAAATAATGACCAATTTTAATCACAAAAAATATATTTAGAAATCAATTTAGAGATTAATTTCCTAATTAAAGATCGATTTAAAGACTAATTTTGTTGGTAGTCAAAAACTTAATAGATAATATTAGTAATTGATTTAGATATAAATTCATAATAGAAATTATTTTAATTACCAATTTAAAAATCAATTATAATTTTTTTTCATAATAGAAACTATTTTAACTACCAATAATTTTTAGTTTATAAATTGATATATAAATTGGTCATTATACTGAGTAATTATTTTTAATCACTAAAATTAATCATTATTCAGAAATTTTGATTGATAATTCTAATGGTCATAGCTTTACCTTTATAATTCTATAATGATAAAAAATATTTTTTTTTCTCCAAAGCATTTTCAAATTCAAATAGTTACATTGTGTGTATGTTCGTACAAGATTTTGACATGAAAATGAAATAAACCTTGACATGCATGTTGAGAAAAGAAAATCATAAATAGAAATATAATGTAAATAAGTACTGTATTGTGTGTGCATGAGACATGTGTTTACTCTTTTTGAGTAAGAGGAATGATGATGTGATTGTAAAAGTTAAGCAAAGAAGAGAAAAAGAATTTTTGAAAAATCACACGTGGGATAGTAGTTATATAAATGGAGTGTGGTGGATGCGTATAATGTAGAGTGAAAGTAATATAAGAGTTATTATTATGGCAATGTGTTTGGAATATGTAGTGGAGAAGAAATTATGTTTGATGTACTAATGAGGAAAATTTTGATGAGTTGCACCGTGTGTCCATTTCTTCACAATAATATGGGCATGCATTGTCTATTGACTCAAAACCAATAATAATTCTACACTATTCTACTTTTCTTTGCAAAAGCTTCATCATTGGCATTACCCTCTATGTGTACAAAAGCTAGGGCTAAGTTCTCCTTTGTGTTCTTCAAGTGGGGTTAACTTTTCTTTTCTTACTTGCATTTCAAAGTTAAAATTATCTACATCTGATATTAACTCAGATCTAACCCTCCAACACAACATCAAGTTAAGTGATGAAACAATTAAAATACTTATATTCAACTATTGAAACAAAAAAAAAAAAAAAGAAGAAGTGAATTTATGTTAATTAGTTTGTTTCATAAATTTCTTATCAATTTTGAAGTATGAAATTTCATATTTCAGTAATCATTTAGTTTTTAAAACACTTGTATTTTGATACCACAATCTTTTATACTACCATTTAACATTACTTCTTTACTATTCATTATCTCTTTCTTTAAGAAATACAAAAGTTAATTTTTAATGAGACTATTTTACTCCTTTAAAAGTATTCAAATGGTAGTAAAAATGTGTCAAATAACCTTTTTTCTTGTTTTTAAAAGATATCATAACGAATTAAAGGAGAAAAATATATTAAATTATTTTTGATTTCAACCTTTAAGTGACGTGAGACTATTAAATATGAAAGTAGTTTTCACAGACAAAATATTATAAAATTGTGAGTGAAAAAGAGATTCAAGTTGAAGAGGAGGATTTGAGTTGGATGGTTTCGTTTGAGTTTATAAAATTTCAATCCATCTAATTTTCATGATTTTGGTTCAATTTCATAATCAATTTTAAATTAAAAAATTCACGTCAATACAAAACAAATAATATTAGCTTCACATTGAACAAATCGATTTGACCAAAATAAATTCTTCAACACATTACCAAACACACACTTACACTTAAACCAAAATTGACTTTAATATATAATCCTATTTTAGAAAAATACCATAATACAAATTTTCCTTACAATACTTTTCTCTTTAGTATTAAAGAGAAGTCAAACATTAATAATAAATCTCTATTTTGCCTTATCTATTTTTATTATGGAAGCAAAATCATATAGATATAATCAAATAGAGGTGATATTAATTATTTTGTAGTTTAATATATGTGACTTAAATCATATTTAAATGATTGATCTTTTGAATTACTCTCCTATTAAATCATTTGTTCTTTACAAGATTTTTGTTTATTAATTTAATACTTTTCATAATTTTGTTGTTGAAATAAACTATTCATAATCCTATATGTATAATAGTATCGTAACCTTGATCACATACAATATTGATATTTCTCTTTATAACGTAATACATATATACCTAAAATATTATCATGATAAAAGTTTACATACTTTTTTATATTATTATCATTATTTGTGAAAACAAATTAAATATATAAAAAAAGATAGTTAAATTGTGTATTTAAGATTTTTTTCCGTAAAATAGTATATTTTATACTTTATTATTTAAATTCATACTAAAAAATTACTTTAATGTAACATATTTTTTAAAATTTGTTTTAAAAGAATGGTTAATTTAGATAGGTCTTATTTTAAAAGTGAATATTTAGTTATCTTTAATTTGTTAAAATTATCACTATATCAGTTTTTTTTTATCAGTAAAAAATCACTATAGCCTCTTAGTTTTTTTGTTATATATAATATCCAACTGTTTTTCTTTTTTCTTTACTTATCAATTTATGTATAAAAAAATATGATAAATATGTTTATAGTTTTTATTTTTCAATCTTTAATCTTAATTCTTTTAAAAATTTTCTTTTTGTGTTATTAATTTTGAAGTAAAATAATTTAATTTTTATATAATTTAATGTTACATATTTAATATATACTAGGAAATGTAATTTATTTTAAACCTTCAAACATTTTTTTTTTGTTAAAGCAGCATATATTAAAGCTTCACAACTTTATACAATTGTTTATAAGATGCAAGGAGGAACTTAATCAAAGAGAGGTTCAAATATGTACTCATACAAAAATGTGCATCATTCAAAATATACCAAAATGTGATTTCAAACGTAACTATCCATGTTTAACCAAACTTCATAAAGAGAAGTTCAAATAATCATCCTTGAAAAACAAAAACAATTTCTTTTCCCTTTTCAGTCTCCCAAATCACTTATTCACCTTTTATGGAGACTGAACATTTTTTTTAAAATGAAAAGAAAAGAAAATAAAATAAAGAAAATAATAAAAAATACCAGAACTTATTTTTCGTGTTTCTATTGACCCTGTAACACACCAATAATACAACACCAATCTCTAAGTTCCAATAAAAATATAGAAGTAAATTAAATAAGATAATAAGTGTTAGAAGAAGAATAAAAAAGTTTATTTCATTAAAAAAATATTTAAAGGAAAATAAATGATGCAGAAAATAAAACCAATAGAGAGCATGAATTACTTTGACTACGTCAAGTAGTATTAAATTTAATCAAACAAAAGAAAAGCTCTCATAAGTCTCATAAGTCACCCTCGCTTCCTCCATAACCAATCAGAAGCAAAGAGAAGCAGCACGCGTAGCAAGAAGAAACTCAAACACGTGTCAGAACGGCAGAAAGAAAGAAAGGACAATAGAGTAATTTAAACAGAAAACAAACACGCACAAGTAATAAAATAATAATTTTGAAAACATAATTAAGTCGGTACTACTAATTAGGTACCGTACGCATTCACATATAATAATTGGGTTTTCTCACTACACATTATTAAAGGAAAATTAACAAGATTAAAATAGTTCCGATTGAAAAATGGGAAGAAAATCTTACAACCCCGACCACCAAATCTCCGGCACAGTGAGAAACAACAGACTTTAGCAACAAAAGTCGCACACGCGGATTCAGAAAACAGAAAACTTAAAAAAAAAAAAAACAACCTTTTTAATTAACACTCGGTCTTATGTAATTTTTGGATTAAACAAATGGCGGTATTATGACAGCATGGTTTGGTTTACTTTGCATTCACATGGGGTGTTACTTTTGTTTTGGTGGAGTATTTTAATGGGTGTTGTTACTGAGGAATAGGTGAGAGGTGAAAAGGGGAAAAAGAAAGAGTGAGTTATTGGTGTGAAGGCATGAAGTGGTAACAGTGTGTGATTTTATTGGCGCATGCATTGGTGCACGCTGTGGCTCGAGGATCCACAAAATTTTACCCTAATAATGTTATTGAGTCAAACCATAGTTAAATGAGTTAGAGTGCAGTGGTAGCTACTAGCCCAACCCAAGCTAAGTGTTACATCTTATTATGTGTGTGAGAAATTGCAACTGCAGGCACGCCACGCCAACTGTCTCTGTCGTTTTCAGTATAGCCTTTCAGTAATGCCATTCACAGCCCAATCAGGGACTGACGCGTGGCAATGCGTGGGTCCAATCACCAGCGTCCATCACGGAGGTGTAGCCGCCAGCCGCGTGCTTGCTTTCTCATCCTTTCTTTCTTTGGACTCTTCTGCTCTTATTTTATTTTTAAAAAAATAATAAAATTTTAATTTTTGCTTTTATTAGGTTAGGATAATATATTTAAGGTATATTATTTGTATTTTTAGGTAGAAGTAAAGATTTGTGGGGTGTGATTAGAAAAAAAAGAAAGGAGAGTGGTGGAATGTTAAGATAATAATTTATGCGGAAACAAGGAAAGGAGGGTTGAATTGAAGGGAAGTATGGTTATGTGTGTGATCAGATTTCAATGTAGACATGCAAATTTGTGTTAGATTCTTTCACTCATGTGGTATTTTTATTATTAGTGGTCAACTCATATTATAATATGTAAAACTTAATATACTATAAGTCTCCTATTTGTTTTTTTACAAGGCACCTTCCTAAGGGTGTAGGATTTCTCCAGTCAAATTCTAAAACCTATCTTGTGGTTGCAAAAGGCTTGGACACCACCTCCATAACTTCTAACTGTACCTCTTTACACTTCAAATTACAATTTAACTTTTTTTTTTTTTTTACATTTTAACTTTCGAAATAGATAATTAAAAAATATGTAGAACGTACAATTCAGAATATAAAAATTTATTTCAGATTATATATTTTTCGAAATATAAAAATTATATTCTAAAATATAATTCGAGATATAAAAATTTTTATTTAAAAACAAGAAATTAGAAACATATTTTAGATTATATATTCTGAGATAAAAAAAAAATGTATCCTAATCGCTCATTCGGAAGTATAAAATAAAAAAATACATAATGGATCACACACTTTAAAATATCAAAATATCATGTTTTTATTACTGATTATACAATTCAAAATATATTCTTTGTACTGATGACACACTTTCATGTTGCACAATCCTTCGTGTATTTTGAGGAAGAAGAAGAAGGAAAAGAGTGAGGGGTGATGTAAGTGGAGTGGAAGGCACCAATGATAGAAGAATTAGAAGGTGAAGATTGAAAAAAGAATAAAGAGGAGGGGTGCCCTAGTGAAAGAGGAAGAAGATAGAGAAAAAAGATAAAAAAATGTCTTTTTATCTAACATATAGAGGTGCAGGGAGAAATGTCTGGAGGTGCAGGAAGTAGTTGTCCAAGGCTTGTCCTTCATGCTTTTCATCCCATAATTCAACTCATCTGATTTGATGGTGTTTCAACCTCATAATTGTATATATATAAAAAAAAAATTCTCAGCAACCCAAAAGCCCAAATAATATTTAAGATAGCATAGAATTTGATTTTGGGATAGTTGGATTTTGTTATCAGTTTTATCTTCCTTGTTAGAATTGAGTTCTGAATTGAATACTGTTTTTTTCTCAAATTAAAAAACAGAGATTGAAGGAGAAGGATAACATTGTAAGTGATTAATATGATAAAATTTATATAAACCATTGAACTAAATTTATTAGTAGTGATTAAATAATTAATAGATAGTTTTTATGATATTAAATTTATGAATCTTACAAAAAGTTAATCATTATTAATATTAATAATTAGTATTACTGGTTAAATTTTATTTGGAAATACATTATTAAATTTGATAGTTTTTTAATATAGATTATGTTAAGTGTTGTAATACTTTAAAATGAATATTCATTGAACTTTATATTATATAGTGATTTTTTTTTCTGATCTCTGTAATCTGGCACATGTACGACCTTCTAGAAGAAGCTAAACCAAGACCATGCATAAATGCAAAAACTAAATCTGCCGTAGTTTATTTATCTTAAAAATATTTAGATTTTTATTCTAACTTTAAGGTCAGTGAAAGTTGAATTGAAACCGTCTTCTTTAAGGAAGAGCTAACGAGAAAGTCCAATCCCAGGATTGACTGGGCCGTCCTCACGGCCTAACAAGCCACTACTTCAGTGAATATAAAATCATATTGGGCCGTCAGACCATTAACTTTTGGATCTTTCTTTCTGCACCTTTAAAATTTCTTCTACACCTCAAAAAAATTTTAAATACCAAAAATACTCTTTGACCATTTAAGTAAAGTCACAGATATTACACCTCCAAAATTATTTTCGGATGTCAATTTTCGGAAATCAAAATATATAACCGGAAGTCAATTTTGGGAAGTCAAAATATATAACCGGAAGTCGACTCCCGAAAGTCAAAATATATAACCGAAAGTCAAAATATATTACCAGAAGTCAAAATATATTACTGGAAGTCGACTTCCGGAAGTCAGAATATATTATTGGAAGTCAAACACATTAATTTTAAATTTTATTTTTAGTTTAATTATTTTGAATACATTATATAAAAAAATTATATATGTATTTTTGAAATTATATATGTATATATATATATATATATATATATATATATATATATATATATATATATATGTGTGTGTGTTTGTTTTT
>Ga0099822_1009334_pt1 | contig 12374 bp, 8 predicted proteins | sample CowpeawhiteBW_FD_76839 | JGI IMG/M metagenome (GOLD analysis project Ga0099822, IMG submission 76839) | Root nodule microbial communities of legume samples collected from California USA - Cow pea white BW | ecosystem: Host-associated > Plants > Roots > Nodule | place: USA: California | collected... | reverse complement strand
AATTTATAATATTTATAGATATGAATATTATTTTTATTGTCATAATATTATTTTTACACTATGTGATTTTTATATATATATATATATATATATATATATATATATATATATAAAGAATGATATTAACATTATCCTTTTCAATTTGTCGCTAGGACTGAAAATAAATGTGTAAAATGTGTGGCTGATTGTATTAATAGATGTTTGTTCATCATCCATCCTTTAATTAACATTAACGTTTATCTAACATAAGAATTACATTGTGTTTTTTAAAAAGGTATATAAATTATATTAAATAAAAAGTATATAGAAAAAAATATTGAATCATTATTAATATAAAAAACAATGTTATTAGATTCATATTAAAATAATTAATCTCAAATCTTTTAAAAATGATGTGAAATTGACTTAAATTACTTTATAATAATTAATGGAAGTGGTACTTTGAGAGAGGGTTAATGTTGTGGCGTTTACACTACGATGTTGGAGCATAAACTATGAAATTTGATGTGGGAGGGAGAAACAAAATCTGACATAATTTAACGACATAGCAAAAATGCAAAGGTTGTACTTTGCATTATCATATCACATTCACATGTACAATAAATAACACCTAACTTAAAGATTCTTGGTTTAAAAAACAAACAGATACTTCTGACATTTCCATGGTGTTGCCATTCGCACTCTACTTTTAAGTATATTGGAGACATTAGTGGTTACAGCCTCATCTATAATTATACATAATAATAAAAATGAAAGAAGAAAGAATAAAAATTTTCTAAAAAATATTAGCAGATGAATTAAACAATGTATTATATATATTATTATTATTTTCTTGTCTGCCCCAGTTGCAGATTTATTTATTTATTCAAGTTGTGTTTAACTTCATAATTTTTTTTTTTTTCTATGTTGGAATTGTGAGTTAGATTTTTGTCGAAATATGATTGTCTAATGAAAATACAGCTTGTTAGCACTCAACACAAGTCCTTTGTTGTCAATATATAATTTGTGAAAACTTTATTTTCCTTTTTTTCTTACTCTATCTTTTAAATATGTTAAAACGCATTAAGTCTTAACAAAATAATGAGGAAAATTTTGTAATCCACGTAAGTTTTTGTAGAGGAAATAACTCCACTAATATGTTAATTCATAATGTCTTGATACCTATATAAACCATTGTTGATAGAGTATAATTATTTGTTGTGGAATTAAAATTGACCAAACTAAGTTGTTGTTGCTAGCAACCAAAAACGAATGAGAAAGAAAGAGAAAGATGTGAAGTGATTAAATGAATAATGTTAGAATTATTTTGTCGGTGTTTGTTTGAAAACAAAAATAGGAAGAATGAGAATAGAAGTTGAAGAGAAAAAGCATTATTTTAGATGAAAGAATTGTAGGAGGTGTGACCCACCATAAGAAGCGACAGAATGAAGGAAGAAAGAAGTTCATAAGAGGGTGGGAATATCATTTTCTCATTCTCTTCCTTTATCATCCTTTGTTTACCTTTTGCTTTCAGAAAAGATAGAGAATCATTTTCCCATGAATTTAAGAGGATCACTGTTCAATTCAAACCTTTCATAATTGTGGAGTCGGTGCAGAGTGATTTTGAAGGAAATTACAATTGAAAAAAAGGAATAAGATAGATAGGGTCATAGGGATGGAGACGAGTTTCACTATTTCATATTTATCTTTATCGAAAAAATTCATTTCATTTTTATATCTAAACGTAATTGGTATCAAACTTTTGTTTCATCCCTATTCTTACCGGGTGATGGGTATATACTTGTACTCATATTCATACCCACTCGATTTGACTTTCAGCCCTAGACAACTTTGTTGAGTCTTCAATCCGAACTAACTCGATTGAGTTTTTAGCCTGGGTCGACTCGATTGAGCTTTCAGCCTAAGTCCACTCGGTTTTATCTTCATGAGTAGAGTGAAAAGAAGTGAAATTTCAAATTTCTTATATTTTTAGGGTATCTCCTTTATTTTATTCATTTGAAATACCTTCCAAAATTTTTTAAATTTCAATTTTTTTCTAGTTACTTTATACAAACTAGTCATTTTGTATGAAGAATTTGAAATTCTTCAAATAAATGAATCACCCTTCTAAACTACCTCATCCAAACACAACATAAAGTTATTCTCTTTCCAACATGAGATCAATGTAACAACATGATTTTTTCTTGGATTCATAATTTGGTGAAACATCAGATCGCTTTTGACATATGGTAAAATTTGAAAGAACATTACTTTCAAGGTGATATTTTTAGAATTTTATATATTCAATAATATTTATTTTTTCGAATTAACTATGTTTGTTGTCTCTTAACGTTTATGTGAAATCAAATTTCGTTCATGTCCTAAACATTGAATCATTTTTATTCTCAAACTTTATTAATGAATTAATGTAGTCCTTGTGACCAAACAACGTTAAAGATTTATTGATGTGACAAATGATGTTGCCATGTATGTATCCACGTTTTGACAAGTGTGTGTCCACATCAGTACCCTACCCCTTCTTAGTTTCCTTCCTTCCTCTACCACAACCTCCCCTCCCTCTCATCCATTTTCACCCACAACCATCATATCAACCACCACATCACCACTCTCTCTTCCTTTCCACACCAGCCACACAATGGTGGTTTCAAAGTCCAACTCGAGTTGAAGTTGCTCAATATGTTACTCCAGTGATACACACTATAGAACACAACAAGGAAAACATAAAACAAGGTGATGCAATCAACTACAAGCGCACACACTTATAAATATGTTAAAAGGATCTTTGTCCAAATCTTAGAAACAATCACACAAAACTTGGAAGCATCAAATTTATTTTTGGAATAAGTACAAAACTATAGTATGGACAATCCCAGCTTTGAATAATAACAATAATGTAACATACAAAGGAAAACACACGGTCGAAGAAACCACGATCTATTTCTCGTGTTATATGTAAGTTATGGTCTAAATGTGGTGAATGTAGTGACTCTTAGGGAGAGAGTACTACATTGATGTGATGATAAGAAGTGTATTGAGAGGGATTCTGAAATACTATCATGACTTTGCTACAATCTGGGGCTTTGATATGAAAAAGGGTTAGACCCTACCAATATAAGGAATTTACCCTAATCATACTCTAGAGGGATTGGTGTTCTAATGTAAAATCTATAGCTATAGCTTCTAAGAGGCAGGAGTGAGTGTGAGAGGTGCAAAGCCTTGGAGTTTTCTCAATACGCTTGACTTTCGCAAGTAGAGTTAAATGTCTAAGTGTTGTGGGTTATTAGGGTTGTGGTTATCTTTGTGTCGATATTGTCATACTTTTTGTAGACATTTGATTGTTGTTGAGAGTATTTGATGGTTGAATTGAATGGGATTAAAATTCATTCTAATGTGATATATTATAAATGATATGTTTGGTTATAACTACACTAGTTTATCCTGTTGTCTATTGTGTTGTGGTTTGTCCATGAGAGTCGAGCCTTGAGGGTTGTGTTGTGATGATTGAGGCTTGGAGTTGTCTTATGAGAGATAATGAATTTCTTACAATTAATTATTGACTTCAAATTAGATGATGAATCTTATTTGTAATGCCATTTTGATTGATTAAACTACATTTATGATAAAGATGAGAGGAGTGTGATAAATGACGGGACATGTAACTTGTTTAAAGAATGATTATATATATTCAATAAAAACTATAGATTTTGATTTGATGATAATTGAAATATATAATATTTGTTAATTTTCACTAGCTTACCTTTTTCATTGTGGTTGTAATTTTCACAAACTATAATTGTATGTTATACGTGAGCAACATTACGCAGATGGTTGAAGAAATAGAAACAAAACCACAAAGATCTTAGAATGTTGGAGTAAAATGTTTATATATATATATTCATGTTGTTTTCAATTAGATAGACTTAAATTATTTTAGAGAATGTATACTCAACAAGTGTGATATGAATGGTTTGTTGACTTTGTTTACGTTTTTTAAGGCACACTAAACTCTGCTATATCTGTACACTAAGCACATCTTTAAAGAGATGTCATTGTTCATTCATTCAATAATGATGTTAAATTACCAAATATTTTTTGCCCTAAAGTCTACATTTAAAAAGACTCGTAGTAGGGTTATAGAATAAATCTTAAAATCGCATATCAATAAAGTGAACATACTCCGAATCATAGAGACGGTATAATCCACCTACACTTTTATTAGCATGCCACCTTAGACAAATCTGAAACTAGTTGTGAAATAAACAAGTATCTTTTCAATTGGCTCAAACAAGTATTTGAAACTAGTTGTGAAACAAACAAGTACCCGTATACTACTGAAATCAAATAGGTCCCAGTTCTGGCTTTTTCATGATTTGGAAGATTTGTACCATTTCTTTCTCTTTAAACTTCCAACCATTCTTTTTATAAGAATATCCTCTCAGAAAACTAGTTTATTGAAGGTATTTTCAATATACTTTTACAGGTCTAAAAATGCTTTTAAATATATTTAATATATTTTCAAAATAATTTTTAAAATATAGAGGGAGTATAGAGAGGAAAAATATATGGTTTACAAAGAAAGAAACATCATTTTTAACAAAAGGTGAAGTGTATAGAAGTGAGGGGGAAAGAGGTAGAGAAATAACTTTACCCGCTGTGAGATTAACAAACAAAAATGCGATAGTAATTGCTAACAGCTGGTGTTCATGCAACTACCAAGATTACACTGTACATAACAAAAGTTTGATAAAACTATACTCCCTCCATATAACCTTCCACACAGCTAAAAATGCATATTACAATGTAACTAATTCTTTAAATTAAAAGAGTGGCTCGAAAATTTAATATTGGGAATGAACATAATTCCCCAACGCTTTATACACCAAGTCATCGACAAAACCTAAATGAGTGAAACCCCATTCCATCTATTCACCAAGCTATTTCAATGAAACTGTCTTTGTTTTGGCTTTAGAAAAAGCGAATCAATTTTGTATTTAAAAAATAAAACATTGTATATCAGCAAGTAAAGTGCACAGTAACTGAACCACCCCAAGAACCAGTCATTTCAGAGTATTTTCAGAAAGTATAGATATACTCAGTATTTCCGAGCCAATAATTCGCAGGTTACTACATCGTCCATGGATGAGGCAGACTTTCCAGCACCTATGACAGGAACTATGCTGAAGATTGGCTCCTCACCATTTTTAAATTTCTTATGACTCATTTCCGAAAGTTCAAAAAGTGCATTGCTGAACATAGGTTGTAATAGCTGCACTGACATTTGAAGGCTTTCCGGGATGTAGAACCTCAAACTCTGCATAAGATGAAACGAGAATTTGAAAAGTGCAAGAGAATGATCAAGCTCATAAAAGAACACAAAGAGGGTGTGGAATAAAGTGGATCGCTGGTCTTCTTAACTTTTTTTCTTCAAATAATTATAGTTTCTGGCAACCTTTTGTTATATCGCCTACACTAGGCTCCACTGTGACACTGTTCCTTACTTCCAAATAGGAGACAAACTCCAAAAAAATGCATGGATATTTTTTAACACAAACGAACATGATGAACAAGGAGATGCATAAAATATCTGGATCTAGAAAGAGTGTTAGTTAAAGGTACTTAAAATTTTGTCCTTCATCTCCATCCCCCAAAGGTTTAACAAGACCAGACAATCCAAGGTGGAAGTTATTGCTTAAAATTGTAAAGAAAACAAGAAATGGGTTTCTTACAGACTGCAGAACTAAATTAAAATTCAGACAAAGGAAGAATAAAATTGATCAGGTGTAATATTTTAAGAAATATACTAACCATTATGCCTTCCCAGGTAAAGTCATTATCAGTCATAACTTTGTCAAGAAGATAGATGCAGAACTTCGATATCTTATCCATATATGCCTTAGGAAGAGAATATCTACCATTATTCACATTATCAGCAGGCTGAGAGTCAAAACATATCTTCGTGGACAGCTCACTTGTAATATGCAGTATAATGGCACATATCTTTCCAGAAACCAGACATTTCTGAACGCAAGAATCATGCCAATTTTCTGGCTTGAAACCCCAATAATGTGATGGTGTCTCTGATCTAGATCTTTCTGTTAAGGCCTCAGGAACTGTATCTGTTCCATCCTCAACATAAAGAATAGGCTTTATTTCTACGCATGCTCTGGAAAGTACAAATTGTAGATGCCCATGGACATAAATAGTGAGGATTTGTAATAAATAATAATAATAATAATAATAATAATAATAATAATAATAATTAAATAGAAACAATGATTCAATAAAATCCCTTCTAAATCCTAATATTCTAACCACAAAATATGAAAGACGGAAGATAATCCAAATGAAAGATAAGACTTTATTTCTACTAATCTGGGCAACTTTATTTGTGTTGTGGTTATGTAGAAAACAATGTTATAAAGGAGGGCATCATTTCTTAGAAAGGAGACTTAACTCATAAAACCAACTTATACTAATTTATAAAGTGGGACCTAACATACACACACATGTCAAGGACTGAGCATCTTGAACATGGAATTAGATATTAGTAAATGATACGACAGCGACCCAATCCAATAGTAGATGATACGATAAATCCAACAAACTTCGCTAAGATCTTTGGTACTATCTTAGAAAGGCAACTTTAAGCCTACTTTAACTTTACAAAACCGGTTTAAATTGCGAAGTTTGCACCTACTTACATACTATAATATAGTCATATCTCTAATTGATATGAAATTTCTAACAATCTTAAAACAATGAAACCTAATTTAAATAGAGAGTATGAGAGAACTTTAAAAAAAGGAAAAAGAATAGCAAATTATAGGTTCTAAATATGTAAATGGTTGTCTTTCTCTAGTTGAAAATCCATGAAAGCACAAAGGTTTATTGCTTAAACAAGCACAGTTAAGAAAAAGATGACTTATGGTGTACCCTACAGTACCTTTTAGGTAGATCAGGAACAAGAACATAAAGGAACAAGGGATCCAACCCTTTGTAGGTGTCTGTTTCCTGCAGATGGGAGATCTTCATCTGCCTAAGAATTGTTTCTTGTTTCTCCTGAATATTGAATCTCTCTGATGATGAAGTACGTTTAGAACAATAGATAACAAAAGCAATTGCAGATGTCGATATTGAACAATTATAGCATTTTGCCACTGCTTCACTGTTTTTCAGTGCTTGTTCAAGTTCAACATCAGGGCCTCCCTGGCAAAGATTCATTGTAGGAGGATCAAGCCCTAATTGACCAGCCATGTGAAGTAGACCCTCATGCAAGGTTGCCTGAAAGCAAAAACCATTAGGAAGAACAGAAGAGCCACTAGGTAACATATGAAATGTGATAATGGTATAATGTGCATAATAAAATGTAAAAATGGTAAACATATGGACACTATATGAGGTAAGCAAACAAGCAGAACTAGCATTATTCAATTAGAGGATTACCACCCCTTTTTAGTAAGGGCACCTAGAAATGAATCCCAACTCTCAAGTCAAGACACGTTGAATAAAGTAGAAATAAAGATCAAGCAACTAAAGTATTAGTTTGATTTTGGATTAGTTAATTTTGTGCTCAAAACAGCTTATAGTTATTAATCAGAGACTACAACTAAAAAACAAAAGTATTGGTCCAAATATTTAGGTAACAAATAAAATTAGTTAAAAAAAAATCAAGATAAAGCTATTTTTAACCTAGGTAACTTTAAGAACAAGCTTATAGAAATTAGGCAGAAGTTCTGCAAATTGTTATTTATATATAAATGCATTTCGCACTTATTAAAACAATACCAAGGAATAATCTTTCGAATTAAAAATTAACTCCATTAATCAGACCAAATAACTTGGAATGAAAACAGCATGATACTCTTGGGTCAATAGCAGAAAGTTTGACATAAATTTTAACAAAACTAATTGTCTAATTCTCTAAAGAGAGAATAGCACTAAAATTCCAAAGAATAATAAGTTCCGGTTTGAATTTTGTCATATTAAACATACACTAAAATCACTTTAATCTTAAATAAGCAGCATTCAGTCTCAAATTCAACTGCTTTCAGTTGTGTCCCATCCCAAGCCAACTTCCATAAACAGGATACAGATAACATGTGCAAACTACTTGTTCTGATGTAAATAATTGGCTACTGCTGAGATCAATGTGGTATACCTGGCTGTATGGCCCAATGCAACTAGGTGCCCAACAGGAAATACTCTGCACATGCAAAACCTTTTTATTTTTATTGTTTGATACCAGAACTTCTATGTATGCGCTGCTGAAACCTGATTCTATAAGAGGCATTTGAACAGTACTACGAGACGGGACGCCAAATGGACATTTCTCCTGTCTTATAAACTTTACATACGTCTCATTTGCCTCAGAGAACTTATTCATGTCATCAATGTAAAGGTGAATATAGAGCACATTCTCCCATCCAAAACCAAGGTCCAATAACTGTGATTCAATTTTCCCCAAGACAATCCTCAAGTCTTTTTGCAAACCTGCACTAAAGAAATAAGAAAAAGTTGTGTCAAAGAACAAAATGTTGTGAAAGTATGAGGTAAAACAAAACGATTTAAAAAAAATAGAAAAAGTAGAGAACAACTATGACCATTGCATGAATCTTGCAACCAGAAACTTAAAGAGAATGTGCCCTTGTTATTTGTTCTTGAGATGTTAAATTTATGTTCTATGCCATCCATTGCATCGGCTCTACAATCTAGAGGCTTGTACGTGGCCTCACATCCTTCTAGACTGTCATGCACTTCATACACAGATCCCGGTTTCTGTGTACAAATCTCATGTATGTTGTCTTTTGATTTTAAATACTGAACATCAACTTTATTTTCCAAATGAAATGACAAGGGATGAAGGATTCCAACAGGAGCTATGGCATCTGAAGAGTGCATCACAACTTGATGTTCATCGAGCACAATGCGAGCATTCTGAAAAATGTAGTAAAGATAGATATAGATAACAGAAGAAAAATATCGATAATAAATTGAGACCAGTATTTGGTAGAACCATAAAACTGACATCAAATGAATGAAGGAAAATCGAATACACAAGATTCTCCAGAACAAGATTTGGTAGAACCACAAAACAGAAACCAAAATGTATGAGTTTAAATTGAGACCAGTTTTATGGGTGACAACTAAAGATCAAATGGACAATGGTCAATACGCAAGTTGGTGCGCAAATTAAAGTGTGTTGGTGCACAAATTAAAGTGTGAAACCAATAAACTTCAAAAGGTGGTTGTATAAACTTACAGAGAAGAGAGGACAATCAAGAGTTAATGTTTCATATTCCCCTCCTTCACCACAAACATTGATTCCATATAATCTGCAAAAAGGAGTTACAATAAAGGATAGGGTGAAATAAATATATGAAAAGACCGTAGAGTCATTTACTCTAAAAACTTTAAAGAATTTACACAGATAATACACAAAGAAAAAGGAGGGAGAATAACTTCCGACATACTCTTTCAATTTATGTAAATAAGCAGTTAAGAAGGCTAATTCTTTACCCAAGTGCTTTGCAGGATCCAAACCCATGGCAGCTACCTTCAAGCATAGATGAAACATTAAATTCAGAACTATCAATTATTCAAGAACATTGCAAAAACAAGTTTAACACATTTCTTGGCTGGAAGAAAATGTATTCAGATGTAAAACTTTTTATTTTTGGCAACATATAACTCACCATAATATATTCAAACAAACCTCATTATTTTTAAAATTACGTGAATTACATTAGCATCAGTGTCATCAATTGATATTACAATGGCATGATGGTCAATAAAGCACAATTTGATCACTCTGCACAAATTGTAAGTAAGAAACACACAGGAGTAAGAACAAAGGAATCCCCTCCCATTTTACAAATGAAAAAGAAAGACCACAAAAGGCAAAAGCAAGCAAGAGAAACGAAATTAAAGAAGTTATACCTTCACGGTTACAGCTACAATTCCATTTGTAATCTGGTCAGGACCAAATTGGAGTTAGAATTATATGAACAATGGAGAAAATTAAAATCCTACTACACAATCACATATATGTATGCTATCAATTATGGTGACAATAATCCAAAACACTGTTTACCATTTCCTGGAGAAGCAATGACTGATCTTGTTTCCATAAGTATGCCAAAGAAACAAGGCCTAACCTTGAACAAACACTTTCCACCCGCAATCTCTGATAGTCAGATGCAATGGCTCCAGATGACACTGCAGTAACTGAGGGTATCTTCTTTTTCACCTCACGTAATAAAATGAACAGGTCTTCGACTTCATCACCTTGAGTTTCTTTGTAACCAAGCTCTTGATGCCTGTTAAGAAATTATCACACGAATGTTTAAACCAAACATTATAAGTTAAGATGGTTTAACAACGTTATAGTTCATAGCTTAAAAGGTTAACCACCAAACCGTCATTAGAAAACATAGCTGTTGAGGAGATTAATTGAGACAGAAAAGGGCGGGAGAGTGGGGAACTATTCTAGAAGACTATCAAGAACCTACTGGGTAGAAAAGCTAGTTTGAATGCTCATAACATACAATGGTATAATTATTCTAAAAATATAAAGGATAGGATACATTTAAGATACATATATAGATATGTATATAAAATCGTAAAATTTATATATTTGAAATTCTGCAAATCCAAACTAAAAAAATTAGACACTTATAAACAAAAAGGTTTATAATCCACTGTGATCATGAATTACTTCTTATTGTCTATGAATAGGAATAATACCATCAATCTCACTCCTTTCTTGAAATCATGAAAAGTTCCACTTTCAGTTCACCAAGGAAGGAACATTGATTTTATGTTGCTGTCTCATTAAATTTCATAAATTTTTTACAGTCCTGGAATACTTCACCTACACATATCAGGGAAGTATTCAAATATCTAAGACTATTGGTATCAGATATAAATACCTAAAGCAAATTAAACTGTCAGTGCCTCATTGTTGTCAACAATGCATTGTGGCGGCAGAGTAGCCTCGGGACATTATTCCAAACTTGTAGCAGAGCATTTGTGGCAGCTAACCAGGAAACCACAGTCATTTTAGCGAGTATAGTGGATAGAGGGAAATCCCCTCTAAACCCCTATGCTTGCGTGATGCTAAACCGTTTCTTGAGGGGATTTCTTTAGATTCCATTCTTGAAGCATAGATTCATCAGAGCTCTCTCAGAGGCTTAAAGTTTTTTTATTCCATGACTACTGTTATTATTTACTTATGCTTAGCTTCAAATTATGACTTTCAGTGATTAATTATGATTATGTTTTTTATGATTATGTTTCCCCTTTTTGATACCATTGAGTTTTGAGCATTTATGTATTTATAGCTCAAATTATTTAGTATTCATCTTGAAATTTCCGAATAGCACCATCTACCCAGTACTTGTATCACGATGTTGCAGATTTGGAGTCAGTCACTCCACACAGCTATTTGGTATTGATAACTATAGAATGTCAATAGGAGTTTAATTACCTTTAATTAACTAAGCTAACCTAACCTACTGATTTCCCTTAAATAAAATAATTGGCTGTATCAAAAGATTTATAATTAGAAGGCTTGCCTTGAGGAGCCTTGTATTCGCCTCCTGAACAATGGTAATCCCATGCATTCAGCATACCTGACGATAATTTGATGTCCAACCTGTGGAAAACATTGAGCAGTCCATTTTCATTTCATACATAGATGGAAAAAACACTTTCCAGTAAATGATTAAATATAAGCAGAGGTCTATGATTATGACTCTCTAACAATTAAGTTCATCACTTCAACTTTTTGTGAAACATCATATATTACAAAAGTGAGAAGAAATAACAAAAACTTATGAGGAAAGTAATTCCTTTCCAAAACAAAAACAGCTTGAATTCCAAAGGACCAAATGAAATTTTAAATTGCAATGTTACAATGAAAAATACAAAAATTCCTAATCTCATTCAACTTGCTTAGTTTAAGAAAACCCTGATATAACAGCAATGCTAATACTTTCTGTTATCTCATTGCTTCTTCAGTTGCAAAACGCGTATAAAAAAGGAGTCCATTTTCTTTTCAAATTTACCCTAAATAAAAGTTACTAGAAAGTTAGAAAACTGAGCAATGGAAATAACAAAAAGGGAAAATGGAAAAGAAACATACAGTTTGGTACATGTAACTATCGAGCTCGTCCACAGAATCATCAAGCGGCATCAAATTGGCCAATGCTACAATCTATTGTAACACCAATTAGAACAAATAAATACATTAAATAGATAAAAATGGAAAATGATTTCGGGAAAATAGGAAAAAAAAAAAAAAAAAAAAACTCCGCGCCATAACACAAACAAATAAATATGTGAAAAGACATCACACACAAAAAAAAGAAACTTTT
>Ga0099822_1009322_pt1 | contig 12379 bp, 9 predicted proteins | sample CowpeawhiteBW_FD_76839 | JGI IMG/M metagenome (GOLD analysis project Ga0099822, IMG submission 76839) | Root nodule microbial communities of legume samples collected from California USA - Cow pea white BW | ecosystem: Host-associated > Plants > Roots > Nodule | place: USA: California | collected... | reverse complement strand
TATATATATATATATATATGAAACCAATATTAATTGACCATAAATAATTATGCAGAATATTTGTAGTGTCACATTTTTTTTATTTGAAATATTTTTCACAATAATATTATTAATCAAAATATATATATATATATATATATATATATATATATATATATATATATATATATATATGAAACCAATATTAATTGACCATAAATAATTATGCAGAATGTTTATAGTGTCACATTATTTTTCTTTGAAATATTTTTTAACAATAATATTACCATGTCTTTTACTTCCTTATCCTACCTATATATTATTGTCAACACATTCAAAATTTATTTATTCAAAATAAGTTGAATTATATTATTTTTCCTAAATAAAATTAAAAAAATTGAAAGGCTAATTCCTAATGAAATTGAAGCAATATTTTGCCTTCTCTTTATCAGGCTGAAAGAGATATCTTATCATAAGATTTTTTTTTAGAGGCACATGTAGAAAAAGAAAATAAGATAAATTAAGTTTATTAAGATTGTCCAATTTGTAAGATCTCTCCTATGTTACTACTCCAAGATTATTTAGACAGAAACTTCTTACATTTATCTTTTGTATAAATTTTTATCCAAATAAATTCAATACAAGTAAAGAAAACATAACATGAATATGAGGCAAGTAAAGCCATCCAAATTTGATCGCATCGCATAAGAATGACATAAGTTTTTGCTAATTTAGCAAATCAAACCCATGTGTAGGAGAAAAAGAGAAATAAATACTATATAATCTCAATTACAACTTCAACTTTCCACCATTAATCTGACATGAAACTATTACTTGGGACCAATGTCCTTAAGTACACATATGCTCCTCTCCCATAGCAGATATAAGAGACACAACCAAATCTTTGCCTTCAACAAATGTCCTTAAGTACACATATGCTTCTTAAGTACACATATGTTCCTCTCCCATAGCAGATATAAGAGACACAACCAAATCTTTGCCTTCAACAAATTCATCACTGATCTACGTCATGCAGATTAAAATCAGTATAAGAATAAGCAAATTATGAAAGTTTAACAGATGATCAAGATCATGCCAAAGAAACAAAAAATGTTTCTTCCAAGGTTTGGAGATACATAGAGAAATCAAATGCATTTGTTAAGAAAACCCATCTCAAACCTTTAACCATAAATCATGAAAAAAGAACAAACCTTTAACCACAAACCATGAAACTCATTACAAAACTTTAATAAGAAACCATCAAACATGAACAAACCTTCACAAACTTAGCATATCCTTGTCGTATAAAAGGTAAACATCCAGTCAGGATTGCATACAATAAAACACAACATGACCATGCATCTAATGTTGCAGCATCATAGACCTTATGACGACTTCCACAAGTTGTATGCAGCAATCCACTTGCCTAGAAATTTTCACATGGTTAAGCCAATAAGAAAAATCATATGCTTTACCTAAAGTGGTTGAAAGTATATAACATCTTACCTTAAGATGTTGGGATAAAACAATAAGACCAAAATCAATTATTTTCAAGTTTTTTTCGTGATCCACCAGTACATTCTCAATTGCAAGGACATAACAACATTTGTGTGAAAAACACAAGACCAAAGATAACCATGTGGTGCAATTTGAACTTGAAAAAATGGAGAAAAAGAACCTTGAGATCCATGTGGAAGACACCTTTAGTGTGACAGTAGCTCACCTGATCAATCAACTGTTTGAACAACTTTCTACATTCACCTTTTCGACGTTTACCTTTGGCTGCCTCTGAATATATAATTCATCAAATGCCTAAAATGCATCAATGACAAAAATATAGTCTTCATAAATTTATATGTTTTACATGGAAATTCAAATATCAGTTATTCATAAGATAATAAAATTATTATTCATGAGAATATGAAATAGAAAAATTAGTATACCTTCCCTTAATAACACTTGAAGATTGCTTCAAATGGCATTGGTCTCGTGAAATAGACAATTGTAGAAGTGTTATACAATAAACATATCATAATTTAGTATAGTGTCATGAGAATAAACCAATCTTATGAAAATGATAAACTACATAATACATATAATAGCAGAAAAAACCAAGTTCATGTAAATACCATTTACAATCATTTGAAGCCTAATTAGTAAACCATGTGATGGCTCAGAAATCGTACCTTAGAAAGAAGAGCCTTAATTTTCAGACATTAAATCCAACTCCAATATCCTCACTAATCAGTCATGGATTCCACATGATAAAGGGTCTACACTGCCATTGTATGTATGATTTGAAAGAAAATTGTAAATAATACAAACACACGATAAATCTACTATAAATAGTAAAAGCACTGAGATGTAATGGTCGAATCTACAACAACTACTTTAATAGATAAGTAGTGCAATTTAAAAGTCACAATCATATACATTAAGGTATACCCCACGACTATTTTTTCACCAGGATAAAAATGAAGCCTTAGAAGTGTTACCTTACAAATGTAAAGATAACATTTTTCCATCGATATTTCAGAAGGATTGCACCAACATCTGGAAATATAGCTTTAACTCTCTAACAATCAAATTAATGAAGCTCATCAACCTAGGAACAGGAAAAACACCAAAATCTTAGATTTAGAAAAAAATAATAATAGCAAAGACAAACAAACAAACAAAAAATAGAAGAAGAACCTTCAAGTTTATGGTGACAAAAAATAAGTAGAAAAACAATGTATCCTTCAAGCTTCATCCCAGGAAACACAAAAGAACACGAAAATCTTATATGTCAGAAAAGAAGAAGAAGAAGAAAGAAACAAAAAAGTAGTAGAAGAAGAACCTTACCTTCAAGCTTATGGTGCAAAAGAAAAAAATTTAAGAAACGAAATATTAAAAAAAAAACGTTACCTTTTGTTCATCCGAAAACCATTCTATTGCTTTGAGTTCGTCAAATGAAAAAATCCCTAAAGATTGAAGAACCTATTAAAGCATATAATAAGCTTAATAAACATAAGATTAAACAAATGATAAATAATAATGTTATTAGACCAATATATCAATCATAAAAAGGAAAAAATTAAAAGTTGGAAACCAAAACGTATATATCATACCTTTTAACTGAAAAAAATATGAGTAAGCCTTTAGACTTGCGGACAAAGAAGATAATAAGAAAAATGAAATCTAAAAGGTTTGGAAGGAATTGTAGAGGAAGAGTTGTAAGAAAGAAAGGTGTGGAAGGGAGCCGCAAACAAAAAATAGAGGTGAAAGAAGGTATGAAAATGACCATAAACCTGGTAAAGGAAGGAGAAGATTTCACAAATCGAAAATGGGTGTTGCAAATGGTGCATATCACAATTGGTACTTTGGTCTGGTATGAATGGTTTTTAGGGTTTTTCTTTTAGGAGGGAAAAATCTGAAGGTGCAAATGGGAGTTTGAGAATCTGAAATTTTGAATTTGAATTTTATCATTAAAGCTAATTCAGACACGTTCATCATCAATCATCACAACTAAAGATTTGATTTGCAAGGAGAAGACTGAAAAACCTAAATCAATGAATTCTTTGAAGAGTAAACTGAAGGGCAAGATAGTAAATTAATGAAAGAAAATGATAAAAGACAAAAAAAAAAACAAAATCTTTCACAACTAATACAACAAAAACAGGGGTATAAACAAAAAATAAAAATTGTAAAATGACAAAAAAACCACGAGGACAACTGTGAAGAATTTAAATAGGAATATTTAGGTATTATCTCTACCGGTTTATTTTGTTATAGTTATAGTAGATGTGGAGTTGCCTTTTATCTTTTTATTTCTAAATAAAAGAAGATCGGTATGCTGTGAGTATGTATTAATTATTGTCTTAACCGGGAAATTGGTAAAATATCTAGAAATCGATTTTCACTAGTATTGAAATACATAGACGCAAATATAATCATGTAGTGTATTTAAGATTCTTAACATGAAAAATCATGAAAGCAAACTACACATGGGAATGTGAAAAGGAACAAAGGTAAAAGTATAACAAGCCTATAAAATATAACTTTTTGACAGTTATTATGATTTAACCAAAACAAGGTAAAATGTTTCTCACATTTTTAATATATATAACTTTCATCCACTATTACATCTTTAATTATTTAGTTATAACTTTATACTAGACGAATTCCAATAGAGTATTTATAAAAGCTATTTTAAGTTAAGCAAGATTTCCTATTGGAGCAAATGAGTTTCAATAAGCTTATAGTTGCATGTATAAGAAAATTGATTATTTCTTTTTATGTTGTAAATGGTTAATGAAGAACGCGTTTATGTAGACTTATTAAGCACTTACATAAGCCATTTTTAGCATTAAAGTCATTTTCTGAGTACCGTAAGTTCACATGTTAAGATAAAGTATTCATGGGCAGTGATTTGGTTGTTTTAATTTCTATCAAAATTGAACAATAGTTAAAACGTAATGAAGAAATGGTGCATCACTCTCCACTACCAAAAGTTTAGATGGTGGCTAGCTTAGGAATTATCTACCCTAATTTCTACTAAGAAGTGTCTTTCAAACATCAAATACTACACTGCCAAAAACACGTTAGTCTGGTCTACACTGCCAAAAGTTTAGTCTTTATAGACCAATGGAAAAATGACTGTGTAACGTATTGGAATAGAACATTCTGTTCGGTTCTCTCTTTTCTTTTTCCACCTTTCCCATGAAACTAATTAACCTCATGGCATGTTCGGTTCTCTTCACAAATATACCAACTATAAAATAAAATTCATACAATATTTTCTTACTCCATTACAATTTTACCATTCAACTATTATTATTTTAAAATTTTTACCACCAACTTTTTTCCCTTAATCTACTATCGACTTTTTAATTGGTAATAAAACAGTATCTTGACAGTTAAGTTGTAAAATCATGATATATAGATAGTTAAGTTGTAAAAAAACCCTTTTCACTCCTTTTTTTCAACTTTATTATGTATCACACTACCTTAAAAGAAAAATAAGAGCTAAATTAAAATTTGATCGTTGACAGGTGCAGAAAACACTAGTACACTGGTGCTAAAAGGTTCAAGCATTGGCAGGTATTACCATTTCCGAAGTTGGTCATTTTTGGACCACACACTGACACATGCTCCCTTTATGGTGAACCTCTGATAGGTTTGTTCGTTTGTTCCCCATGTAACCTAATTTGAGAGCATCGAGCACATAGGGTACCCCTTGTAGCGCCATCATTTTAAAATTTTAACAAGACACTAATCCCAAAGAGAAGAACCGAAAAACTTATAAGAAACACATAACATCGAGGAGAAGAGAATGCAGTTAAAATCAAAGTATATGCATAGGCCAATATCCCGTTTTATTGCATGATAAAAGATAGATAAACTGTTATTCAGAGCCAGTTCACACTTGTAGCCACCAACTTTGGTTAAAAAGTATGTATCCAAAGCCACAAAGGTACTTGCAAAGAAAACGCAACAAAGCAAAACATAGCTTAACCAGTGTTCTGCATGCCAGCAGCAATACCCTTCATTGTTAAAATAAGGGTATCCTCCAGACCAGGAGCATATTCACTAGTAGGGTTGAGTTTCACAAGCTCAGCAGCTGGGTTGCTTGATTCCATGTAGTCTTTGGACAAGTGTGGCTTCAAGTTCACATGGTAGTCAGGATCACGGATTCGCTTCAATGTGTAGGCTTGAAGGACATTAAGGGTTGTGATGTATGAATCACGAAGACGAAGTCTTTGCTTCAAGTAGGGGTCTCCTTCAAGGAGATCTCTGTGTCCAGCAACCTACAAACAACATGGTACCATCGTAAATGCAGAATCATAGTTTAGATATATATGAAGTCTATAGCAGTAACTATAAATTACCTGAAGGAGAAGGCTCTTGGTTTCTTCATACATGGACCTTAATTTCTCACCAAATGGCCACAGTTCCTCTGTCACTAGGAGTTTATCATAAAGGGCTGCAATCCCGGGGTCTCCCTTGGCGAACACCATCTCAACTAAGTCAAGGGAGACCCTGAAGAAAGGCCATTGATTATACATATCTTGAAGCATTTGCAGATTCTTTGGATCCTTCTTCACTACATGCCTAAATGCTGCTCCAAAGCCTAGCCATACAGGCAGATGGAACCTTGTCTGAGTCCAAGCAAAGATCCAAGGGATTGCGCGGAGTGATTCAATTCCTCCACTTGGCTTTCTTTTTGATGGACGGCTTCCAATGTTCATTCTTCCATACTCCAACTCCGGTGTTGCCTGCAGTTTGCAATATTCAGTGATATAGGAAAGGAAACTAGTTAAGAAATTGCAAGTAAAAGTGTTGTAACTACAAAGGAAAGAGCATGTGTTTCTTAAATCATCAGATATATAATTGTATTCCAATTAAGTCAAGATTTTGTAACTGATAATACTATATTTGCAGGATTCTGGAACGAAAATAAATGATAACCAGCAGACATAAATGTCATTGAGAATGTTACATGAATTTCTTCTTGTTGAGAAACAATATTAATGCAGTGTTGGTTAGTCATGCCAATTAGGTTATCATTTGTGCAAAATATGGAATTCAACTGCGAGATTATTTTCAAAAACATCTTTTTGTACAGAAGTATTGAACAAAACTTACACATCGGAAGTACTCAACGAAACGGGGTTCCTGGAAAACAACAGAGCGATACTCCTCTGTAGCAATGACAGCCATCTCATCCATGAGGGCTCGCCATTCTGGTTTTGGTGCCACAGGAGGGTGCATTCCATGCTCAAGTGTAGCAGCAGTGAAACGCTGAAGTGTTCTGAAGCACAAGTGCTCCTCTCCAAAAGACTGTTCAATAACTTCACCCTGCACTGTTACCCGAAGTGAGCCATGAATGGTATCTGGTGGCTGAGATAATATAGCAAGATGAGTGGGACCTCCTCCTCTTCCCACAGTCCCTCCTCTGCCATGGAACATTGTAAGCTTAACACCAAAGTCTTTTGCAACCTTTATGAGTTCCTCTTGAGCCTTGTACAGTGCCCATGCTGCAGAGAAACGGCCAGCATCTTTTCCTGAGTCTGAGTAGCCGATCATAACTTCTTGTTTCCCATTGATACGGTTTCTGTACCAATCTATAGAGAATAAGCGGGCTACTGCAGCAGGAGCAGCCTCAAGATCAGCAAGTTTTTCAAACAATGGGACAACCCTCAATGGCTGCTTCACATGACATTCACGTTGTAAAAGTTCTACAGCAAGCACATCAGATGGAGCTGTTGCCATTGAGATGATATAAGCACCAAAGCTGTCTGAAGGAAGTTCAGCAATGACATGGAAGGTTTCCAATACATCAGCAATTTCATCGGTTTTGGGAAGGTCAGGACCAAAGAGAGGGCGCTTTCCACTGAGCTCAGATAGCAACCATTCCTGCCTGCGTTCCTCGGACCATTCTCGATAAGATCCAATCTCCAGGTGCTTTGTAATAGCATCCATAACATCAGTGTGCCGATCTGATTCTTGGCGGATATCAAGTCTTACAAATGAAAGCCCAAATGTGGAAACTTGGCGCAAGAAATCAAGAAGGCTTCCATCAGCTATCGGTTGGTCACCACATGCACACAGCGACCTATAACACAGTTCAAGAGGCTCCAGGAACTACAACAAAAAATTTGAAGGTTATATACTTTAATATAATACGTTTACTTATCAAAATTATTCTGAAAACTCGTAATCTTGCATTTTCAGATTTGTGGACTTTATGCTGTTCGAATCAAATTGGTAAGAATTAGAGTTGAGTTGAGAGAAGAAACGTTGCCAACTTAATAGATATTTACTACAATTATTAGCAACCAAACCTAATATATGTCAGTATTCCCTTGATCAAGAAGTCAAACAATTTATAAGGATGGGAAATTCAGCACTGCTACTAACATAATCATCAAACAATAAACTATTCATGTTTATGTCTTGAGAAAATGGCAAGAAATTCAGTGTTAAAAATAGAACATAATCTAAGACAGATGGAAGCAATAATGAGTCACTTCAAAGCACTTTCCTTACTGGTGTAAAAGTTAATTATTTGTATCTCAAAATTTATAAGACTATTTCAGGATGATACCTGTTCGACATTTGTGAAGGTAGTCTCCTCAGGGATTTCAGAACTTCCATTGGCTAACAACTGCCGAGCACGTTCCCGTGTATTATATAATTTGTCCCTTACATCACCGAGAACAACACGATATGGCTCACTTGGAGGAATCTGTTTCCAAAACTCTGGAGCAATAAATAATTTATCAATATTCAATACAATTTAGTTATCAAAAGGTTCAATTCTAAATGAATCAATAGTTCTGAGAACCACCAAATTAGTTTAGTGTTGAAAATGAAATTTTCTTATCAATGCCATAGATCCCCAATAAAGAAAATAATAGTTTATACAGTATAATTCAGATCAAAATGTTATCATTGCTATAGAGTACATACCAATATAATGTTTTGCATCTCTCCTTGAGGAGGTAAGGAGTTCATCGGAACGAAGACGTAACTCATCATTGCAGCGCCACATAGACAACTGCCAGGAACAAACAAGAAGCAAGATGTTAAAACACTAACCTTGATGCTAAAAAAAAATAAATTGTCTGTATTGACCACCATATTTGATACCTCAAACATGAGATCCTCAATCTGAGAGAAGTACAAATTAGCAGCCATCATTCTAGCTAGCAAACACACATCCCTTGTAACTTCTGGAGTTACCCGGGGATTACCTGCAACACACATTAGACAAATAGTAAGATGGAGATTAATAGAATACATGCAGCACGTCTCTGGAACTATTTGACACTGAAGTTGATAGCTTAACTAGACGGAAAACTGAATAAGGAAAATGACGTGAAAAGATTTTGAATCTATACTAAATACATACTTCGGCAAAAAGTAACATGAATTTAACAAATAATACAGCATAAAAAGGAATATTTCAGCTCATTAACTGCTTAGGAAGAAAAGAAAGATACCATCACGATCTCCTCCCATCCAAGAAGAGAATTGAATAACAGGGGCATTATGTGGAACACGTTCATTTATGCCAATGTTCTTCAGAGCTGTGTCAACACGGCGCAAAAATTTTGGTACACCTTTCCAGATGGTCTCGTGAAAGTAGCTCATTCCTGCTCTCATCTCATCTTGAGGTGTAGGAGGGGTCCTGCGAATTTCATCTGTACGAAATGCAGCTTGAATCTGCATGAGAGAAACATCATTAGAGCCTTAGCCATACCAAAAGGATTGGCATATGGTCAAATGCAATTTTAGTCACCAATTTGAAACCACAATAAAAAACATTACTCTCCTTATAGAAGTCTGTCAATAGAATTCAAATATAATTGAAAACAAAGTAGAATAGGAAATTCAAACGGAATAATCAACTCCTTAAAACTAGAGCTTTTCAGCTAACCAGCAACATAGACTTATTCAAAGCTAAAATCTAATTAAAGTATTTAAAGACAGAAATTTTGATCTGACATTGCTCAAGTTGAAGCTAGATTAGATCAATCATAACTATAATTGTATAAAACTTATGCCAATTCTCAACCTATACATAAGATGTCAAATGCTTATGGAAAACCAAAAGGTTTTAATTTTGGATACCGAACACATAATAAATCCACCCATTATATCTTTATACAAGAAGATCGTACTATCATGGCTTTTATGCAATGCTGCCCACAAAAATAGACATACAACACACCTATCCCTGATTGTTTTAGCTAAACCAAAAAAAATAATGTCACTACTTAATAAATAAAAAGGTTATCATCTCTAAACACAATGAAATATCAATCTCAATTCTGATGTTTACATAAAATAACCATATAGGCAAAGTTTCAAAAATTAAGAACCAACCATGTGGCTGTCATTAATGTCATCACAAGTATATAAAATCAAGAACAATCAACAGTTTGGTACCTCTCTTTGTAAAGCCTCATCAAGCTCCTGCTTATCATCTGGTGTTATGTCTTTAGCATACAATTGTGTCAAACAATTCCTAATCCTGAAATAAAAGAAGGAAATTATTGTCAAGTGAAAGATTAAAATTTTAGTTATAAAAACAGCCCAACTGAGGATTTCCTTGTCAAGGATTACATGTCACTGTGTTTGCAGTGCAATAAATTAATAAATGTCTAACAAATGGACTACCATCACTCCTCCGACCTACATTACAACAATCATGATTGAAATAAATAATGGACAAACCTGCCATGCTTTTGCAACAAAGATCTACGAACAGACTGAGTAGGATGAGCAGTTAGGACCAAATCTACAGTTTGGCTCTTCAAAGCATCAAAGATTTCTTGAGGGGTCTTCTTCAGTTGATTCACAAGCCTCTTGAAGGTCTCTTCAATATCTGACTCGGTGATAGCAGAATTCTCATCAGCAAAATCACCCTTCTTCAACAACTTAATCCTTCTACGGTAGGCAATTTGAACTTCTTCAGCCAAGTTGGCCAAATTAAGCATATGAGCAAAGGACTTAGAAACCACAATAGAATCCCCAGCGTCAAGACCAGTTAGCATGTTCCCGAGTTCCTCCAACTTCTGAGGGTTATTCTGCCCTTCATACTCAGCAGACAGTTCATAACAATCTTGAACCTAGTCAACATCAAATTACCAAAACAAATAAGCCACATAATCAATTGTGCAATAAAGAGCGAAAAAACACAAGCCAGACTTTTTGTACGCAAAGGAAATATATATGTACAATTGATTTGATTTACCAAATCTTGAATCGGCATTTCACTAAAAATTTAAGGGACCATAACGACAAGAAACACAGAACAAACAATTCAGAATTCATAAACCTACCAAAGATAGTTCAAACCACCCATTCCAGAGGGCATACATACCCTGGATCAAGAGAATCACTGGCAATTCAAAAGAAACTGCAGGGGCAAGCAGTTTTAAATCCAAAGGGGAATGAATACTGATTTTGTAAATTATTATTCATTTTATATGTCAATTCGTAAACTTTATTTCAAATGAGGCAGTTGAAAAATTCATCTGTAGAAAATCTCACCAAATTACTATGTTCCAACACCAAAAACCTTACCATTCAAACACTAAACAGGGTTTTAGAAATCCATCAAAATGAAGCAAAAATTACCATCTTTACGTCTACCATCTCACCAAAATCGAAATGGGGTATCACAAATCCATGACTATCGAGAAAAAAATAGGATCTTGTCATAACCCCACAAAACTAAACCTGACAAAGTGTAGTGTGGTGGGAGTGAAGGCATGAAACTTACAGTTTCTCTAATATCACTCCCATGCAAATCCTGAAGAATGTCAAGGAAGCGGTCCAGCAACAAAGCATCGTACTCAACAAGCTTGTCATCATCAGAAACCTTACTTGGTGCCAGCAACCGCAACTGAGCATCAATTGAAGCCATCTTCTCAAGGTTCCTTGTGGCCATCCTCTCTCTCTCTGTAGCTATTTATGTATCTGTATCACACAACACAACCAACACAACAGAACACACAATTTCAGTGGCTTTGCTTTTCACTCTGTGATTGAAAAGCGTTTTACGAGAGTGATGCAATATTCTGGCAACGAAAAGGTGTTTCACGAGAGGGATGCAATGTGGTGGTCTCAAGATCAAAAGCAGAGAATGACAGCAACAAAGGGTAAAGAGACTCAGAGAGATTTCGTAGGATCAAAGCTAATAGTTCTTCCTCCTATGATCTCTGCACGGAAAGATTCAGAAAAAGTGTTGAAATTCAACTAAAACCACAACACTGTGAGAGACAAAGAGAGACGCATGGTTTGAGGAGGAGAGGACCTTGAATTTATAGAGAAAAATAAGTACCAGGTAGTTTTTTCTTTTTCTTTTTAAATTTAGTGTGTTTGATAAAACATTTCATCCATATTATAGATGAAATTAATGATGAAATTGTGATAAAATTATATCTATAACGATATATCTATAACAATATACAAAGAAGATTTCTCTTTTTTTTGTCCACATTTCGAAATACCAATTTTACCCTTTAAATATAATAACTTTTTAATTTTTTAAAAATTAACCGTTATTTTTACAAACTTTTTATAAAATAGGCTACTTTGTTTCTTCTTTTCTTTTTTATTTATCAAATGGTTATTCTTTATTCTGTTATGATATATTTCACTTTATTTTTAATCGGTTATCTTTGTTTCTTCTTTTCTTCTTTATTTATCAAATTGTTATTCTTTTTCCTGTTTTGATATATTTCACTTTATTTTTATCTATAACAATATATAAAGAAATTCTCCTTTTTGTGTCCACATTTTGAAATACCAATTTTACCCTTTAAATATAATAATTTATTAAATTTTTAAAAATTAACCGTTATTTTTACAAACCTTTTATAAAATCGGCTATCTTTGTTTCTTC